>Ga0209286_1000438_pt1 | contig 11446 bp, 10 predicted proteins | sample PPLLak1March2015_2_FD_187250 | JGI IMG/M metagenome (GOLD analysis project Ga0209286, IMG submission 187250) | Freshwater sediment microbial communities from Prairie Pothole Lake near Jamestown, North Dakota, USA - PPLs Lake P8 Core (3) Depth... | ecosystem: Environmental > Aquatic > Freshwater...
GCCGCGTCAGGTTTTTACGATTGGCGACTGCCCGCGCAGGTTATGCAAATCGTTCTTAAATAAGAATTTCTTGACAAAGTATGCATGCATCATGCATATTGGTACATATACATATCCCGGAGGGTAATATGAGGACGACCTTAAACATCGAAGACAGCCTAATTAAGAAAGTTTCAAAGCTAACAGGCATTAAAGAAAAAACAACACTCGTCAAGCTTGGTTTAGAGGCATTAATTGCAATGGAAAGCAGTAAGAGGCTTGCAAAACTGGGCGGAACGGAAAAGGAACTGAAAATGATACCCCGCCGGAGAATAGCAGAGAAATAAAATGGTTCTTGTTGATACCTCCGTATGGGTGTCTCACCTGCGTCACGGAAATGAAGAGCTCAAGAAATTATTGCATGACGGAGAAGTTGTATGCCACCCATTCATTGTTGGTGAGCTTGCTTGTGGGAATCTCAAAAATAGGGATGAAATCCTTACCTATCTTCAATCCCTTCCAATGACGATCTTAGCCGAAGATGAAGAAGTCCTAAACTTCATTGAGAATAATCAACTGATGGGAAAGGGGTTAGGCTACATAGATGTCCATCTGATTGCATCCGCTTTATTAACAAATGTTCTCCTTTGGACCCTCGATAAAACCCTGAACAAGTTTGCTGAGGAAATCGGCATAAATTATTGACGAGAAAGGATTCAGATAACCTATCACTCCAGCGGATGGCTGATAGCCACCTCTGATTTAAGTCGTTAGGCATAAAAGTCAAGGCATTGATTGACCACCCCATTTGCACTTCCCTTAATCGTTCTCCTTGCCAAGATGGAGAGAACGGGATAATTCATCAGAGGTATCTCTTAAACCACGCGGTGCTGAGTTCCATGGCATGGCTGCGATGGGCCGGATCTGTCAGACGGTGGTCAGCGCCCTCAAGGATACGAATCTCTTTTGGGGCACCCAGGTTATGAAAGATCTCCCAGGCCTGATCCACAGGAACAAGCTCATCCTTCTCGCCGTGGATCACTAGGCAATTGGATACTTCAGGTAAGAGCGGAAGAAGCCGATGTTTTGGAAGATCCTCAAAGAAAGCTTCTTCCGGGAGAGGGTGGCCTCCGGTCCCTTTATTCGATTTGAGATCATCCAGGTGAAAGGGTGTGGCCCAGATGACAGCTGCCCGGATCTTTTCTTCCATGGATGCCTTGATGAGAGAAACATAGCCTCCCAGGCTTGAACCCAATAATCCAATTTTATTTTTCAGATCTCGGCGCGATCTCATAAATTCGATGGCCGAGTCGAGATCCACAATCCTCCTGCTAATGGTATCCTCTTCCATTCTCCCTTCGCTTTCGCCGATTCCCCTGAAATCGAAGCGAAGCATGGCAATCCCCTCCTGGGAAAGTCTATCCCCAAGAGCGATATACTTCTCACTCTCCTTGCTCGAAAGAAGCCCGTGAGAGGCAATGACCCCTGGAGGACTCTTCTTTTCAGGAAGGTGAAGAACACCTGCAATCTTTTGACCTTCGCTTAGGAAAGTAACCTTCTCCATTCTCATCACGTATTCTCCTCGATTACGTGTCCGCGACCGTGATCCGTGTCAAATCCCCCTTCCTCCCCCTTTTCTAAAGGGGGAGGGATTTCTTATCCTTCGTTCTTAACTCTTCTTCCGTTACTCTTCACTCCGAACTCATAACTCCGAACTGTCTTTATATTGTGACTCCTGCTTCGTCCATTGCCTTGATATATTCTTTCCTCAATACCTCTTTTGAAATTCCATGATCAATAAAATCCCATGGGAAGATTTCATCTAAGCCTCTCCATCGGTAGACATAGAAGTCCGGTTGAAATTGGTCTCCCGAAGAGCCCTGCTCCAATCTCCCTGGGACTGATGGGCAGCCATCAATATCTTTCCAACCTTTCGATCTCCCTTTGAAAATAGGGTCTGAAGATAAGCCCACTTCGGAAGGTCATGAATCATCTCTATCCCTCTTTCGCCTTTTAGCCCCCTTTGAATCATCTTCAGCTTTCTCTTCAACTCACCCACTTCCTCCAAGGGTAGCCACTGGAAAGGAGTGGCCGGCTTGGGAATGAAGGGGTTGACGCTCAGGACAATATTCCATCTCCCCTTCCCCCCTTTCCGCTTGAAGAGAATGCGGTGTCGAATCTGCTTGGCAAGATCAAGGATGGCCTTTACATCCTCATCCGTCTCAGAGGGAAGGCCGATTAAGAAATAGCATTTGATCTGAAGAAGGCCATGCCCTACCAGAATATCAATGGACTTTAAGATTTCTTCCTCTGTGTAACCTTTTCTCAACACCTTCCGAAGCCTTTCCGTGCCGGCCTCGGGCGCAATGGAAACGGACTGAATCTGACTCTCTCTTAGACACTGTGCCAGTGGATCGCTAATGGCGTCCACTCTTAGGGATGCCAGCGAGATCCCTCCCCGCTTAAGAAGGATGTTCTCACATAAAGGAATAAGGTGGGGGTAATCAGATACGGCCGTCCCTGTAAGACCAATCCGATGTTCCTCTGAAAGACCCTCCTTCGATAAGGATTCAAGGACAGGAAGGCTTCGGCTTCGAAAAGGATGATAAACGAAGCAAGCAGCGCAGAAGCGGCAGCCCCTCGGACACCCCCGGTTCACCTCTACCAGAGCCATCCCCCTCAGTTCTGTATCCGGGGTGAAAAGAGTTGATCGTGTCGAGAAACGATCGATTTCACGGATCCATCTCCTTTTAACCTTCGGAGGAAGACCTGGTTTAGGATCCATCGCCCCGATCCTTCCATCCTCTTGATAAGTCACTTGATAAAACTTTGGGATATAAACTCCTTCAACCTCGACCAGCTTTTTCAGAAGATCGTCTTTCTCTTGCCTCCCCGAAAAGTGGAGGCGGTAGGCCTCTAAGAATTCTCCGATGACCTCCTCTGCCTCGCCGAGGATGAAGAGGTCAAAAAATTGACTGAGGGGTTCGGGATTTAAAAAGACGGAGACCCCCCCTGCCATGACCAGAGGATGTCCCTTCCCCCGATGGCGGCTCTCTATGGGGACGCGGGCCAAGTCTAGGATGGAAAGGATGTTCAAGAAATCATTTTCAAACGAGATAGAGAAAGCCAAGATGTCGAATTCGGAAAGGGGTTCTTGGGATTCCAATGAGAACAGGGGAGTACGGGTTTGGTGATGTTCCTGAAGGTCCTCTGGGGCTGGAAGGAAGGCCCTCTCGCAGACGATATCTTCTTCAAGGTTCAGAAGATGATAGAGGGTTTGAAATCCTAGGTTGGACATTCCTACATGGTAGGAATTGGGATAGATGAGACAAATGGAAAATTTGCCGCTCCATGATTTCCGGACAGTTCCTTTCTCTTTCTCAAGAATCTGCCTGGCCTTCTGAATGAGCTTCCAAGATGTCATTTCTCGCAAGTGGAAGGTGAATGGTGAAAGTCGTTATTTCACTATAACAGATTTCCATGTTTCCATGGAATAGGTTTTACCTTTTGCCACTCGCGACTTGCACCTTACGACTTACCGATTCAGTCGGCCTGTTTTCTCATGAACGTGGGGATATCGAACCGATCTTCATCCTCCGTGGAGAAATCGGCTGATTCGACCAATTTCAATTCATCATACCGCTCGTTGGCCTTCACCCGTCTCATAAAGGTAGGAAGATCTCTGTTTTCCCTCAGGTTGCTCTCCTTCAAACTGCTTTCTCTTAAACTGTTCTCTCTCATGCTGAAGGAGATGGGGGCCGTTCTTCCTCTGAACCGGGAGAGGCTTTTCTCCTCTGCCTTCCCAAAGCCGGTGGCGATGACCGTCACGCGGATCTCCTCTTTCATGGCCTCATCGATCACCATCCCCCAGATGATGTTGGCATCCTCATGAGCTTCCTTCTGAATGAGGGTGGTGGCCTCGTTAATCTCACTGAGGGTCATCGTCGGGCTTCCGGTGATGTTGATGAGAAGCCCCCTGGCTCCCTCAATGGAGATATCTTCCAGGAGAGGACTGGAGATGGCTTTCTGGGCCGCCTCTATCGAACGATTATCTCCTGACGCGATCCCGGTCCCCATCAGGGCCATTCCGGTCTCGGACATGATCGTACGGACATCTGCGAAGTCCAGATTGATGATGCCTTGGCCCACAATAATGTCGGAGATTCCCTTGGCGGCATGATAGAGAATCTCATCGGCTTTCTTAAAAGCCTCCAACAGGGTCATATTCTTCCCGCTGATGCTGAGGAGGCGTTGATTTGGAATGGTGATCAGGGCGTCTGCGACCATTCTCAGATTGGCGAGCCCCTCTTCAGCCTGTTTCATCCTCTTCTTCCCTTCGAAGTGGAAAGGTTTCGTGACAATCGCCACAGTCAAGGCCCCTGCTTCCCTTGCCACTTCAGCGATCACCGGAGCGCCTCCTGTCCCTGTCCCGCCTCCCAATCCGGCAGTGATGAAGATCATGTCCGCACCTTTCAGGGTCTCGCGGATCTTCTCGACATCTTCCAGAGCAGCCTTTCTTCCGACCTCGGGATTCGCACCCGCTCCAAGCCCTTTGGTTAAACTGGCACCTAACTGCAACTTGACCGGAGCTAGATTTGCTGCCAATGCCTGAGCATCCGTATTGGCCGCGATGAATTCCACACCTGTGAGTTGACACGAGATCATCGTATTCAGGGCATTGTTTCCCCCGCCTCCAACACCGAAGACCTTGACCTTGGCAGCCAAATTTTTATTTTCGTCAAATTCGATCATATCTCCCTCCTCTTGTTTAGAATTCAAATCCGAATATCGAAATCCGAAGCACGAAACAAATCCCAATCTCGAATGCTCAAAATCCGAAACAGAACAATATGTTTGGAACATTTGAATTTTGGATTTCGGATTTGTTTCGAATTTCGAAATTCGAATTTCGAATTTTTGTTAAAAGAATTCTTCTATCCATTCCTTCATCCGGTGCGTGACCTTGCTAAAGATATTCCCTTCCCCTTTCTTGAATCGGCTCTGTGCCATGTTTCGGCTTCCATAGAGAACCAGTCCCACTCCCGTCGCATACATGGGGCTGTTGACTAAGTCGACCAACCCGCTAATGCCGATCGGAATTCCTTTCCGAACCGGCACATTAAAGATCTGCTCGGCCAGATCAGGAACTCCTTCGAGGAGGGCGCTTCCCCCCGTGAGAATAATTCCGGAAGCGAGCAGATTTCCATAACCCGTCCTCATGATTTCATGGTGAACCAGACTGAGGATTTCCTCAACCCTCGCTTCAATGATCTCTGCCAGAGTATGTCGGGAGAGGGCTCGGGGCTTCCTTCCTCCCACACTGGGAACTTCGATGGTCTCATCCTTGCGAACCAGAGAGGTCAAGGCACATCCGTATCGTATCTTGATCTTCTCCGCCTCCTCCAAGGGTGTCCGGAGTCCCAGTGAGATGTCGTTCGTGATGTGGCTTCCGGCCAAGGAAAAGACAGCGGTGTGTTTGATGGAACCGCTTGAAAAGATGACCAGATCCGTCGTCCCGCCTCCGATATCAATGATCGCTACTCCCAATTCCTTCTCTTCCGGAGTTAAAACCGCTTCGCTCGAACCCAATTGTTCCAAGACAATATCATCTACATCGAGTCCAGCCCGGTTGGCACATTTGATAATATTCTGAGCAGAGGTAATGGCACCGGTGACGATATGTACCCTTCCCTCCAGCCTCACGCCCGACATGCCTACCGGATCTCGGATCCCATCCTGATCATCCACAATGAATTCCTGGGGGATGATGTGGATGACCTCCCGGTCCATGGGGATGGCAACGGCACTTGCTGCGTCGATCACCCGCTTTACATCGTTCGGAGTGATCTCCTTGTTCTTCACGGCGATGACCCCATGGCTGTTAATTCCCTTGATATGTCCCCCTGCAATCCCTGCATAGACAGAGGTGAGATGAACCCCTGCCATCAATTCCGCCTCTTCAACTGCCTTCTTGATCGACTGGACGGTGCTGTCAATGTTGATCACGACACCCTTCCGCAATCCCTTGGAGGGATGGGTCCCGATGCCGATGATATTGATCTGGCCATCGGCCAGCTCTGCGACCACGGTACAGATTTTTGTGGTGCCAATATCCAACCCAACGACTAACGAATCCTTCCTGCTCATCTCTTGATCACCCCCTTTCTATCTTCCCCTCTGATGACCCTCTTCACCACCACTCTTCTCGCATCGCTGCAGTCGATGGAAGCCGCTGCCCAACCCCTCTTCCGCAGATCGGACCAGATGAGGGACAATTTCTTCAACTTCTCTCCGAAATCCTCCCACCCCATTTTAACTTCCAACCCTTCCACCTGGGTGAAACAGTGAACCCCAAAGGTTTTCTCCATATGAATCTCTGAAATCTCTTCCAAAGGGGAAGCCTTTTCCCTTTCGGCAATTCTTAAAAGTTCAAGGGCCTTCATGATGAGGCGGTTCGCCTCTCCCGGATTCTTCTCCAGGGTCTCACGATTCAACCCGGTGAGAAAGGGGAAATTATACTCGTCCTTATCCCCAAGAGGTGAAAAGATCACGCCCTTGGTATCGATGTAATAGAGTTCTTCTAACTGGAGGATGGCGATCGGCCTCCGCTCCACTACCTGAACCCATATCCTGTCTGGAAAGACCTTTCTCACTTTCACATGGTCGATCCAAGGATGGGATTCCAACCGCCTGGCCACATCCCTCAGCCGAAGGGTAAAGAGATTGGGCATCCCTTCGATCGTGAGGAGGGAAAGAAGGGTCTCCTTGGGGATCTTTTGATACCCCTCGATTTCCACTTCTCTCACTCGAAATAGTGGATCCCCCAAGAGATGAGCATACAGGCGATGGCCGATGAAGAGAGAGAAAGAGATAAGGAGAAGGTATAAAGTGATTCGTAGGGTCTTTTTAAAGATCGCCAGAATTTTTCCCTCCGCTTTCCATTCTCTTCTCTTCTTGGGCCGTAAGAACTCTTCTGTCATATCCGGTTTCCTAAACCTCCATTCCCCTGATTCCCCGGTCCCTCGGCCTGAGCCCAACGTCCGTATGGAGGGCCCTCCCTCCCGCCCGGAAGCAGGAGGGAGGGGTGGGATGGGGAAAGGGGGATGAAGGAGGATGATCACATTTTTAATGCAGCTCCTAGCAGGATCCGCTCCACCAGGTCTTCGAAAGAGATTCCCGCATAACGAGCGGCCTTCGGTAAGAGACTGGTCTCCGTCATCCCGGGCATCGTGTTCACATCGATGACAAAAGGATTTCCCTCCTCGTCGGTCATCAAATCGACTCTCGCACAACCGGAGCAACCTAAAGCCTGAAAGGCCCTGAGGCTGACCTCCTGAGCATAAAGATATTTCTCCCTGGGTATTCGAGCAGGAATGATATATTCTGTCTCGCCCTTCGTATATTTTGCGTGGTAGTCATAAAAGCCACTCTTGGGAACGATCTCAATGACGGGCAAAGGAATATCTTCCAGGATGCCTACGGTAATCTCACTGCCCTTCATAAACTCCTCTATCAAGATCTCCTCATCATATTGCCCAGCCTCTTTCAGAGCGGGGATCAGTTCCTCTTTCCTCTTGACGATGGAGATCCCAATGGTAGACCCTTCCCTCGCCGGTTTGACGACAACCGGGAGAGGGAGGGAAATCGATTTCCGTGAGTTCTTCTCAATGTCATCGCGATAAAAGACTTCATACGTTGGGGTAGGGATATGCTCGCAGAAGAAAAATTTCTTGGCCATGATCTTATGAAGAGCCAGAGCACTGGCTAACACTCCTGACCCCGTATAGGGGATCCTCATCAACTCCAGCATCCCCTGGATCGTCCCATCCTCTCCAAATCTCCCGTGGAGAGCGATAAAAGCAACTTCAATCGTTTCCTTGATCAATGTTTCTGCAATGTCCTGTCCTACATCAACGGGCAAAGCGTGATACCCCTTTTCAGTCAAGGCCTTCAGGATGGCCTTTCCCGTTCTCATGGAGATCTCTCTCTCCCGCGAGAGGCCACCCATCATCACTCCGATTTTCATTTTCTTAACGGATTGCTCTTTCACTCGCCTACCACCCTGACTTCCCGCTCAAGGGAGATGCCCTTCTCCTCATAGATCTTCTTTTCCACCATCTCCATGAGATGAATCACTTCTTCAGCCGTGGCCTTTCCCAGATTGACGATGAAATTGGCATGCCGGTCTGAAATCATCGCCTGCCCCATTCGAAACCCTTTCAGCCCTGCCTCTTCGATCCACTTCCCTGCAGGTCCTTCTTTCGGATTCTTAAAAATGGAGCCAGCGCTGGGGGCATCTAGGGGTTGCGTCCTCTTCCTCATCTCTGAATAGGACCTCACCTTTTCGAGAATTTCCTCCTTCTTCCCTTTTCTCAACTGAAACCGTCCTTTGAGGATGACCCAGGAGACCGGAAGGTCCAATCTTCGGTAGGAGAATTTGAGTCTCTGCCGGGACCTCTCCATCACTTCTCCATTTTCCTTCATGAGCGTCATGGAGAGAAGGACATCCTTCAACTCCACGCCCCATGCTCCTGCATTCATGGCCAATCCCCCGCCCACGGTTCCAGGGATGCCGAAGAAGGGTTCAAGGCCGGTGAGCCCCCTCTGAATGGTGAACTGAACTAAGCGTTGAAGAGGAAGGCCTGAATCGGCTTCGACCACATCGCCCTCCTGCTGGACCTTCTTCAGCCCCCGGGTCAGGCAGACCATCCATCCCCGAAATCCTTTATCCTTTACCACCAGATTGGTCCCCTTCCCTAGAATCATGATGGGGATCCTTTTTCTTCTGGCAAATCGGACAATCTTTCCCAATTCCTTCACGTCCTTTGGAAAGAGAAGGCTATCCGCTGGTCCACCCACTTTGATCGAAGTAAGCTGTCTCATGGGTACGTCGACAAGAATCCTTCCCTTGATTAATCCCTTTGTCCATTTCTTATAATCATGCTGCATCTTCCAATTTCGGAATGCAGATTGCGGAGTGCGGAATGTTTACTTATGAATTTCATTCCAAAATCCGCATTCCGAAATCCGAATTCGGTTCAATCCAGTTTTTTCACCAATTCATCGGAGACCTGCCAGATATCTCCTGCTCCGAGGGTAATCACTAAGTCTCCTCGGGTGATGATTCGAAGGAGATGGTCAACGATCTCTTTCTTATCCGGAATATAAGTCACATCTTTGTGACCATATTCCCGGATTCCTTCAAAGAGGGCTTTCGCCTCCACGCCTTCAATGCGATCTTCTCCAGCGGGATAGATGTCGGTCAGGATGAGAACATTCGCATCGTTAAAGGCGGTCAAGAATTCGTGAAAGAGGGCCTGGGTTCGAGTATATCGATGGGGTTGAAAAACAGCCACGATCCTTCTCTCCCAGCCTGACCGTGCCGCTTTCAAGGTCGCCATGATCTCCACCGGATGGTGCCCATAGTCATCCACGATCAGGACCCCCTTCTTCTCCCCTTTGATCTGGAAACGCCTTTGAATTCCACTGAAGTCGCGAAGGGTTTCTTGGACGGTTTTAAATGGAATGTCCAGCTCAAAAGCAGTGGCCAGGGTGGCTAACGAATTATAGACATTATGGAGCCCTGGCATCCGGATCTTCAGTCTCCCTATCTCCTGACGGTGATGGATGACATCAAAAGAGGTGGAGAGCCCTTCGAAGACGATTTCCTTTGCTTGAAAATCGGCCTGTGTGGTCAGCCCATAAGTGATGAACCTCTTCTTCAGCTTCGGGATGAGACTCTGGATATTTGGATGGTCCAAACAGAGAACCGCCAGGCCATAGAAAGGAATCTTATCCAAGAAGCCGAGGAAGGTCTCCTTGATCTCCTCAATGCCGTGATAGTAATCGAGATGCTCCGGATCGATATTGGTCACCACGGCAATCGTGGGCATCAGCTTGAGAAAGGAACCATCGCTCTCATCGGCCTCAGCCACCAGGTATTCTCCCTGGCCTAGCCTGGCATTACTTCCGATACTGTTCAATCTCCCTCCGATCACGACCGTGGGGTCCAACCCTCCAGCAGCCAGGACAGTGGCAATGAGGGAGGTGGTGGTGGTCTTTCCATGGGTCCCTGCAATGGCGACTCCATACTTCATCCGCATCAATTCAGCCAACATCTCTGCCCTGGGGATGACGGGAATGAGCCTCTGCTCAGCCACTTCGACCTCAGGGTTACCATTCCGGATGGCAGAGGAGACGACCACCACATCCGCCTCCTTCACATTCTCCTTCCGGTGACCGTAGGAGATTTCGCATCCCAGGGTCTGGAGCCTTCGCGTCACCTCTGTCTCTTTGAGATCTGAGCCGCTGATGTGGTAGCCCAGGTTGTGCAGTACTTCTGCAATACCGCTCATCCCGATCCCGCCGATCCCCACAAAATGGATGTGTTGAATCTTCCGTTTGCGATACATAACGCGTTCTGTTTCCCCCTCACCCTATCCCTCTCCCACCAGGGGAGAGGGAAACTATTGGGTTAATCCACCCAGATGCCCCCCCCTTGACGGGGGAGGGTGAGGGTGGGGGTGTTAATTCTTTCCAATTAATTCATAGCAATGATCCACAATCTCTTCCGCTGCTCTGGGTCGACCCACCTGCTGAATCTTTTCTTCCATCTTTCCTAATTCCTCCGGATGGGAATACAAATCAAAGATGGCTTTCGCCAACGAGGGCCCATTCAAGGCCTTATCCTCAATCATTTTTGCAGCGCCGCGCTCCACCAACTTTTGTGCATTGATCCATTGGTGATTGTGGGCTGCAAATGGATAAGGGATGAGGATGGCCGCCTTTCCACAAACGGCCAGTTCAGCCACCGTGCTCGCACCGGATCGGCAGATGACCAGATCAGCCATCTGGTAATACGGTGCCATCTCCTCAAGAAATGGCCTGACCAGTGCATCAAAACCCTTTTCTTGGTACCCTTTCGAAACGAAATCGAGATCACCCTTTCCCGTTTGATGGATCACCTTCAGGGAAGATTTCATTTGACCCAAAGCGCTCAGGGCCTCCATCATCGATACATTGATCCGATGGGCTCCTGCGCTTCCTCCAAAGATGAGAAGGGTGAACCGATCCCCTTTTTTTCTCTCTCTTCCCTTAAGGATCTCTTTCCGGATCGGGTTCCCAGTCACAATCGTCTTCTCTTCAGGAAAATATTTTTTCGTCTCTTCAAAGGAGACAAAGATCTTTTGACTGAACCTCTTCAGGATGCGATTGGTCATGCCTGGGATTACATTCTGCTCATGGATAGCCCTTTTCATTCCGAGAAGGGAAGCAGCCAGAAGCGTTGGCCCTGAGGCGTACCCGCCCACCCCCAGGACCACCTGGGGTTGAAATTCCTTCAGGATGGAGGAGGCCTCTGAGACAGCTTTGGGAAGACTCCAAAGAGCTTTTAACTTTCCCATAAAAGATCTTCCTTTGATGGGCCTGGCTTGGATCATCCTCAAAGGGAATTTACCTCCCGCCAAAA
>Ga0209286_1000444_pt1 | contig 11388 bp, 12 predicted proteins | sample PPLLak1March2015_2_FD_187250 | JGI IMG/M metagenome (GOLD analysis project Ga0209286, IMG submission 187250) | Freshwater sediment microbial communities from Prairie Pothole Lake near Jamestown, North Dakota, USA - PPLs Lake P8 Core (3) Depth... | ecosystem: Environmental > Aquatic > Freshwater...
TGATCAAATTTGTCGATCGCCAAAAATGTCAATACGAACCAGACCAGCAGTACGAGGGGAAAGATGAAGTAATCTTTGACCGGCAGCGGCTCGCGATAAAGCACGATCCCTTCCAGTGAAAGCCGCCCATTGCGCCGGTAACCCTGATAGTAGAGAAAGATCAGTTCAAAGGGGATCAGCACAAACAGGATCGGCAGCAGAATCGCCAGCATGGGCGGCAGGTGATTTGCTTTTACCCAGGGGCCGAGCAAGATAAACGCGATGGTGATCAGCGCACCGGGCAGAAGATGCAGCAGCAGGGTCTGCGGGAGGGTGTGTTGTGCCGCCGAATATTCGGCGGGGATGGATGGTGCTTTGGAAGCGGTAGCAGTGCGGATCATGACAAGTCTCCTTTTAGGTTAGGTGGTGGAAGGACATTTGATTTGAGAGCGTTTCCACTAGCTGTCTGATCCCGGTAGAACAAGCTCCAGGCTTAATATAGGCAAGCCAAAGGAATACAACTTCTGGAGCGTGCCAAGCAGTGCGGCTTGGTCCTCGACCTGTCCGGTTAGAATGGTCACCTCGACCGGCTTGGGCGGGCAGTTGCCGCCTGGTTGGTCGTCTTGCGCCAACTCCAGATGGGACACGCTTAGGCCTCCAAACCAGTCTTCCCAGGGTTGGCTCACCCAACCCTGGACGGTAATACGGTAGGTGGCTGGCTGGTCGATGGATAGGTATGGGTAAGGGGATTTGATTGACTGCATGCCTTCATCATACAGAAATCAAAGGCAGCCTGATATATGCAAATGGATTAATCGAGGTATTAATTTGGGGAGTTAATACATCCGGCTCAGATGAGGCCAATCATCTGGGCGCGAGTCACTGCCTGGGTGCGGTTGTGCACATCCATTTTCGAGTACAGATTTGTGGTGTACACCCGTAGAGTGTTCGGGGAAAGATACAGCCTTTCGGCAATCTCACGGTTGGATAACCCATCAGACAGCAGGCGCAGCACATCCATCTCGCGCGGCGTGAGCGGTGCTAAAAGCGCGGGATGTCGCCCGACTTGAGTCTGGTGGGCCGGCTTTTCGTGCGGGAACGCTTCCAGGATACTGAGGATATACTCTGTGCGAGGCCCGGGCAACCCGTTCTCGCCCAGCATCCGGCGGAGAAGGCCGGCGATGGATTCGCCCCGGCTCACAAATGGGCGGATGTAACCTTCCGGTTCCCCCAGCTCAAGAGCCTGCCGCAGTTCATCCCTGGTGCCTGGCTCGTCCCCCAGAGTGCGGCGCGCCAACGCCAGCAAAATGCGCAGGTTGATCTCCGTAGCATACCGGCCGTGCCCCTGGGCACGAGTGCTCATGATTTCCAACAATCGGCAGGCTTCACCCAACTGGCCTGATACCAGCAGCACTTCAGCCAGGGTGAGTTCCTCGACATCGCGAACCACCTCGCCCTCCGCCCGTTGCCGATATGCCTCTACCCACTGCATGGCTCGATCCAGCTCACCTATATGCAACCAGTTCTGCACCTGGTAAGCTTGGATATACCGGAAATTCCCTGAAGCGATGGCTGAGGAGGAAGATGCCAAGGCCGATTCCATCAACGCCTGGGATTCATCCAACTGGCCTGAGGCAAATAGAATTTGTGCCAGCAGAGCCGGCATTAAACCAAAGTAATCAGTAAGCTGCCCTTCGGTCACCAACCGCAGTCCTTCCCGGATGGCCTTTTCTGCCTCTTCCAGCCGGTTCTGCTCAAATAGCGCCTCAGCCAGAGGGTAGTGTGCCTGTCCCGTGACGGGTAATAGATTGCCCAGGATCAGCCCTTCCTGAATGGCCTCGGTTGAGATGCGAATCGCCTCCCACAGCTTGCCACAGCTAATCAGTTGAATCGCATGGTTGGCCTGGGCGCTAATTGAAATAAAAGGGCTTCCTGACTGGCGGTAGAGGGAAGTCGACTGCTCAAACAATGGCAGGGTTTTTTCATCTTCGCCCGACATCGTCGCGCAAACGGCTAAGGTAGACAGGATAAAGGCGCGGGTGGTTTTCTCATTCTCGGGTAGGATCTCTAACGCCTTGTTCGACAGGGCTACCCCCGTCTCTACTTGGCCGCGAAAAGAGGCAAAGCGCCCCTGGTGGGCAAGCACCAACCCCAGTAACGCCTCCGCATTGGGCACTCGGTCAGGGCCTTCCTGGACCTTTTGTTCAATTTCTTGAAGGATCGCATCCATTAAAGCAGACTGATTGGCAAAGTAGGCTGCGCGGGCCTCGTATAAACGCAACCACGGATGCTCCTTAACCACGTCAGCCGGCAGCTGCTGGATCCACTTCAATACCGTTCCAGCCTTGCCGCTCTCCCAGAGCAGGGCCGAATGGGCAGATCTATCCATCAGGTCAGCCGCTAGACCGTAATCCTGGGCTTGCAGAGCAAACTGTATCGCATCCGTATGACTTCCCTGTTCAGCATGCCAGGCCGCGGCGCGGCAGCGCAGGTTCGCCACGCCCTGCGCGCCGACCGACTGCTGGAGGCGGGCGAGCAGAAGATCATTGAACAGGTGATGGTAGCGGTACCAGTTGCGCTCCGCGTCCAAAGGCAGGACAAATAGATTGGCGTGCTCCAGGCTTTCTAGAATCGCCTGTGCCTGCTCCGCACACATGGATTCTCTGCCCAGGTCGCCGTTTAGCACTGCGGCGCACAGGGCGGCGCACATTCGGTCGAGCACCGCGGTGCGAAGTAGGAAATGCTGGATTTCGGCGGGCTGGCGTTGCAAGATTTCGCTGGTGAAATAGTCCAGCAGAAAGTGGTGGCGACCTGAAAAGGTGGCGATGGCTTGAGCGACGCCGGTTTCATCCAGGTTCTGGAGGGTGAAAGCTGCCATTTGCAATCCGGCCGGCCAACCTTCGGTGCGTTGGTCCAGCTCGGCAATGCTATGTAACGACAGGGAAAGCCCCATTGTGGTATTGAGAAACTTGACCGCTTCGTCGAGTGAAAAACGGAGATCCTGAGCGCGCAGGCTGTTCAACTGCCCTCGCATCCGCCACCGGGCTAGAGGTAGGGGCGGATCAGTGCGGGAGGCGATCACAATGTGAAGGTTAATTGGGCAGTGATCAACCAGATAGGTGACACTCTTCGATATCGTGGGATCTTGAAGGACATGATAGTCATCCAGCACCAGGACCATCGAAACGGGCACTGAAGAAATTTCATTGATGAGCACGGTCAGAAAGGACTGATAAGGGGAGGCGTTCACCAGCATACTTTCGATGTTTGCCAATGCCAATGAAGTGGTTGGATCAAGCGCTGAGGCTTCTACCGCTTTCCGCAATCCGGTGAGCACATACGTCCAAAAACGCTCTGGGGAATCATCATCTTCATCTAGCGAAACCCAGGCAATGAAGACCGCTGGATCCCTGTGATTCTGGTCAAAAGTCCGGACCCATTCCGACAAAAGAGTTGTTTTTCCAAAACCTGGAGGCGCGGTGATGAGCGAGAGCGGCTGGTCGAGGGAATTTTTCAGAGAACCCAATAGGCGAGGGCGAGCGACCAGACCAACACGTAGTGGTGGGATGAAGAACTTCGTAGCAAGCAGCGGGTCAACCAATAGGTAATTTTCTCAATCATTGACTAGACAATAAAAGGTTAATGGCTACATTATAGAGAAGAAAAGTCCGGAGAAGTAGAGACAAACATCCTTATAGGGGGGTGAGTATTGTCATGGGAAAATTATCCATTCTCCAGGTGGCGAAACTGCCGAGGAAACTCCCATAGGAAGGATTGCATTGGTGACATTTGTCAGGTGACATTTAAAGAAAGGTATGTCATGATTACGTCCCTGCAACCTTTTTTTCTAATGGTTAAATAAGGAGATGATCTTATGGTTGATCGGACAAGACAGCAGTCAAGTGGCATTTCTCAAGCAAAACCAGAAGATGAACTGCCCGTCCCCTGGCAGAAGATTCAGGGAGGAATCTGGCTGCTCGGTTTAGCCCTCCTGATCTGGTCGGGATGGATTTTTCCAGGAATCTTTGTTCTGTTGGCGGTCAGTGGTCTATTTCAAGCCGGAGTCCTGTTTTATATTAGAAATCGGGAAGAACAGAAGTTGAAAACTGGCCAATTAGACCAATTAGCTACAGAGAGAGCTTCCTGGCTGCCTTCAACCTGCCCAGGCTGCGGTGGGCCAATGAATGTGCAAAATGTAAATTGGACCGGTACGTCCAGTGCAACCTGCCCGTATTGCAATGTGAATATCCGTCCACAAGATTGACAAAAACATGATATAAGCCTATTGGTTCACTGTCATTCGCTTCTCACCAGACATTCCCCTCGCGCCGCGGTCGCCATTCCTAGGGAAATAGCACAGAATACCCCCACATGCAGGACGGGTGGGGTATTCTGTGCTACATAGTCCGATCTGGTGGACGCTAAGCAGACTTCGTCTGTCGGGCTCGAACACCATGCACGGCCCCTCATGTGTGTAATGCATCAGCGGGGGGTTGAATGGGGCTATCACGTCCATTTGTGCAAAATTCGTGTGAAAGCTGTCGCAACTGTAGCGCAGGGATCTGTTTCTGCAGAGCTTGATCGTCACATCCGGGAGAGGCGGCGTAGGGCTTACATTGGGTGTCTAGTGTAGCCGATCCTCTCCCGGATGCTACTACCAACTAGACCAGATATGAGCCCCTCGAATGGGCAGATTATTTTGGCTGGCGCGCCTGGTGCAGCAATATGCCGAGGGCCAGGAAGAAGAGCACCATCAGCATGCCGTTGATAGGCGAGATCAACCAGTCAGTTCCGGGGACAATGTGGATCAGGTTCTCTTCAAATAGCTGGAGCAGCATGGCATCTTCTACGGCATGCATAATCAGCGCCGGCTAGATGGCGCGGGTGCGCAGCCAGACCTTTCCGAACACGATGGCCCAAGCCACATATACCACCATGACCAGAGGAATATACGCGGCCAAGTCTAAGGTAGTGAATTTACTCAGATAATCGCTGCTCAAGAAAAATAGGTAGTAGGGCAGGTGCCAAGCTCCCCAGATCATGTTGAAGCCCAGCATGACACGGGCGACACCAAATATGGGACCGTTCCTAACATCATCGGCTTGGAACAGATGGGTATCCGTGCTTATCTCCCAACTATGGATTTCAGTAATCGGACGAAGTTTTATCCAGCAAAGCGGTTTCCGTACGATGCTGAGCATGATCAATACAATTGTCCACAGGGCCAGCCCTTACGGTTATATTCCCGTCGTAACAGTGAGCAAGTCAATGTCTATGCAGCCGATGCCTCGGTGTGTAATGCTTGCCCTGTGAAGTCGGAATGTACCAATAGCCAAAGTGGTCGGCATATCTTTCGCTCGTTCTATAAAGAGGAGCTCGACCGCGTCAAAGCCTACCAAGCGACGGAGGCGTATCAGAAAGCGATGCGCAAACGGTCGCTCTGGAAGGAACCCTTATTCGGGGAAGTGAAACAGTTTCACCAGTTGAGACAGTTTCGGTTACGGGGTTTGAAGAAGGTGAATATCGAAGGTGTGATGGTAGCAACGGGCCAAAACATCAAAAGATTCATCAAACAAGGTTATACTGAGCTTTTTTATATTTATGGATGGCTCAGGTTGATAGTCCATTCCCCTACTCAGCTGACTTTTTCAACAGGCTGATTTCTTCTACGACATGACAGCCAGGCAGAGGCAAGCTGCATAGAGTTTATAATCCTATTCTCATGGGTCAAAGAATCGGATGATTATCCGATAGTAAATGCATTTATGCCGATATTTCCTTCGGGTATTATTCGTCTCTGTGTTCTCTCTCGTGCATCTCCTGCAATTCCTTCAGCGTCTTCGGCTCAAAATGCAAATCTCGCTCAATTGGTAAGCCCAACGGACCCCTAACCTCCTCCAACTCTTTAAGCGAGAAATAACCCAGCTCGACCTCCATCCCTGACACAAACCCAAAAAGGATATCTTCTCCATCGAACTCACTGGCATACCAGGTCCAATTGCTGTCGGGGGTGAAGAACTTCACCTGCGCCAACGCATCGATTTCTGCTAAGGCGCTGTCTTCATCAGTAGAATCCGGCTGGCAACTCAGATAACCTGCCAGGTGCAAGGCACTTAAGGGCAGAAACAGCAGTCAGCCTTACACGTTTTCATACCAATCAGCAGGGAGCAACGGCTGATCGCAAGTGCCTTGCAACTTGGACCTGGTTCTTGTGAAAGCCCTACTAATCCCGGTGGCGAGCTATTGACAAACGGCGATACTTCTGCGACGAGAGGTTGGATCTAAAAGATCAGACAACGCTATTGCGAATTTTGGCAAAACGAATTATAGTTAATGCCCAAGGCAAGATCGTGGAATACCACTTGGACGTTCCATTTGAGTATCTTGCCACCCTGGTTCGGGATATACCAGGATATTCGGGCGGTTCGGATCCTGTTCAACACCGCCCACCAGATACGAAAATGCGCTGACCGGGACGAGTAGCCCTTCCGGACCGACAGGGAGATGCGACCGATGACTGAGAGTCGCATCCGGCAACCTGGAGAGCCAAAACCACCCGCGAGCGTGATCCCCAAAGGCCTGCGGGCCGAGTAAGGTGATCGGCTGACCCCGTTACCGGTCGGTTGATCAGGGTGATGACCCTGGTCTCAGAGTTGGCTGGCTCGGGCCGGTCAATCTGGGTGGAACCGCGTGAGCCTGGCTCTCGCCCCAGTGGGCGGGAGCTTTTTGTTTTTTATGATTAAGGAGGATGATATGGCAGAAAAGAACGAGTCAAGATACGAGGATAGCTTCCTGTACCGCCTGCGCCACTCGACGGCGCACGTCATGGCGCAGGCTGTGCTCCAGATGTTCCCGGAAGCCAAGTACACGATCGGCCCGCCCGTGGAGGATGGTTTCTACTACGATTTCGACCTGCCGCGCCCGCTGACCCCCGAAGACCTGGAGGGTATCGAAGCGCACATGCGCGAGATCGTCAAGGGCCAGCACCCCTTCGAGAAGGTGGTTGTCTCGGCGGGAGAGGCGCGCCAGATCTTCCGCGACCAGCCCTACAAGCTGGAGCTGATCGACGGGCTGGAGCAGGGCGGCTACGATGAGTACGGCGAGCCGCTGGAAGAGAAACCGGAGATCTCGATCTACCGACATGCCAATTTCGTTGACCTGTGCAGGGGACCGCACGTAGCCAACACCAGCCAGATCAACCCGGATGCCATCAAGCTGCTCAACGTCGCCGGGGCGTACTGGCGCGGCGACGAGAAGCGCCCCATGCTGCAGCGCATCTACGGCACCGCCTGGAGCAGCGCCGACGAGTTGGAGAACTACCTGTGGAAGCTGGAGGAGGCCCGCAAGCGTGATCACCGCCGCCTGGGGAGGGAGCTGGACCTGTTCAGCGTCAGCGAGGACATCGGCGCGGGACTGATCCTGTGGCACCCCAAGGGCGGCATGGTGCGCAAGCTGGCTGAAGACTACTGCCGGCTGGAGCACGTGAAGGGCGGCTACGATTTCGTATACTCCCCGCACATCGGCAAGTCCCGCCTGTGGGAGGTCAGCGGTCACCTGGACTGGTACAAGGAGAACATGTACTCCCCGCTGGACATCGAGGGGCAGCAGTATTATCTCAAACCGATGAACTGCCCCTTCCACATCCAGATCTACAAGAGCCGCACGCGCTCCTACCGCGACCTGCCGCTGCGCTTTGCCGAATGGGGCACGGTTTATCGCTACGAGCGCAGCGGCGTGCTGCACGGGCTGATGCGGGTGCGCGGCTTCACCCAGGACGACGCCCACCTGTTCTGCCGGCCCGACCAGATGCCGGAGGAGATCGACCGCGTGCTGGATTTCAGCCTGAATATCCTGCGCACCTTCGGCTTCAAGGATTTCCAGGCCTATCTCTCCACGCGCAACCCGGACAAAGCCGCCGGCAGCCCGGAGGAATGGGTGGCGCCGACCGAGGCCCTGCGCATGGCGCTCGAGCGGGCAGGCGTGCCTTACCAGATCGACGAGGGCGAGGCCACCTTCTACGGGCCAAAGATCGATATCAAGGTGCGCGATGCCCTGGACCGCGAGTGGCAGCTGAGCACCATCCAGTTCGATTTCACGCTGCCCGAGCGCTTCGATATGGTCTTCATCGGCGAGGACGGGCAGGCTCACCGGCCTTACATGGTCCACCGGGCGCTGCTGGGCTCGATGGAGCGCTTCATGGGCGTGCTGATCGAGCACTTCGCCGGGGCTTTCCCGGTCTGGCTGGCGCCGGTGCAGGCGGTGGTGATCCCCATCGCTGACCGCCACCTGGATTATGCTGTCGGAGTCGCCGAGCAGCTCATCGCCGCTGGGCTGCGCGTGGAGGTCGACAGGCGCAACGAGCGCATGAACGCCAAGATCCGCGATGCCCAGAACCAGAAGGTGCCTTACATGCTGGTGGTCGGTGATAAGGAAGTGGAGTCCGGAGCGGTGGCGCTGCGGCTGCGCTCCGGCGAGAACCCCGGGCCGATGGCGCTGAGCGAGTTTCTCGCCCGCGCCCGCCAGGAAATCGAGGTGCATGCCTAGCCGATCGCCTGGAGCTATCTTCGCCTCTTCGTGGTGATCTTTGTACTGCTCTCGGCTCTCCACTCTCTGCTCTCTCGATTCGATTGACGATTCGAGCATTCTTTGGTATTATCCGTGCGCTGGGAAATCCCAGCCAGGATTATTTAACATAGGACTTACGCAGTTGGAGGGGGATGGGGGTGTTTGAGCGGGCTCCGCCCGCTCAAACACCCCCAATTACCCCTTGAAGTGCGTTACTCCTATAACGATAGAAGGAGTTACATATCAGCGCAATAAATTACCGTGTCAATGAGACCATCCGCAACCGCGAGGTGCGCCTGATCGGCCCCAACGGCGAGAATATCGGCGTGGTGCCAATCGAGGAGGCCCAGAGGGTGGCGAGGGATGCCGAGCTCGACCTGGTCGAGGTGGCGCCCAACTCAGACCCACCCGTGTGCCGTGTGATGGACTTCGGCAAGTTTATTTACGAACGCGCCAAGAAAGACCGCGAAGCCCGCAAGGCTCAGACGAAGATCGAAGTCAAAGAGATCCGCCTTCGACCGAAGACCAACGAACACCACCGTGATCTGAAAGTACGCGATGCCCGGCGCTGGTTAGAGGCCGGCATGAAAGTCAAGGTGCGTATTCGCTTCCGCGGCCGAGAGATCACTTACCCGGAAATCGCTCTCAACGACCTGAAAGAGATCGCCGAAGAGCTTTCCGAGCTGGCGATCGTAGAGCAAACCCCCGCCCTGGAGGGGCGCACCATGCTGATGGTGCTGGCCCCAGGCAAGACCAAGAAGAAATAGACACACAGCGCTGACAGGTAGAGTTTAGCACAGGTTACGATCCGCGGATCGTAGGGGCGAGCAAGCTCCGCCCGTACCCCGCGGAATTTTGTCTGAAAGGAGCAAGACCGTGCCGCGTAAGCAGACGAAGGGCAAGTATAAGATCAAGACCCACAAGGCGACCGCCAAGCGTTTTCGCCTGACGGGCAGCGGCGTGCTGGTGCGCACCAAAGGCGGCAAGAGCCACCTGCGCCGGCGGACCCCCAAGCGCACCAAGCAGCTGTTCGACGAAATGATTCCGGTCAAGGGCCGTGGGATCATCAAGCGCGTCAAGCGCCTGGCGCCCTATATGGAGTGATGCGCGCCAGCGCAATCCTTTATTAACCGTTTTGTTGCGACCGTTGGGTGCTCGCAACGGGCAGGCACAAGCAACCTGCCGGCGCCCAGGGGTAAGCAGGAGAGAATATTATGGCTCGTGTAAAGACTGGCCCATACCGGCGCCAGCACCACAAGAAAGTCCTCAAGATCACATCCGGCCAATTTGGCACGCGCTCACGCCTTTTCCGGCGCGCCAATGAAGCCATGCTCAAAAGCCTGTGGTACTCGTACCGCGACCGGCGCACCCGCCGGCGCGACCTGCGACGTCTATGGATCGCCCGCATCAACGCCGCCGCGCGCCTGAACGGCATCACCTATAGCCGCCTGATCCACGCCATGAAGGGTTCCAGGATCGCCATCAACCGCAAGATGCTGGCGGATCTGGCTGTGCGGCACCCTGAGGCGTTTGCGGCTGTGGTCAGCAAAGCCCAAACCGGCTAGCAGAAATTATCGCTTGCGTGAACTCGAAGGGACGGGCAATCTCGTCCCTGTTTGCGCGTTAAGGGGATCTGACAAATTTCTCCCATTTATGATATAAATGACCAAATTACTAACCTTGCACTTTAAGAACTTCATAGAGTCAATTGAACGCTGATCTGATCGATAGTACAGCCAGCCTGGAACAGGTCTTTGAGCCAAATGAGCAGATTCCTCCTGTGCTCAAACTGGAGTATGCGTCTGGCATCCCCACAAGTGCTCGGTTGGGGATGTGAAGTAGCCCGCAGCTCTTCCAGAAAGCACATCAAGCAGGCTGTCAGAGTCCAGAAGCGCAAGATTGCCTGAACGGTCATCAACTGGTAATGGTCGCTGCCCAAGAGATCCTTGTCATACTCGAAGAAGGTCTCGATCTCCCAACGCACTGCCAGAATATTGACCAACTCTTGTGCCTGCAGGTCGAGGATGGTGCTGCCCCAATAGCGCACGGATTTGAGTGGTTCATCCAGATTGTGGCAAGTGACGAGTAGTAAGATTGGCCCCAGTTTGCGGATCCAGGTCTGTATCAGGTGAGCATACAACTTCTGTCCACCTTGATCCGAGGACCAAACCACTTCCTGCCAGTCATCTCGACCTAAGCCAGCCGCATATTCGGAGAGCTTGATCCATTCCCGGCTGCCGTCAGCTGCAATCCGGCGCATGACCCGGTTGCTCTTCAGTCCACCGCTGACATCCCAACCCCGTTTCTGAGCTGCTTTGCGCACCTGCTTGCAGTGGTACCAGCTATCGATCAGCACATGGGTGTGGGTTTCTGCCACCGGTTCAAAGCTTTCGATCTGGCTGACTGCCATATCGATCTTACTCTGGAAGGGCACGCCTTCCTGCTGACAGACCGAGTTCTGGCGGTACATCTGTGCTTCCAGTGGGCAGCGCTGGTCGAGTAAGACATATAAACCCGTGAACAAGCAATGGCCGGTCACTACACTTTGATCGGTGTTGGAGTAATGCTGACCCAGCCCGCCCATTTTCCGGCCCTTCGGCTTGGTGTGCACCGAGTCGTCAAAGATCAGGAAACCCTTCGTTACACTCAGGGCAGGCTCTGTCACAACAGTTGCCTTGGGACGCCCGATGCACTGCGGCCTTTCTGCCTTGAGACGATCATGTTCGGCCTGCACCGACCCTTCCAGCCGCTGTCGAAAGTGCAGCAACCAGGTCTGGGCTACATCTGTCGGCGACCAGGGCCATTTGCTCAAGAACCGTGAAAGTCCTGATAAGCTGATGCGTT
>Ga0209286_1000445_pt1 | contig 11382 bp, 9 predicted proteins | sample PPLLak1March2015_2_FD_187250 | JGI IMG/M metagenome (GOLD analysis project Ga0209286, IMG submission 187250) | Freshwater sediment microbial communities from Prairie Pothole Lake near Jamestown, North Dakota, USA - PPLs Lake P8 Core (3) Depth... | ecosystem: Environmental > Aquatic > Freshwater >...
TCAGAAAACACCCATAGCCAATATTTTGGAGGAAAACAATGGTGAAAATCTCCTTCTTCGATTCCTTCCAAACCTTTAAGAGGGGTGCTTCTCGGTGAAAAAGGAGATAAATCCCAACATCAATGGACATCCAGAGGTTGATGAGCCAGGTGTAAAAGACGGGATGAAGGATTTGGACGACCACTTTATCCAATACCGAATAGATGGAACCGGACACGGCGGCGATGAAAGCGAGAAGATAAGGTAGGGATGAGAAAGGTTTTTGAGATTGGGGAGAAAAACTTTTCAAATGGAAATCTCTCATTGAAATTACGAAAATACCCAAAGTCACCAGACCGATTCCGAGGACTCCTTTGAGAGAGAGAATTTCTCCAATAAAGAGAGTAGCCCAGAGGAGGGTGTAAAGAGGAGCGGATCGAGAGATGGGATAGACAATGGAGAGGTCCCCTACACGATAAGCCTCAATCAGACAGATGAAGTAAATCGTCTGGATCAAACCTGAGGCAAAACTCAGGGGCCAGAGCTGAAGAGGAGCTTCAAAGAGCAGAGCAGGGAAAGATGTCAGGCCAACGAAAAAGGGAAGATAGAGAAGGGATCCCCAAAGGAAGACCCAGAAAAAAAATTCAAGGGGCCAATTTCCCCTTTTCGAATAGAAATTCCAGGAAGAGTGGAGAATAGCTGAAATGAGAATCAGGATGATGCTAAAAGGGGTCAAGGTTTTTCCAATCCTTCTGGGTTTCTAAGAAAATAATGGGTAAATGCCGTGATGACCATGGCGTGATCGATTTTTCCTTTTAAAATTAATCTTGGAATTTTCGCCAAGGGGACAAGGACCACCTCAATATCTTCTGTCTGATCGGGCTTAGGATCCGTGACCCTATTGATATTTCGAGCCAGAAAAGTATGGCAGCGATTATTGAAGAGAGCCGGATTGGGATTGACGACACCCATCTTGATCCACTCCTTTGCTTGATAGCCGGTTTCCTCTAATAATTCCCGAGCCGCTGCCTTTCTCGGTGTATCTCCCGGATCCGCCAACCCTCCGGGTATTTCGAGGGTTATTTCTCTGGAGCCGTGGCGATATTGCCTGATCATGACCACCCGATGGTCATCCGTGAGGGGGATAACATTGATCCAGTCCCCTGATTCAATGACATAGAAGTCATGTTGTTTCCCTGTCCGGGGTGAAAGGGTAGTATCCGTCCGGATGGAGAAGACACGAAAGGATCGGGAGGGGCCAGATCGAATGCATTTCCAGGGTTTGATCATAATAGGACTCCTTTTCTGTGGGAAAATCCATTCTATTTGGGCATATAGAGTTTGTCAAATATATCTATAAATTCCTACATGTTAAGCTTGTGAAAATTTTCTTCTTGACAAAGAATCATTAAATTGGTAGTAGGGCAGTTGTCATACCAATTTTATGGGAACCTTTCATTCTGTAAAAAGTGGCAAGATTTCAGTGCTCGTCGCCCAGCAGATAAAAGATGCTATTCTGAAAGGGACGATGAAGCCAGGGTATAAACTTCCCCCCGAACGAGAATTGGTCAAGCATTTTCAGGCTAGTCGAGTCTCCATTCGAGAAGCCCTTAAAAGTATAGAAGCCTCCGGACTGTTAAAGATCAAACCTGGTTCAGGAGTTTTTGTGTCCGAAATAAGTTCAAAGCCAATAAGTGATTCTCTTTCCTCGATACTACGCATGCAAAGGATCTCAATCAATGAGATAACAGAAGCAAGGATTATATTAGAGCCTTATATCGCAAAATTAGCCACTGAAAAAATTACGGGTGAAGACCTTGAAAAACTGGACAAAAATATTCATGAAACATCAAGGATTGTCAAATCTAATGCTCCATCCCCAGCACAGAACATTGAGTTTCACTCTCTCATCGCTGCGGCTACCAAAAATCAGGTGATTGCCTTAACGATGAAAACCTTGCTTGATGTCGTAAAAGAAATGACTCTCGAAATAACGAATAATTTGCAAAAGAGAATCGAAATTTCTAAACAGGCGGTTGTCTACCACAAGAAGATATTGAAGGCTCTTAGAGAAAAAAACTCCCAAAAAGTTTATGAATTGATGTTGAAAGACATTATCCAAGTACAAAGTGGTTTAAAGATAGTCACATCCAAATCCAAATAGGGAGGATCCAATATGGCTTTTAAAGATCACAGGGATTTCTTCGAAGTTCTTGAGAGAGAAAGTGAGCTTGCAAGAGTAAAAAAAGAAGTAGATTGGGATGGAGAAGCAGGGGCTATCAGCAGAAAAACGTTTGAAAAGGAAGGTCCGGCCTTGCTTTTCGAAAAGATCAAAGATTATCCCGAGGGATACAGGATCTCCAACGGAACCTCTGGGACGTGGGGCCGAGTTGCGTTATCGATGATGCTGCCCAAGAAAACACCGGTAAGAAAGATATACAAGGAGTATGAGGAACGCATAGACATAAAAATTCCTCCCAAGATTGTCAAAAAGGCCGATGCGCCTTGCAAGGAAAACATAATGCTGGGGGATAAAGTTGACCTGAATGAGTTCCCTGCCCCGATGGTGCACGAGGGTGATGGGGGCAGATATATCGGCACATGGGATGTGGTGGTCAATAAAGACCCCGAAACAAACTGGACAAACTGGGGCATGTACAGGTTCATGGTGCATACCAAAAACTGGTTGACAGGATGGCCTCAGAGCACGAGCCAGCTTGCCTTCATAATGAAGAAGAGCTACTTGCCCTACAATAAACCGATGCCCATAGCGGTTGTCCTTGGAACCGACCCCCTGTCGCACATTGTCGCAACCGCAGGGATCAAGACTTTCGAAGACGAGGCGGATCATGTGGGCGGATTGAGAGGCGAACCAGTAGAGCTTGTCAAGTGTGAAACATCAGACCTCCTGGTTCCGGCCCATGCGGAGATTATTATTGAGGGCGAGTTAATGCCGGACCAGATTGCACCGGATGGGCCCTTTGGTGAGTATCCCGGTTACAGGAGCGGAACCATGTGTGCCGGTGTCGCGGTAAAGGTAAAGGCAGTTACTTATCGGAGTGAACCTATCGTCACCATGATAGCCCTCGGCACGCCGCCTGATGACAGTTCCATAGCGGCTTCTCTGACTGCAGCCGTAGCCATGAAAAAGGGTTTATTGAGGCATGGTATCCCCATAACCGATGTTTACGTCCCTCCCGAGGGGGTAACCCATCTGATCGTGATCGGTGTAACAAAAGGCGGGACAGAGACAGCACGGAAGGTCCTTGACTATTTTACCTTGAGAAGAATCATGACAAACAAGCATATCATCGTGGATGCAGATGTGGATGTGTTCAATATGGCTGAGGTATTGCACTGCTTTGCCACAAGATGCCATCCCGGAAGAGGTATTTTGTATGAGTGGTACGAGGGCAGATCAAACTCATTAACACCGTTCTACAGCCCCGAGGAAAGGAAGAAGTTAAAAGGGGTTTCAGTCGCCTTTGACAGCACATGGCCTCCTGAGTGGGAGAAGGAGATTGTCCCCATCAAAGCATCGTTCAAAACGATATACACCAAAGAAACGATTGATAAAGTAAACAAGAATTGGGAAAGCTACGGAATTAAAATATAGATGCCTAAAAACCAAATAAAAAAACAGGGAGGATACACGCTATGAACGAATGGCAGACTTTCGTGAGAAGGTTTTCAGATATGAAAGAAGGGAAGAGGGAGATCTTCATCAAAGACCTATCTCCCGGTAAGGCCAAGTATAATACGAAGCATGTTTTAGCGACCGTTTCTAAATCGCAAAAAAACTTGAAGAACTCTGATGTCCTCTGGATCAGGGGGGAATCCGGTGAAAAAGCCCCGGACCCTTGGTACTTAACGATTGAGCAGGAGCTGGAGGAATTTGTTCCTGGTAAACCATGGGAGGACGTACTCGAAGCAGTGAAAAAGAGGGAAAGTTACAGGGGGTGAGGAAGGGTCTATCAAGAGCGGGCATCCGCACTGATTGATATTAGGAATCAATAGTTAGCCGAAAATATTTTTGAGTTTTTAAATTTGGGAGCCAATGATGAGAGAGGTCGAATATTTTGATCAAAAAGTGGAGACGGCAAGCCGGGACGAGCTGGCAGCGCTTCAATTTAAAAAACTGGATGCCCTGCTGAAAAAAGTCTTCGCCTCCAACCGATTTTATCAAAACAAGTTTAATAAAACCGGCATAGCCCTCTCCGGAATTCGATCTGTGGACGACCTTCACAGGTTACCTTTTACCGTCAAGAAAGAATTTGAAGAGGATCAGGAGAAACACCCCATTTTTGGGACCAATCTCACGGAACCTTTAGAAAACTATGTACAATATCATCAAACCTCCGGGACAACCGGAAAGCCCTTAAAATTTCTAGATACCCAAGAGAGCTGGCAGTGGCGAGGGAGGGTCGCCTGCCACATTTTGAAAGGGGCGGGGGTAAAAAAAGGGGACCGGGTTCTCTTTCCCTTTAATTTCGGCCCTTACACTGCTTTCTGGATCATGTATGAGGGGGCTTACCAATTGGGAAACCTTATCATCCCTACTGGAGGATGGAATTCCCTACAGCGTTTGCAATGCATTATTGAGAATCAGGCAACGGTCATTCCTACCACGCCGAGCCACGCCCTTCGCTTGGTGGATACTGCAGGCGAATACAATATCAATATTGCCGCTTCCAGTGTGCGAATCCTGATGCTTTCCGGTGAACCCGGTGCGCTGGTCCCCGGGATCAGGCAAAAGTTAGAGAGCCTTTGGAATGCAAAATGTTTCGATTATATTGGGCTCACAGAGGTAGGGACATGGGGATTTCAATGCACAGAAGACCCCAATGGTGTCCATATCATCGAAAGCGAATTTATTGCTGAGGTCGTGGATCCTGAGACCGGGCTTCCGGTCCAGGAAGGTGAGATTGGGGAGTTGGTTATTACGAATCTGGGAAGGTCATGCATGCCTGCCATCCGATATCGAACAGGAGATTTGGTGAAAGTTAAGAAAGGAATTTGTCCCTGCGACAGGACTTTTCGAGTCCTCCGAGGTGGGGTTTTAGGCAGGAAAGACGAGATGATCATAATTCGTGGAGTGAATGTTTTTCCTAATGTGCTTGCCAGTATTGTGGAAAGCCATATTCAACCCGGGGACGATTATCAAATTGAAGCGTATAAGGAAGCGGGAGTCGATGAAGTAGCCATCAAACTTGAAACAAAAGAAGAAGGAAGGGGGGGTGTAATTCAAAAGGCTATTCAGGACGAAATAAAAAGTAGGCTCAACCTTCGAGTTGAAGTCAAGGTTGTTCCCAAAGGGAGCCTTCCTAAGTCCGACTACAAGGCAAAACGATTTATTGATAGGAGGAAGGATAGTCACGTTTAAACATTTAAGAAACACCATTTTAGCAAAAATGATTAGAAAGGAGGGGTCTATTATGAAGAAAATTTTAGCTTTAGTCTTAATCTTGGGTACCTTATTGGTTTGGAACATTAAACTAACTCTTGCGCAACAACTCCCGTCCATCCTGAATGTTGGAACTCACCCTGTAGGTTCCTTCTTCAATATGGTTGGTACCGCTGTGGCAACGGTAGTTGGGAAGCATAGCCCTATGAAAACAACGGTGAAACCTATGGCAGGGCCTGCTGCCTGGTATCCAATGGTGGAGACTAAGGAAATTGATCTCGGGGTGCTAAACAATTGGGATGCTGAGAAAGGATACCTCGGTGAATCCACTTATAGTAAATTGTCCAAAGGGAAGGGATTCCCTGTCCGTCTCATCGCTATTAGCGTTAATAATGCAATAGGGTTAGTGGTAGCTGCGGACTCCGGAATTCATAAGTATTCGGACCTTAAAGGAAAGAGAGTGGCAGGGAATATCCCTACACCATCTCTTCAACTGCAGACAGAGGCATTGGTAGCCAATGGCGGAGTGAGTTGGTCAGAAATTATTCCTATTCCTGTCAGCTCGGTAGCAGAAGGTGTAAAGGTTGTCATTGAAGGTCGATCTGATGCCTCTGCTACATGTGCCATAGGGATGCCTATTACTGAAGAGCTTCATGCTAAAAAAGGCGCCAGAATTCTTCCGCTCGATCCATCTCCGGAGGCAGTGAGGAGGGTGAAGGCAAAATTCCCAGGGTATCTAATCAAAGTGACTCCAGGACCCGGGCGAACCGGGGTGGAGAAAGAACAGTATCTGTGGGCTTACGATATCTACCTCATTGGTCGAGAGGACCTTCCTGATGAGGCAGCCTACCGAGTGGTAAAGGCCCTTTGGGAGAATTATAAAGATTTGGGTTCTATCCATGTACTTCTAAAGGATTGGACTCCGGAGCTTTTCGTCACCAAGGAGGCTCTCATCCCTTACCATCCAGGAGCCATTAAATTTTATAAAGAGAAAGGAGTATGGAATGATGAGTTGGCGAAGCTTCAGGATACCCTATTAGCCAAAAAGAAATAGAATTCTTAAGGAAGGTTTAAAATGGCAGAACTCAAAGAGGGATCGAGATTTAGGAAACCCAGGGGGATATTCGGCTTTTGGGAGGATTTTCTACTCATCTTAGTGCCTGTCCTTGGAGTTATCTGCATTTTAAACCTTCCTATATATTTTGGCCTTACTTTTTTTATTCAACAATACTTCGCCATCTTTTTCGGGTTGCTCATGGGTCTCGTTTTTATCCTTGTCCCCTTCAGAAAAGGGTGTCCACTGGAACGACTACCATGGTATGATTTAATATTATCTACGCTCGGCCTCATGGTGGGGATATACCTCGCCCTTTATTATAAAGAGATTGTTGTTGAGCTTGGGCTTCTTATTCCTCACAGGATCATTCTCGGAACGATAGCCATTATTCTTATCTTGGAGGCATCTCGGCGCGTCTTGGGCTGGCCCTTCTTAACGATCGTTCTTCTTTTTATGTTTTACGCTTTATTTTCCTACCTCTTCCCCGGAGGATTATACGGTAAAGGAGTATCGTGGTCCCGTCTCGCCACCTTTTTATACCTTGACCCTCAGGGAATTCTTGGCATTGCTATAGAGGTTTCAGCGACCATTGTTTTTGCCTTCGTTTTCTTCGGACAGGCACTCTTCAGGACAGGCGGTGGTGATTTCTTCACCGATTCAGCGATGGCCCTAATGGGTCGATATAGGGGAGGCCCTGCAAAGGTAGCGGTTTTGGCAAGCTCTCTCTTTGGAACAATCTCTGGCAGTGCAGTAGCTAACGTTGTAACAACCGGGTCTGTAACAATCCCACTAATGAAAAAAACAGGGTATCCTCCTTTCTTTGCTGGAGCGGTTGAAGCTACAGCCTCCAGTGGAGGACAAATCATGCCACCCGTTATGGGAGCTGCGGCGTTTCTGATGGCTACCTTTCTGGGTATCTCATATGCCCAAGTAGCTATTTCAGCAATTATCCCTGCGATACTCTATTACCTGGCTGTTTTTATTCAAGTGGATTTAGAAGCGGCGAAAAATGGATTGAGGGGATTATCTTCTGATGAACTTCCTAAGCTATTGGTTGTGTTCCGGAAAGGATGGTCTTTCTTCATCCCCCTTTTCATCCTCATCTGGGCACTTTTTATTTCGATGATAGAGCCCGATAAAGCAGGATTATATACAACAGCCTCTGTCCTTTTTATTGCTTTTCTGCGTAAAGAAAATCGCCTCAATGCTAAAAAACTATTAAAAATTCTTAAGGAAACGGGAGAAGGGATGTTGGAGATCGGAGTCGTCGCCACTGCAGCAGGGCTGATTATTGGAGTTGTATCCCTAACCGGTTTAGGGTTTACATTTTCGCAAACACTCGTTAACCTCGCTGGGGGTAGCACCATCATTCTCCTAATTCTGGGAGCTGTCGGAGCTATTATTTTGGGCATGGGGATGACAGTCACGGCAGCTTACATCCTGATGGTCATCTTGATTGCCCCTGCCCTCATTCAATTAGGGATGGCACCTTTAAATGCACATATGTTTGTCTTCTATTTTGCTGTGATGTCATTTCTCACTCCTCCTATCTGTTTGGCCGTTTACGCTGCGGCCTCTTTGGCTGGGGCGGATATGATGAAAACTGCGTTTCAGGCAATCAAATTGGCCATTGGTGCTTATATTGTTCCGTTTTTATTTGCTTATCATCCTGCATTGTTGCTACAAGGAAAATATTTTGAAATTATTCATGCTGTTTTGACTGCAATGATTGGAATCAGTTTGATGGCGATCGGAGTCGAAGGATTCTTATTCCGTAAATTGCATTGGGTTAAAAGGATTTTTCTCATACTCGGGGGGCTCGGATGTATGATTCCAGGCTGGAGGAGTGATCTGGTTGGTTTGGTTATGGGTGTCCCCATTATTATTTGGGAATGGAAAGCATATAGAGCGACGAAAGAATCAAAGATATCGCCTTATTGAATTAACAATGCCTTATAGAGATTTAAGAGAATTTATCGATCGGCTTCAATTAGAGGGAGAACTCGCGGAAATTTCCGCGGAGGTGGATTGGCAATATGAGATCGGAGGTATCGTGAGAAAAAACCTCGATCTCAAGGGACCTGCTCTCCTTTTCAAAAAGATAAAAGATTCCCCTACTCCACTTTTCACCTGTGGTGTTTCAACGTATCCCCGATTTTCGTTAGCGTTAGGGCTCTCTGCACATAAGACTTTGGATGAAATAGTTTCCGAATTCAGGAAGAGGATCAAAAAACCCGTCAAAGCAAACAGCGTAAAGATGGGTCCTTGCAAGGAGAATATCCTTAAAGGGGACGAAGTTAATCTCTTCAAGTTTCCTGTCCCGTTATGGCAGGAAAGGGATGGAGGCCGTTATCTCGGAACATGGCATGGCGTGATTACCAAAGACCCTGAAACGGGATGGACGAATGCTGGAATGTATCGAACGATGGTCCACGATCGAAAGACCCTTGGAATACTCCTCGCTCGTGACCAACATATTGGCCTCCATTATGAGAGATATCGCAGGATGAATAGACCCATGCCTGTTGCAATTGTGATCGGTATGGACCCCGTACTGCCACTGACTTTTCTATCACCCCTTCCGGCTGAAATGAGTGAGTATGATTTTGCCGGGGGTTTGAGAGGTGAGCCCGTAGATCTAGTCAAATGTGAGACAGTAGATTTGGAAGTGCCTGCCTCGGCTGAGATCGTGATAGAAGGCGAGATTCCCCCTGATGAGAGGAGGATGGAAGGGCCTTTTGGTGAATGGATGGGCCACTATGGAGGAAAACCTGGACCAAGGCCAGTTATCCATACCCATTGTATAACCCATCGGAATAATCCCATCTTCAGGGGCGCTCTTGAGGGAAAACCCATCAATGAAGATCACATCTGTACTTCTGTTGCACTAAGTGCTTTAGCCCATAATTTCTTAACAGAGACGTTGGGTATTCCTGGGATAAGAGGAATCCATTTCCCGGCAGCTTCAGGAGGATGGGGAATGGCGATCGTTTCTCTTAATCAACGCTATCCTGCTCATTCCAGAATGACTGCCCATGCACTTCTGGGAAGTAAAATGGGAGCTTTTCTGAAAAACGTTATCATCGTGGATGACGATATCGATCCATTTAATCTCGATGAGGTCTGGTGGGCGATGGTTTCGCGGCTTCAAGCCTCAAGAGGCATTACTATTTTAGAGAGGGGCAAAGGAGCCTTTATGGATCCTTCACAACTTCCAGAATTCCAAGGATTTACCGATACCCTAATGATGGAGGCTGTCAAACCTTATGAATGGCAGCCAAGATCGGAGTGGGGAAACAAAAGATTCCCACCTATTGCTTACCCCTCGAAAGAGATCATGGAAACTGTTGAGAAGAGATGGAATGGACTGGGAATCTTTCCAAAAAAGAAAAAGGGCTAACGCATATCGAATTTTAGAATTTTGGAATGCGATGAAATTCTCAAGACAAAGACCACAAGATAATTTGAATAGAATCGGAATAATCGAAAATAAAGGAGGCTTGATATGAAAATCGATATCTTTGCCCACATTTTCCCCAAAAAATACTTTGACAAGATGATCGAAGTTGCACCTAATGGCAAAGACATGCACAAACGGGTTAGAAACGTACCTTGTATTGTCGACCTAAACGAACGGTTCAGAATCATGGACATGTTCAGTGACTATGCCCAGGTCATCTGTCTGGGCTCGCCACCCATCGAGGTGTTTGGTTCCTCTCCTGTCTCTACGGACATGGCTAAGTTAGCCAATGACGGAATGGCCGAATTGGTCCAGAAATACCCGGATCGCTTCCCTGGGTTCATCGCCTCCTTACCGATGAACGATCCCAAGGGGCTTCTGACCGAGGCAGAACGGGCCGTCAAAGATCTTGGAGCAGTAGGGGTTCAAGTATTTACTAATGTTTTGGGCCGGCCACTTACCCAACCTGAGACCATGCCGCTCTTCGACTTGATGGCAGAATTGGATCGACCCATCTGGATGCACCCGGCCCGTGGGGCCAATTTTCCTGACTATAAAAGCGAACCTAAGAGCCACTATGAGATCTGGTGGACCTTTGGCTGGCCATATGAGACCAGTGTAGCGATGGCCCATCTCGTATTCTCGGGCCTCTATGACCGGCATCCCGACATTAAAATCATTACCCACCACCTTGGCGGCATGATCCCTTACTTTGAGGGCCGGGTCGGTCCTGGATGGGATCAGTTAGGAACGAGAACTTCTGATGAAGATTATACGCTTTTGCTAAAGAAGCTGAAGAGAAGGCCCCTGGACTACTTCCGCCTCTTCTATGCAGATACTGCCCTTTTTGGAGCAAGGGAAGCAACCATTTGCGGTTTAAAATTCTTCGGATCAGATAGGATCCTTTTCGGCTCAGATACGCCATTCGATCCAGAAAAAGGATCTGCCTATATCCGGTGGACGATAGAAATCATAGACAGTTTAGATATGAGTACAAGAGAGCGTCAGGCAATCTATGAAGGTAATGCAAAGCGACTTCTGAAATTGAAATAATGAAGAGGCGACCCATATCTGATGATCCATCAACTTTTGGTCTATCATTCTGATTCCATAGTTTATGAGAAGATCCTCTCTAAAGAATTGCCTCAGCTAAAAATCCGTTCTGCTGTTCAACCTGAAGAGGCATTCGGTTTCGTTGAAGAAGCAGAAATCATACTATCGTGGAAAATTCCAGATGACTTATTGATGAGGGCAAAAAACCTCCGTTGGTTCGCTTCGTTGGCAGCAGGGAATGAAGACCTGGTCCAGAACCTTCATCTTCCAGAATCCGTGACTTTTACCAAGACTACGGTCTATGGTGAGATGATGGCTGAATATGTCTTTGCCTATCTTCTCTATTTTAACCGAAATGTCGCCAAACATTTAAAGGATCAAAGAAAGAAGGTTTGGGATCGGGTAAGGCCAGGGCGTTTAAGAGGGAAG
>Ga0209286_1000446_pt1 | contig 11365 bp, 6 predicted proteins | sample PPLLak1March2015_2_FD_187250 | JGI IMG/M metagenome (GOLD analysis project Ga0209286, IMG submission 187250) | Freshwater sediment microbial communities from Prairie Pothole Lake near Jamestown, North Dakota, USA - PPLs Lake P8 Core (3) Depth... | ecosystem: Environmental > Aquatic > Freshwater >...
GACCCGTCCCTACCCGAGGCCTTGCGCCAGGCGGTGAGCCTGCCGCCGGAATTCAGCCCCGCCCAGCAGCGCGATGGGGCGGCGCTGGTCCTGCAGGTGGGCGAGCAGCCTCTGCTGAGCCGCTGGGTGTACACCCTGGCGGCGCCCTTCCCCACCCTGGCGCAGGGAGTCTCCTCGGTCGACCTGCGCAATGCCTGGAACAACGGTCCATTCGGCGCTCCCCTGCTGGTCGACGACAGCACCTATGCGGTCTTCACTGCCAAGTGGGGACCCGCTGCCCAGGGTGCAGTGCGCGTCCTGCCAACCGCTGACCTGCTCGGGGCGGCCTGGGACAGCTCGAGCTGGGCGATCCTGCCCTTCGAGAGGCTGGAGCCGCGCTGGAAAGTGCTGGAAGTGGATGGGCAGTCGCCGCTGCGCAAGGATTTCGACCCCGCCGCTTACCAATTGAGCGTGCCGGTGGCGCTGGCGGGCGACCCGGCGCTGGCCTCTGCCGTGGGCAGCCTGTACGGCATGGGCTCGCAGGCGCCCATCCTGCCCCCTGGCAACCGCGATCCGAACCGGCTGACGACCCTGGCGATGACCGGCGTGACCGCCCTGGTGCGCGCCACGGCCTTCACCATGGAGCAGCGCGGGATAACCTACCCCGGCAAAGACGTAGGTGAGATCCTGCGCAGCGCCGATATCGCCCATGTCAGCAACGAGGTGCCCTTCGCCCGCAGCTGCCCCTATCCGGACCCGACCCAGGAGGGCATGCGCTTCTGCAGCGACGACCGCTATATCGGACTGCTGGAGGATATCGGCACCGACGTGGTCGAGCTGACCGGCGACCATTTCCAAGATTGGGGCGCCGAGGCCATGCTGCACACCTTGGACCTGTACCGGGAGCGCGGCTGGGGCTATTACGGCGGCGGGGCGAACCTGGCGGAAGGGCGCCAGGCGCTGCTGGTGGAGCACAACGGCAACCGCCTGGCTTTCATCGGCTGCAACGGCAAGGGCGGCTCCTTCGCCCAGGCGGGGCAGAACCGCCCGGGGGCGGTGACCTGCGACTTCGACTGGATGGAAGCTGAGATCGCCCGCCTGCGGGGCGAAGGCTACCTGCCGGTGGTCACATTCCAGCACTACGAGTACTACACCTACAAAGCCCAGCCGAACCAGGAGCAGGATTTCCGCCGCGTGGCGCGCGCCGGTGCGGTCGTGGTGAGCGGCAGCCAGGCGCACCAGCCGCAGGCCTTCGAGTTCGTCGACGGGAGCCTGATCCACTACGGGCTGGGCAACCTGTTCTTCGACCAGTACGACATCAGCGAGGCCTGCCGGCAGGGCTTCATCGACCGGCACGTCTTTTACGACGGGCGCTACATCGGCTCGGAGCTGGTGACCATCCAGTTCGTGGACTATGCCCGCCCGCGCCTGATGACCGACCAGGAGCGCCAGGACGTGCTCAGGACGGTGTTCCGCGCCAGCGGGTGGTAGGAGCTTACCACAGAGCACGCCGAGAACGCGGAGAGGAATATTGTAGGGGCGGGTCTGGGGATTATTTGATAAGCTTGATTTGCTTGAATGCGCCATAGATGGCTCGGAGATTTAACTGGATGCAGACCCGCCCCTACAAATACCATCCCCCTCCCCCCATTTCCCAAATTGCCCAATTGCCTTGTTGCCCACTCCCCTTCTCTCAAAAATCACCCCCACCAATTTGTTAGAACGCTTGTTCCGAGATAATTAATTTGCTATACTCTCATCAGAATATCCATCCGCCTGGCACCTTAAAAGCCTGATTGCTGTCCCCGGACCAGCCGGAAAGACCGGTATTTGTTCCTCTTTTGTTTTTTTGAGGGACGAATCCATCGCCCTTAGCGTTCTTCGCGGCCTTGCGGTTTGATCTGATCACGAGAACTCCGTTTTCTCCGTGCTTGCTCCGCTGCTCTTAGGCGGAGTCTCCGCGGTGAGCTAGAGTCTTGGCGCTCTTGGCGGTTCCATGTCTCCAACCCACGCCTGTAGCCAGGATGGCCCATCCTGGCTACAAAAACCCTGGCGCTCTGCGGTGAGCTGATTTCATGGGGAGTGGCTAAAATATTGGGTCAAGGAAATCCTTAACATGGGCTGGATACGCAGGGTATCGTTGTTTATAGAGTTGGCGCCTGTTGTAGCAGTAGATAAACAAGCGCAAGGCACATTCGAGGGCATGCGGGCAACGCGAGAAGCATCGGGACGATCTTGCCAGGCGCGCCAGGTAGTGTCTCAATTCAGCATTGTCTCCTTCCACCGAGTAGGTATCGGTTTTGCCTTCAGAAATTTCATATCTACCCAAGTGATACCACAGGCGGTCATAGGCATCGAAAGCGTCACTGAAGTACTGCTTAGCCTTGGGCGCATCGTCTACCACCTCTTGAATGGCTGGTTGAGTGCGCTCCCAAACCACTTTCCAACCCAAATAGCAACGCGTTTGCCGATCTACGAGGGTCAGGATGTAGATCCTGTTTTTTTGTTGCCAATGAAGGTGAACAATTCATCCATTTCAGCAGTCTTGACTTCTTGGGGTACAGGTGCTTCAGGCAAGCTAGCCGCACTGGCTTTGATCCATAACGAGACTGTGCGGTGGTGGATGCCCAGATGACGTGCGATACGGCGGAGATTGATGCCATCCACATACATCTTCACGGCTTGCCTGCGCATATCATCCGGATATCCATGCTGTTTCGGTTCAGGAGTGTACTTACAATGACAGTGCATGCACAGATAACGTTGCGATCCGGACTGGGTCTTCCCTGATCTGTTTTGACGGGTTGTTTGGCGACAGCGAGGACAGGTTTGCATTCCTATTTTCTAACCCATAGATTTAGCCACTCCCATTTCATGTTCTCCGTGGTGATTTCCCCCGTTTTCACGTATAATCCAGCCTCGTACACCGGGTGTGCATAAACTCAATTTTGGGAGGCAATCATGGGGCTGAAACCCGACCACTGGATCCGCAAGATGGCGCTTGAGCACAGGATGATCGAGCCGTTTGAGCCCGGGCAGGTGCGGGATGGGGTCATCTCTTACGGCGTCTCATCCTATGGCTACGATATCCGCGTGGCCGACGAGTTCAAGATCTTCACCAACGTCTACTCGGCGGTGGTCGACCCCAAGCATTTCGATCCGAAGTCGATGGTGGATTACAAGGGCGATGTGTGCGTCATCCCGCCCAACTCGTTCGCCCTGGCGCGCACCATCGAATACTTCCGCATCCCCAGGGATGTATTAACCGTATGTTTGGGAAAATGCCTGACGGGTGATACGCGCGTGGTCGATGTTGACACCGGGGACTATCTGCCCTTAAGAGACTTCGTAAGCGCGCGTCCGGGTCGCACGATTGCTCTGGATAATTGGAGGCTGGCCCAGAGAGATGTCAGCGGATATTCCAACAACGGGCGACAACCGGTATTCACAATGACGACTCACTCTGGATTGAAGATCAAGGCGACCGCCCATCACCCATTCCGCACTCTGCACGGCTGGACTTCGCTGGCTGAACTGCACCCTGGCGATCGCATCGCGGTGGCACGCCAATGTCCGGTATTTGGTATAACCGATTGGCCGGAAAATGAGGCTGTCTTGCTTGGCTTACTGCTATCTGATGGACAGTGCCGCACGCCAGGCCATAGCCCACGCTTCACCTCCGATGACCCGGCTCTGGTGGCGGCGTTAGCGGAAGCAGCGCAATCGTTCGAGTGTCAGGTATCCCCAGTCGGCAGGATGGGGTACAACCTGGTGAACCGGCGCGGCCGAGGTGGAACCATGGTGAAAAACCGCATTTACCATTGGCTCGAAGAGCTCGGTTGCAACGTGAGGTCAGCAGAGAAATTCATTCCTCCCATTGTATTCAGGTCATGCAAGGCATCAGCGGCCAAGTTCGTCCAAGCGCTTTTCTCCGGCGACGGGAGTATTTACACTTCACAGCATGGCGAAGGCGTTTTCCTGGAATACAGCAGCGTCTCCGAGCAGCTTATTCTAGATCTGCACCACTTACTTCTGCGGTTTGGGATATTTGCTCTGATCCGTAGCAAAGCGCTCCCTAAAGGCGGTAGAGCATATCGCCTACAGATCACTAATCCGGAGATGATACAACGCTTTGCCCGTGAGTTAGGTTTCCTCCCTGGTTCCAGGAAGCAGACAGCCCTGCTAAGTATCATTACCCTGCCGGTTTTTGAAGCCCAACGCCGGTCCAACTTCGACACCATGCCAGCCGCGGCCTGGGGCTTGATGCGAGACGCAGTGCATGCTACCGGGATACCTTTGCGGGCAGCCGGTATTGTCCGCACCCAACCGGATCAGTCTCTACCCTATTCTATCGCTCGACAGGCGGCAAATGTGCTCAACGGAACAGAATTTTCCGCTCTGGTAGATTCGGATGTGATCTGGGATTCGGTTGATGCCATTGAGCCAGCCGGGATTGAGGAGGTGTTTGATCTGACCATACCTGGGGCAAGCAATTTCCTGGCAAATGATATCGTCGTTCACAATTCGACCTATGCCCGCTGCGGGATCATCGTCAACGTGACGCCCTTCGAGCCCGAGTGGGAGGGTTTCGTGACTCTGGAGATCTCCAACACCACCCCGCTGCCTGCCAGGATCTATGCCAACGAGGGCATCGCCCAGGTGCTGTTCTTCCAGGCCGACGAGGAGTGCGAGACATCCTACGCCGATAAAAAGGGCAAGTACCAGGCGCAGCAGGCGATTGTGCTGCCCAAATTGTGAGGCGAAATGAAGAACTACGGTCGAACGGCGGTCAGCGAATACCTGGGTGACGGGATCGTCTACCGCAGCCTGGCGCCCCTGGACAGCCGCCTGCCATCCCTGGCGCAGGTGGGCCGGGAGCTCGGCTTGCCGGCGGGGATGGTCCCACGCAAGAGCGAGGCGGACTATGCCCGGGTAGTGGTGCACCTGCTGCAGGCGGCGCGCGCGCTGGAGCCATACCGCACGTCGCTCCGGCGGCTGGTCTTCGTCGGCGATACGCGCATGAACGACACCGCCGCCTTTGCCAACCTGTGTCAGGTGGGCGAGTGGCCCGGTGCGGTCTTTATCGGCGATGAGAATTCCGCCCCGGCGCAGGTGCAGGTAGCCGAGATCGCCCCCCAGCAGACACTGTACCTGTCTAACCGCTGGGCAGCGCTGGAAGATTTCGACCGCACCTGCAGAAAAAGCGGGCTGCCGGTGGATGAAGCCACAGCGGTGGTGATCGACCTGGATAAGACTGCCATTGGGGCGCGCGGGCGCAATGCGCATGTCATCGACAGCGCCCGGGTGAGAGCGGTGCACGCCACTGTCGCCGGGTTGCTCGGGACGGCCTTCGACCAGGAGCGCTTCCAGGCGGCGTACGACCAGCTCAAGCAGCCGGAGTTCCACCCCTTTACCGCCGACAACCAGGACTACCTGGCTTACATCTGCCTGATCCTGGGCAGCGGGCTGCATGACCGCCAGGCGCTGGTGGACGAGGTGCGCCTCGGTCAGATGCGATCATTTCGCCAGTTCATCGACCAGATCGACGGGCGCGCCGCCCAGCTCCCCACCGGGCTGTCTGACGTGCATGCTGAGATCTACGCCAACGTGCGCCGCGGCGACCCAACCCCCTTCAAGCCTTTCCGCCGCAGCGAGTATCTGGAAACGGTCGGGCGCATGGGGCACATGAGCGATGAGGCGCCCGCCGTCGATTTGTTGGCGGAGGAGATCGTCCTCACCCAGGAAGTGCGGGCCGCAGCCCTGGAATGGCGCCAGCGCGGGGCGCTGCTCTTCGGCCTGTCCGACAAGCCGGACGAGGCCTCCCTGCCCACGCCCGAACAGGCTGCGCTGGGATACCGCCCTATTCACAGCACACTGACGCACGCCATCGGGAGCCTATAAAGCAGGTCTCCGGTACCTAGGCCGGGGATATTACTCACCTGGCGCTGTTGATCCAGCGTCAGGGCATAGGATTTTGAAGCAGGTAGAAGGAGGAAATATGACCGAAGAACATCCGGCTACGATGGGCCAGCAGTTCGGCCGCCGGTCCTGGGCTGAGCCCTGGAAAATTAAAATGGTCGAGCCGCTCAATGTGATCGACCGCCCGGCCCGCCAGAAAGCCTTGCAAGACGCCGGCTACAACACCTTCCTGCTGCGCTCGGAGGATGTGTATATTGACCTGCTCACGGACAGCGGCACCGGCGCCATGAGCGACCGCCAATGGGCCGGTATGATGCTCGGCGACGAAGCTTACGCCGGCAGCCGCAACTTTTACCACCTGGAAGAAACCGTCCAGAGTACTTACGGCTACAAGTACATCGTCCCCACCCACCAGGGTCGCGGGGCCGAGCATCTGCTCAGCCAGACGACCATCCAGCCCGGGCAGTACGTAGCCGGCAACATGTATTTCACCACCACCCGGCTGCACCAGGAGCTGGCGGGTGGCATCTTCGTGGATGTCATTATCGATGCCGCCCACGATCCCCAGGATCCGCACCCCTTCAAAGGCAATGTGGACCTGGACAAGCTGCAGGCCCTGATCGACCAGGTCGGCGCCGGGCAGATCGCCTACATCAGCCTGGCGGGCACGGTCAATATGGCTGGCGGGCAGCCGGTGAGCATGGCCAACCTGCGCCTCCTGCGCCAGCTGTGCGACCGCCACGGTATTCGCATCTACCTGGACGCCACCCGCATGGTGGAGAATGCCTTCTTTATCCAGGAGCGCGAAGATGGATTCGCGGCAAAGTCTATCGCCCAAATCCTGAAAGAGTTTTGCGCCTACACGGATGGGGCCTGGATGAGCGCCAAGAAAGATAACCTGGTGAACATCGGCGGCTGGCTGGCTGTGAACGATAAGGAGCTTTTCGACGAGCTGCGCAACCGGGTGATCATTTACGAGGGACTGCACACCTACGGTGGTCTGGCCGGGCGCGATATGGAGGCCATGGCCATCGGTATCGTCGAATCGGTGCAAGACGAGCACGTGCGCACGCGCATTGGGCAGGTGCGTTACCTGGGTACGCTGCTCACCAACTGGGGCGTTCCTATCGTGCAGCCGGTCGGCGGGCATGCCATCTTCCTGGACGCCAAACGCTTCTACCCGCACCTGGCTCAGGATCTATTCCCCGCCCAGACCCTGGCTGCGGAGCTGTATCTGGATGCGGGCATCCGCTCGATGGAGCGCGGCATTGTCAGTGCCGGGCGCGACCCCAAAACCGGCGACCACCGCTACCCTGCGCTAGAGCTCACCCGCCTGACGATCCCGCGCCGGGTATACACCCAGGCGCATATGGACGTAGTGGCTGAATCAGTGAAGGCCGTCCACGATGCCCGTATGCATACCCGGGGCTTGAAGATGGTCTACGAGCCCAAGTACCTGCGCTTTTTCCAGGCCAGGTTCGAGCCGCTGGGATAATATCGATTTTGGGGGGATTTACGGATACAAAATCTGGGTTCCCGGTGCTTCTACCATGCCGGGAACCCTGTTATTTAACTGGTATCTATCCGAAAATTGAGGTTTATTTGAGGTGTGTGCGGCGACTATGCCGCCGCACACACCTCAAAAATAATTTCCGGCTAGGTACTTGTTATCCGCATTAAGATTGATCCGGTTCGCCGGTCTCTTGCTCCGGGGGGCTGACGATCGGGGCGGCGGTTTGCTCCAGCGGCTCTTCGGGCACGACAATCATAAAGACGATATAGGCAACGATGCCCACCGGACCGCCGAACAATCCAGCCACCACGAAGAGCAGGCGCACCAGGGTGGGATCGATGCCAAAGTAATCTCCGATGCCGCCGCACACACCGGCGATCATGCGCTCCTTGCGGGAGCGGTACAGTTTGCGGTATTCAGACATGGTTATCTCCTTTTTTCTCACCGCACTGCCCACGGCGCACAATGGATAGGTTATCTACCGGTCGTGGGATGGATGCGGCAAGATCGACTGTTTACAGGTTAGTTTCAAGATGATCTACGCACCGGCCCGGGAAAGGTTGCACACCGGCCGGATTTACCTAAGCCAGGATGGCCTCCTCCAGGGCAGACAGGCTGGGCGGCAGGCTGACCGGGACCGCCATGCGGCTGGTGATGGCGTCCGGGTCTTTCAAGCCGTGCCCGGTGCACACCGCCACAACCCGCCGGCCGCGCGGGTCGATCGCCCCGGCGCTGATCTGGCTGGCAAGGCCTGCCAGCCCGGCGGCCGAAGCCGGTTCGACCCACACGCCTTCGCTCGCCAGGCGCCTCTGCATGGTCAGGATCTCCTCGTCGCTCACGGCGATGATGCGCCCACCGGATTCATCTGCCGCCTGAAGAGCCTGCTTGCCGCGTGCCGGGCGTCCAATGCGGATGGCGGTGGCGATGGTCTCTGGACTCTCCACCGGGTGACCCAGAACCAGTGGGGCGGCGCCTTCAGCCTGCACACCCAGCAAGTGTGGCAGCCCGCTGCCGCTCTGTGCGTCGTACTGGCAGAAGCCCAGCCAGTAGGCGCTGATATTCCCGGCGTTGCCCACCGGCAGGCACAGCCAGTCGGGGGCGCTCCCCAGGGTGTCGACAATCTCGAATGCAGCTGTCTTTTGACCCTCCAGGCGATAAGGGTTGAGTGAGTTCACCAGGGCGATGGGATGCTTGCTGCTGATCTGCACCACCAGGTCGAGGGCATCGTCGAAGGAGCCCTGCACCTGCAGCACCTGGGCGCCGTAAGCCGCCGCGCCGGCCAGCTTTCCAGCGGCCACCTTGCCCTGCGGGATGAGCACCACCGCCCGCAGGCCAGCGCGCGCCGCGTAGGCCGCGGCAGACGCAGCCGTGTTGCCCGTGGAGGCGCAGATCACGGCCCGCGCCCCCCGTCCCAGAGCTTCGCTGATGGCAGCAGTCATGCCGCGATCTTTGAACGACCCGGTCGGGTTGAGCCCCTCGAACTTGAGGTACAGCTCAAAGCCCCCGCCCAGCTCATCCGCCAGGCGCGGGGCAGGGATCAAGGGGGTATCTCCCTCCAGCAGGGTGACCGGTTGGGTATATTCAGGCAGATTGAGCAGGTGACCATAGCGCTGCAGGACGCCAGCAGAGGGCATGAATAACTCCGGATAAGACAGGATTTCAGATGGCGCCAAACCGACCCAGCGCAGTTGATGTGCTCCAGATAAATCCACCATCGTACGGATGCTAAATTGTACCTCAGCTGGGAGAGACAGCCCGGCTGAGGGTGGACAATCCCACAGGGCAAGATATTATTGCCAGGAAAGTGTAGAAACTTTACCTGTTCCAGAGCCCCGGGAAGTACAGCCGCCCGGTTTCTCCCAGTACAGCAAAGAGAGTCATATGGTCCGGGTGGGCTACCAGGCGATTATCCGCTGCAGATGCGACAGCCGCATCTTCCTGCACCCACTGGTTCCCATTCCAGTAGTACAGGCCGAGAGAGCCTTCGAAAGCGGAGCCGAGCTCGGCATCGGAATAGTAAACCGTCAGGGTAAACGGCAGATTGAAAGTGATCACGGGCTGGCCCGTGTTGCTGATCACTGCCGTCAGGTCGAAGAAGCGCACACCCAACAGGTCGCCCGTGGACGGCAGGTCGAGTGCGGCCCCGGCAAGCTGCGCGGCGGCATGGCTATCATCCTGCTCGCTGTAGGTAACGCGCGTATCCTGGCTCACCGCCCCGGGAGGGAACTGTAAAGAGGTGCTGCCATCCGGAGCATAGACTGCGCCGCCTGCAGAGGTGATGATCCCTGAGGCTGTTTGCGGCAAGCGCGGCGGGGTGTCATAGCAGAAAGCCGGCGTCTGGTAGTAAGATGAAAAATCTACCGGAGCGTAATCCCCGTAATCGGTTTCATCTGCTATATTCGCTCCTTGCCCTTGCGGGTTGAGCTCGCTGTGCCTGGGACCGCTTGCATGTCCCCACCAGTTCTTCTGCAAATCCAGCAGCTGGTCCGTTTGATTAACACGGTCGTTGCGAATGATCACGCCGTTGCTGACCTCGATGCAGTTCTCCCGGATCATCAGGTCAGGTGAACTGCTGTCGGAGCTGACATCAAAGGCATAGCCGGGCGGGGTGCCGCGCAGGGTGTTATGCCTGTACACCCCTTTCGAATGCACATCCACCTCGATCCATGGATCCCGGTAGACGTTGTCCTCCATCGTCAGGGTGGCCTCATTATTTACCCAGACATCATTGCCGAACAGGGAATTGTTGAGCAAGCGCGCCTTCGACTGACCATCCAGGTACAGGTTACCCTGGAAGGAGGGACTGTTGTACAATACCAGCTCCGCCCCGGAATTGACGCTGAGCCTGCCATCGATGCGGGTATCTCCAATTGACACCTGGCTGCCGGTCGAAGACGACTGGATTTCGTAGCTGCATACCCCGGCAATGCCCTCTATCCGGCTGTGAGCCAGGTTCAGGATGCCCTTACTCGTGGCGTAGCTCTTTGAAATCCCTCCAGCTCTGTTGGGATCACATCTGAGGGTGGTAGAAACTGCAGTTATGGTTGCATCATTCCCGCCTACTGCGCCATAAGCATCGACGCCCAGCGTGCCGGTGATCACGTTGTCCTCCAGAAAGACGCCGGCCTCGTTAGCAGCGTAGAGGGTGCCGGTGAACTGGTTGCCGGTCAGGGCAGCCCGAGAATCATCATGGAGCTGTAAGGTGAAGGAACCTGTGTTTCTTTCCATTTGCAACTGAGCGCCGTTCCACAGGGTGAGCTGGGGTGGATTCACTGTGTATGAAAAAGCGTTGCCGCTAATAGTGTTCTCTTTCAAGCCACCGTTAATACTCAGTCGTGGATCCTGAAGATGACTGTTCACCAGATTGAAAGATTTGCAGCCGTCAAAAATCTCGATGATGGTGTTGAATAAACTGGAGAACACTATACTCAGCTCCCCACCTGTTTCATCAATACCACAGCGCAGGGTGGCTACACTGCCGGCGGGCGGCGGCATGATCGTAGCGCCATCCCTGATCTCCAGCACGCCACCCTCCTGGACGGTCAGTGCCTGCACGGCGTACTGCTCGCCGGATAAAACTAGCGTGGTATACACACTCCCAATGCAGAATTCAGGCACCTCGGTGCCTGCGGGCGAGTATACAATAGCAATGCTTTCGTTCTGATAGTCTGGTTTTGTGACAGTCACAATCAGTTTGTAGAAAAATATATCTTTCGGGTCGAGGCTGTCAGTATCAACGTACAGGAAAGTATTGGCACTTCCAGAGGTAAGATCCTGGTTAATATTATCGAGAGACTCGCCGCGGGAGAGCCACCACATCAAGAGCGCGCTTCCGTTCAGGTCTGGCCGGTAGTATAGCACCAGCCCCAGGATGTCGGTTTCGTAGATGTGGAAAATGCCTGGGCAGCGCAGCACTATCCCGCCCAGCGGCGGCCCCTGCTGCGGCCGGGCAAG
>Ga0209286_1000452_pt1 | contig 11315 bp, 8 predicted proteins | sample PPLLak1March2015_2_FD_187250 | JGI IMG/M metagenome (GOLD analysis project Ga0209286, IMG submission 187250) | Freshwater sediment microbial communities from Prairie Pothole Lake near Jamestown, North Dakota, USA - PPLs Lake P8 Core (3) Depth... | ecosystem: Environmental > Aquatic > Freshwater >...
CGAGGCACTCGACCCACGCCTGCCAGGAGGCATACGGCGCGGCGAATCACAATGCCCCGTTGGGAGCGACGGGCGCTAGTGTTCCCTCGCCTCGGAGGTGCGACGCAATGATTCGTAGGAAGCGCGCACGCCCCGGCGCTGATAGCGCAGCAACGCCAGCAGGACGGCGAACTGGAGCGCCGCCAGCGCAATGGAGGAGAACTGCTCGAAGTAGAAGACCAAGAGGTTGAGCCCCGCCAGGGACAACAGCAGGCCCAGGAACCCGAGCCCCAGGGCGAAGCGCTCCCTGCCCAAGGCCAACAAGATGGCGGCGACGATCAGGATCGCACCGACGGCGCCCTCGAGTGCAATCCGGGCCGAGAACCAGGCCAGCCCGGCGGCGCTGTTTACGCGCCCGACGGCCACCAGATCGGCGACCAGGCCTTCGAGCCCGCCGGGCGTCCGGGTGGCCAGCAGCACCTCGGACAAGTGGATCACGGAGGTGAGGCCCAGGGCGGCCAACGCCAGGATCAACGCCAACTTCAGTCTGCCGCGGTCAAGCCAGGCCGATTCGAATCGGTTCCAGCGCAGGAGCAGCCGTTCGATCACGTCGGGCCGGTCCGGCGCCAGGGAGGTGGCCGGTGCCAGGAAGGCCAGAAGCGAATCGGCCATCCGACGGATCTCGGGCTCGGACGCATTCCTCTGGGCGTAGTCCAGCCGCAGCATCAGGCTGCTATGCTCGTCGGGCTCCAGGTCGTGGTCGAGCACATCCTCCAGGCCCTCCAGCACCGAGTACAGCTCGGCGCGAGCCTCGCGCTGCCGCGGCCGGCGCACCTGAAGGTAGAGCAGGACGGAGAGCAGGAAGAATGCGTAGATGATCGGGGCGGCCGGTGCGAAGAAGTAGTCGTTGTTCTGCGTGATGAACTTGCCGACCTCGTCCATGAACAGTCCCATGCCAATCCCGGCCAGGACGGCGCCGGCCGGGTAAGCCCATCGATTGGCGTAGATCAAGGGGAGCAGCGCGGCCGAGAAGAGCGCCAGGCCGCCCCATAGGACGTGCGCGATGTGGAGGGCCCCGCCGCCCAGCTGAGGGTAGCCGGTCAGATAGAGAAGCAGGCGTGTCAGGGCGACGACCGCGGCGAAGCTCAACAGCATCAACAACAAGTACGTCTGAGCGCCCTGACGGCGGACCGGGCGGCCAATGCGCGGAATCCAACGACTCACGGGCGGCTCCCTTCTGCGGATCGTCGAGTCGGCTCGGCTACGGTCAACAAAAGCAAGGCGGCCAGGAGCGCCAGTGCGCCGCCGAACAGGAACGGCGCCCCCGGGCCGAACCCGACCCATTCCCCCGTGCCTTGCCAAAGAATCCCGGCCAACAGACTGGCCGGGAAGGCCGCCAGACCGACCGCGGCGTGATACACGCCGTACGCGGCGCCGCGCTGTTCGGCGGGCACCAGATCGGCGACGAAGGCGCGCGCCGCGCCCTCCGTCAGGCCGTAGTAGATGCCATAGGCGGCCATCAGGCCCCACGCCTGCCACCCGGCGGTCAGACGCGAGAATCCCAGATACACGGCTGCGTAGACCAGCCACCCGGCTGTCAGCAGGCGCCGCCGGCCGAGCCGGTCGGAGAGCGCGCCGGCCGGGCTGGCCACCAGCGTGTAGACCAGGTTGAAGGTAATCATCATCCCCAGCACACCGGCGACCGACAGCCCGAGGTCCTGCGCGCGCAGGATCAGAAACGCGTCGGAGGAATTGCCCAGCGTGAACAGGACCACGATCGCCAGAAACGCCTGAAAGCGACGGTCGACTCCGGCCAGGCGCAGGCTCGGACGTAGCGCGGACTGCACGGGGCGGGCGGTCTCTCGCGCACCGAGGGCCAGGACGACCACGGCCAGCAGCCCGGGGATCAGGCTGAACAGCACGATCTTCTGGAACACTGCCCGCTCCAGGCCCGCCGCGCCGCGCTGTGTCACGAGCAGGATGGCCAGTGCGATCGAGAGTCCGACAAAGGCGCCGGCGGTATCCCCCGCCCGGTGCAGCCCGAACGCCAGGCCGCGCCGGCGCTCGTCCACCGAGTCAGCCACCAGCGCGTCGCGCGGCGCCGTGCGCAGGCCTTTGCCCATCCGGTCGGCGAAGCGCACCCCCAATACCCACCCCCAGGAGGCGGCGAAGTACAGGAACGGCTTGGAGAGCGACGAGAGCGCGTAGCCCAGGACGGCCAGGCCTTTGCGCCGCCCCAATCGATCGGAGAACCAACCGGAGAACACCTTGAGCAGGCTGGAGGTCGTTTCGGCAACACCCTCGATCAAGCCGATGACAGCCGTGCCCACGCCCAGCACATTGGCCAGGAAGAGCGGCAGCAGGTTCGCCAACATCTCCGAGGAGACGTCCGTCAGGAAGGAGGTCGCAGTGACGACCCAGACGTTGCGCGGAAGCCGCGGGCCAGAGGCGGCGCTTGCCTTGATGGGCATCCGTTCTCCGATCGGCTAGAGCCCCAGCAGGTGGATGGCCAGGCCGGCCAATGCGCCGCCGATCACCAGCCAGGCGGTGTTCACCCGCAGGCGAAGGATCGCCGCCGCGGCGAGAAGGCACAGGATGACCGTCGGCGCGTCCACCAGGGAGGCGCGGGCAATCAACAGGGTCACAGCCGCCATCAACCCCAGCGAGGCGGCGATCACACCGTCAAGCAGCGCCCCCAGCCACACTGACTTGCGCAGGCGCGGCACGAGCGGATGAGTCAGCGCGACGAAGACGAACGATGGCAGGAACATGCCCACGGTCGCCAGGATGCCCCCGGGGAGCCCGGCCAACAGATAGCCGATGAAGGTGACGGAGGTGAAGAGCGGGCCGGGTGTGATCTGACCGATGGCGATGGCATCGAGCAGTTGGGGGTCCGTGAGCCACCCGAGGCGGGTGACGAAATCGGCTCGCAGGAAGGCCAGCAGGACGTAGCCGCTTCCGTAGAGGACCGCGCCGATCTTCATGCAGGTCAGGAACAGCAGCGGCAGGCTGAAGGCCGGCGCGGTGAAGGCCGAGATCCCCAGCGGCAGGAGCGGCACCCAGGCGCCGGCCCGGGCGCGCCACTTGCCGCCGGCTGTGGTCAGCATGACGAACAATCCACCGGCGAAGAGCAGGGCGATCTCGTTGATGCCCAGGAGCGAAAGCCCCACGGCCATCAGGCCGGCCACGGCCGTGGGCAGCGAGCGAATCGCCTTGCGACCGAGATCCCACAACGCGCAGGCGATCAAGGCGATCACGACCGGCTTGACCCCATACAGCAGCCAGCCGGCCGCCGGCGCGGATCCGAAGCGAACGTAGGCCCAGGCCAGGGCCAGGACGATCGCCATGGCCGGCAGGATGAAGCACAGCCCACCGGCCAGCAACCCGGGCCACCCGGCGCGCAGGTAGCCCAGATGGATCGTCATCTCCGTGGAGTTGGGCCCGGGAATCAGATTGGTCGCACCGAGCAGATCGAGGAAGGTCTGGTCGTCCAGCCACCGACGCCGGCGAACGACCTCCTCGCGCATCATGGCGATGTGCGCCGCCGGACCGCCGAAACCGATCAACCCCAGCTTGAGAAAGACGGCGATCACCTCCCGCAGTCGAGTGGAGCGAGAGGCTTCAGCCACCGCCGGCCTCGGTCGCCTCGCCGAAGCGACGCCCGGCAACCCTTGCCTGGGGAGATGCAGTTCGCTCGGAGGGGTGGAGGATCATGGCCGGGGTGTGCCTGCCAGACGGGCCGGTCCGGATCGTGTCATTGGTCGCGGCGGCATTCTAGGCTGTAGCGCTGCTCGGGTCAAGTTGACCCGTCTCCTTGGGTATCGCCCGGCACGCCAGGAGCCAAACGGAGATGTGCCTGCCCGGATATGCGCTCCTGCACTTGTGTTCGTGGAGCCTCCGGCGCATACTCTCGTCAGGCCGCGCCATGGCCGCAGGGACGAGCAGCCGCCTGTCTCGGCGACCGCCGTCGGCCGCGGACGGGAGCCCGACTCCCAAGCGAGGACGACATGGATGGATCAGCGCACAGCGGTCGAATTCTCCGCCCACGACGGCTGACGCGCCGGGAGTTCCTGCGCTTGACCGGCGCCGCGGCCGGCGGGGCCGCCCTGGCGGCCTGCTCACCATCAAGCTCCGCCCCCACACCGTCCGCGCAGGAACTCGTCCAGCTGGTCTACCAGGATTGGCGGACCGAGTGGTTTCCCCCCATGGTCCAGGAGATGCTGGAGGTCTTCCACGCCGAGCACCCAACGATCCGCGTCTTCTACATCCCCGATCCGGAGGATTTCGAGCAGCGCATGACCGCCGACTTCCAGGCCGGGACGGCGCCGGATGTCTTCCAGGCCTGCTGCACCTACGGCCCGACATGGGCGCAGATGGGCTTCGCCCTCGATCTGCGCCCGTATGTGGCGGCCGATCTGGATGCCGAGACGATCGCCGACTGGGACCCCGTCCAGTATCAATCGTTCTTCCTGCCCAACGGGCACCAGTTTTCGCTGCCCAAGTACCACGGCGCGCTGGCGCTCTACTTCAACAAAGACCTGTTCGACGAGTTCGAAGTCGACTACCCCGATGCCTCCTGGGACCACGACGACTATCTGGAGGCGATGCGCCGCCTGACGCACGACCGCAACGGAGACGGCCAGATCGACCAATGGGGGAGCATCACCGACGTCTCCTGGGACCGGCTTCAGATTCATGTGAACGGCTGGGGCGGGCACTTCGCCGATCCGGCCGACCCGCGCCGCTGCCTGATGGGAGAGCCCGAAGCGCTGGCGGCGATCGAGTGGCTGCGGGCGCGCATCTGGGATGACCAGGTCCTGGCCGTCACGCCGCCTGAGCAGGGCATGGCCACCCGCCAGGCGTTCATCGACGGCCGGGTGGCGATGGCCGAAGACGGCTCCTGGGCGCTGAAGGATATCATCAGCGCCGCCACCTTCCGCATCGGCCTGGCGCCAATGCCCTCCGGCCCGGTGCGCAAGGTCACGCTGGCGACGACCGACGGCTTCGGCATCTTCGCCGGCACGGCGCATCCCGACGAAGCCTGGGAGTTCCTCAAGTTCTTGATCAGTCCCACCTATGGGCGGGCGATGGCCGAGGCGAATTTCCTGCAGCCGGCGCGCGCCTCACTGGTGGAGGACTGGATCAGGGCTATCCGCGAGGAGTACCCCCGCCAAACGAACGCCGTCGACCTGGCCGCCTTCGCCGACGGGCACCTGCAGGGCTACTCGGTCGTGGCCGAGGTCTTCCCCAACCTGTCCGAGGCCCGGCGCATCGCCTACGATGCCTGGGACCAGATCCTGACCGTGGGTCAGGCGCCGGCGGATCTGATGATCGAGGCCGCGGCGCAGATCGAGGCCGCGCAGACGAGCGGCATCTGAGCGGCACATCGATGCAGAGGCGCGGCCGTCTCCGCAACCGAATCATCGCCTGGTCGCTCATCCCGACCAGCCTGATCCTGCTTGCGGTGGCGCTGGTCATCCTGCGTTCCTATCAGCAGGTGACCGAGGACCTGGTGCTCGGCCGCAACCGGGAGCTGACCCGCCTCTCGGCCGGCCAACTGACCTCCGAGCTCACCGCCTATACCGACCTTCTCGAGACGTTGGCTGAAGATCCGGGCCTGCGCCGCGCCGACCCGATCGTGCAAGGCAATCTCCTGGCGCAGGCACAGAACCGGCTGGTGGTCTTCGACGGCGGCGTGGTGATCCTCAGCAACCAGGGCGTGGTTGCGGCCGGCATTGGCGATCGCGGCGGGATGGTGGGCGCCGATTGGAGCGATCGCGCGTTCTTCCACCAGATGCTGCGTACGATGGGGCCAACGTTTTCGGACGTCTTCAGCCTTGACTCGACAGGCGAGGACGTCTTTGCCGTGGCGGTGCCGCTGTTGACCGAGCAGGGCGGGCTGGGCGGGGCGGTGGTGGGTATGTTCCGCCTGGGCGCACCCACCTTCAGCGCCTTCTACGGGGGGATCGTCAAGCTGCGCATTGCCGAGGGGCACAATACCCTCCTGACCGACAGCAACGGCCGGCTGATCTACCACCCGGACAGCGCATTGATCGGGAGTCAGCTGGCCGAAACCTGGATCGTCGAACGGGTCGCCCAGGGGCAGGTCGACGCGCTGCACATGCGCAACAGCCAGGGTCTCGACGTCCTGACCAGCTTCGCACCCGTTCCGGGGACGCCCTGGGGATTGGTGACCGAAGAGAGCTGGTCGTCCGTCACCGGTTCCAGCCGCTCGTACACCTCCTTCTTGCTACTGCTGCTCGGCCTCGGCCTGGTCGTGCCCGCCCTGGTCGTCATGCTGCGGGTGGTGCAGCTGACACGGCCGATCCTGGAGGTTACCCGCGTGGCCAAAGAGATCGCCGGCGGGGACTTCGGCCACAAGGTGGAGGCCCGCACCGGCGACGAGATCGAGGACCTGGCCGACCAGATCAACGAGATGTCTGCGCAGCTGCGCGAGTCGTACTCGGGCCTGGAACGTAAGGTGCATGAGCGAACGCGCGAGCTGGCAACCCTCAACGCCGTTTCCGCGGTTGTCAGCCGCTCGCTCGACCTGCGCGAGATCATGCAGGCCGGTGTGGATATGGCCTGCGAGGTCGTGCCGCTGGAGATGGGCGCCGCCTGGCGCGTCCAGGCGGGCGAGACGCCGGTCATGCTGGTCCGCATGGCCGCCCACGGCCTGACGCCGGGGCTGCTTGCCGGCACGGCCCGCGTCCCGCTCAATCAGACTCTGCTCCTGGCGGCACAGCATGCCGGGCGGCCGACGATTTGGAAAACCGGCAGTGCGACGATGACCGAGCGGATCGCGGACCTGCTGCGCTCCGAGGGCATCCGCTGGGCGGTGACCGTGGCGCTGGAGGTCAAAGGGCAGCTGCTGGGCGGCCTCACGCTGGCCACGGTCGTGGATCGGGAGGTCACCGCCGAAGAGCTGTCGCTGCTGGCCGGCATCGGCCAGCAGATGGGGGTGGCGATCGACAACGCCCGCCTGTACGAGTCCGAGCGTCAGGGACGAGAAGAATCGGACGCTCGGCGGCGCGTGGCCGAGGGGCTGCGCGAGGTACTGGCGGTCCTGAATTCTCAGCAGTCCCTGCAGGATATCCTCAACTTCATCGTCCAACAGGCCTGCCAGTTGGTCGGGTCGGAGGCCGCGGCGATTCTGCAGCCGCGCCCGGACACCGGGATCCTGGAATTCGGCTCGACCTGCGGGCTGGACCCGCAGCTGACCGCAGCGTTGAGCGTGCCCATCGGCCAAGGGATCACCGGTCGGGCCATGCTCGAACGGCGTCCGGTCGTCGTCCCGGACATCCTGGGGACGATTGGGGCACCCGGACCCGACCGGGATTGGCCGTCGGAGCCGGAGTGGGAAGCGGTGCGCGGCTTCGCCGAGCGGTTCCAGACCGTCCTGGCCCTGCCGCTGATCGCCCGGGACGAAGCCCTCGGCGCCATGGCGCTCTACTACGGCGAGCGGCGCGGCTTCTCCGACGAGGAGATCGATCTGGCGCGCGGCGTGGCCCACCAGGCGGCCCTGGCGATCGATTCGGCCCGGCTGCGCGAGCAGGCGGCGCGCGCGGCCGCCACCGCCGAGCGCACCCGTCTGGCGCGCGAGCTGCACGATTCGGTCACCCAGTCGCTCTACAGCGTGACGCTGTACGGTGAGGCGGCGGCGCGCCTGCTGACGGACGGCCGTGCGGTGGAGGCGGCCGAACACCTGCGCGAATTGCGCGACACGGCCCAAGAGGCGCTGCGTGAAATGCGCCTGCTGATCTTCCAGCTGCGGCCGCCGGCACTGGAGAGGAGCGGCCTGGTTGGGGCCTTGCAGGCGCGCCTGGAGGCGGTCGAGCTGCGCGGCGGAACGCTGGCCGAGCTGGCCGTCGACGGGGCCGAGTGCATCGCGCAGTTGCCCCTGCCCATTCAGGAAGAGGTCTACCACATCGCCCAGGAGGCGATGAACAACGTCCTGCGGCATGCCAAGGCCGAGCACGTCTGGCTGCGGCTGTCGTGCGACGACCAGCTGCTCACCGTGGAGGTGAGCGACGACGGACACGGCTTCGCCCCGCAGCAGGCTGGCGTAAGCGGTGGCCTGGGTCTGCCGGGAATGCGTGAGCGGGCGGAACGTATCGATGCTACATTAGGGATCGAAAGCCGGCCGGGGGAAGGGACGCGCGTCCGGCTGCGGGTCCCGTTTCAGCCGACCCGCCCGCCGGCGGGAAAGCGTCAGTCAGGAGAATCGGGAAAATCATGACCACGCCCATTCGGGTGCTCATCGCAGACGACCACGCCATTGTGCGCAAGGGCATTCGCGCCCTGTTGTCGACCGAGAGTGAGATTGAGGTCGTGGGCGAGGCCGAGGATGGCGCCCAGGCGGCCGCTCTGGCGGGCAAGCTGCGGCCGGATGTGATCCTCATGGACCTGGTCATGCCGGGAATGGATGGGATCGAGGCGACCCGCCAGATCACGGCCGAACCCACCGCCCCGCGCATTCTGGTGCTGACCAGTTTCGCCGCCGACGACAAAGTCTTCCCGGCCATCAAGGCCGGTGCGCTCGGCTACCTGTTGAAGGACTCCGGCCCGGATGACTTGATCCGGGCGATTCACCAGGTACACCGCGGCGAGCCGACCCTCGAACCTTCGATCGCCCGCAAGGTCCTGTCTGAACTGGCGCAGCCCCCCAAGAAGCCGCTCTCCCCCGACCCGCTCACCGACCGGGAAGTAGAGGTCCTGCGGCTGCTGGCGCAAGGCAAGAGCAACCGGGATATCGCCGAGCAGCTGGTCATCACCGAGATGACCGTGCGCACCCACGTGAGCAACATCCTCAGCAAACTGCACCTGGCCAGCCGCACCCAGGCGGCGCTGTACGCCCTGCGCGAAGGGCTGGCCTCGCTCGACGACGTGCCGGGGCCGGAGACCGCTTAGCTCGGGCTCGGCGCCCGGGGGGCATCGGCCGGAAGCCCCCGCAGCAACGCATCCCTCTTTTGGATGAGCGTGGTTCCCGCGCTTGCGGCTTGTCGGGCGCGAGACAGCGGCCTATCCTGAGTGCGGCAGCAGCCAGGGACCATTCGATTCCCGGATGGGCTCCTGCGGCCGCGAGGCGGGCCGTGTGGGCGGGCCGAAAGACGGCTCCCCGCCCGGCAGCTGCGCAACGCACCCCTGAAGGGGATGAATTGCGCGCGCCCGCCGCCTCCCTCAAGCGTTGTAGACCCTCTCCTCATCGATCCGCGGAGGAAGCCTACGCCCCCGTGCGGCACGTCCGCCGGGGGAATGCCTCTTCTGTCGGATGACGGCCGGCCGAGGAAGGGCTACTCTGGAGTTGGTCCCGAAGGAGCCAGGCGCATGATGACCGAGCAGAGTCACAGCGGCCCAGGGGTTAAGGTGCTGATCGTGGACGACCAGCCGCGCGCCCGGCTGAGCCTGCGGGCGCTGCTGACGACGTGGCCCCAGGTCGGGGAGCTGCGCGAGGCGGGCGACGGGCTGGCGGCGCTCAGGCTGATCGAGGAGGCGCGACCGGATCTGGTCCTGGTCGACGCCCGCATGCCCACCCTGGACGGACTGGAAACCACGCAGCGCATCAAGGCGCGCTGGCCGGAGGTGCAGGTGATCGTGCTTTCGATGAGCCCGGAGTATGCAGATCGGGCGCGCCAGGCCGGGGCCGAGGCCTTCGCCGTCAAGGGCGATCTCAGCCGCCAGTTGCGGGCGATCCTGGCGGCTGTCACCACCGCCGAGCAGCGCAAGGGCTTCGATGGCGATCCCGCTGAGTGGGGGAACAAGGAAGAGGTGGATCTAGGATGAATCGGTTGCGGGTTCTCATTGTGGACGACCAACGCCGGGCACGCCAGAGCCTGCGGGCGCTGCTGGCGACGGAGGAGCGCATCGGGGAAATCGACGAAGCCGGAAGCGGACTGGAGGCGCTGTCTCGAGTCGAAGCGTTCGGTCCGGACGTCATCTTGATGGATGCCCGCATGCCGGAGATGGATGGGCTGGAGGCCACCCGGCAAATCAAGTCGCTTCGACCGGAGACGCGTATCATTCTGCTTTCGATGTATGCTGAATACGGCCCGGAGGCGACTGCGGCCGGCGCCGATGCGTTCCTGGCCAAGGGCGAAGCCCCGGGGAAGCTCTTGGAGGTTCTGTGGCGGCTGGTCCACGGTGAAAGCGCAACAGCCTGAAAGGCAGTGCCGAGCGGACTAGCCGCAGAGGCCCCGACCTGGGGCAGTGAACCTCGGCCCTTGAGTACCCGGCCGTTGCAGCCGCGTAACCCCGGGCGCCCCTGTGATTGACCGCGCCCGCGCCGAAGTCGTGTATGGGCTCGTCCGACCACTCCAGTAGCCTGCCGCGCCCGCCCGGCTTCCTGCAAACCGGCTCCGGTCGCCTGATTGTCGCCATCGCCCTCGTCCTGATAGGGTACGCACTCCACTTCGCGCTCCTCCTCAATCGCCACACCGAACAGCTGACCCTCCTCCGCCGGGAAGAAGTGCGCCGGCTGGCGCAGGTAGCTCTGACCGCCCTCCAGCCGCTGCGCGACCAGCACGCCGCCGGGGAGATCACTCTGGAGGCAGCCCGCGCGCAGGCGGTCGATTTGATTGACCACCTGGCCTCAGCGGAGGAGGATGCCGGCCCCCATCTCTTCCTGGCCGACAGCGCAGGCGATCTTCTGGCCGGCTCTTTCGAGGGGCAGGCGGCGGGGTCGAGCCTGCCTGAGCTTCGGTCACGAGCCGGTTCCGCGGATGGTGGGGGATTCGTCGAAATTGACGGGCAGGCGGCGGGGGGAGGCCGGCCGGAACAAGCCCTCACGTATGTCGTCGACCTCCCCGGATGGGATTGCCTTCTGGGGACACGGATGTCCGCGGCCGATTTCGAGGCCAAGGAGGCGGCGTTCCGCCGACAGGCCTGGCTTCTCACGCTGGGTCTGGCCGTGCTGATCCTGGCGGCTGTAGGCTTGACACTCGCCCCGACCGTCCGGGCGCACCGGCAACTGCTGGAGCTGTTCGACCAGGTGCGGCGCGATCCTGACCGCCTGCCGGTAGTCGACACCGGCCCCTCGCGCGTCGGCTCGGAGCGCTGGCGGCTTCTAGCCGGCTTCCAGGAAATGCTGCGCCGGGTGGAGGAGTCCAGGCGCCAAGGTCAGGAGAGCCGGGAGCAGTTGGAGCTGACCCTTCGGGCAACCAATGACGGGGTCTGGGACTGGAATCTGCGGACCGACGAGGTCTACTACTCCCCCCGCTGGAAGTCGATACTGGGCTACACCGAGGACGAGGTCGCAGAAAACTTCGAAGCCTGGCACTCGCTGGTCCATCCCGACGATCGGGAGTTCGCCATGGCGACGGTGCGGGATTACCTGGACG
>Ga0209286_1000467_pt1 | contig 11171 bp, 13 predicted proteins | sample PPLLak1March2015_2_FD_187250 | JGI IMG/M metagenome (GOLD analysis project Ga0209286, IMG submission 187250) | Freshwater sediment microbial communities from Prairie Pothole Lake near Jamestown, North Dakota, USA - PPLs Lake P8 Core (3) Depth... | ecosystem: Environmental > Aquatic > Freshwater...
TTTCTTGCATGGCTTATAAAATATTAGCATGTTCTTTGAATCTCTACAAGAAAGACGAAAAAAGGGGAAATGAGGAATAAAAAAGCCCTATATATCCCTTTCTCAATTGGGTGGGGTTTGGATGGTGGGAGTCAAAGGATATATAGGGCTATAAATTTGGATGATTGCTCTAGGCAAGGCCGATCAAAATAAAGGCTGCCGATCTAATCATAAGTCTCCTTGAAAAATCACCCCGCTTTCATTCGATTTTTCTTCTTCCTTTTTCCTTAACCAAGGCCCCTTTGCGCCTGCCTGCCCTGTACCATGCTAGATTCAGGGCCTGCCCCGCCCTCCGTCGGGACCGGGGCCGGTAGGCAGGGGCGGCGAGCGTTACATTCCTTTCCAATTCTTAATGGTCTCATTAAAATCCTTGATCGTCGTGAAGAGCCGCCGGAGGGAAGAACCCTTCTTCTCTTCATCGGTATGGAGGAGCGGGATCACCCTGCCACCTCCCACGGCGGCCGCCTCTCCAAACTCTACCAGCTTTCCCTTCTCTTCAGCCCTGATCCTTTCCAGCTCCAACCCATGTTCTTCTTCCATCTCATGTTCTGTCAGGTCTCCTGTAATCCAGGCCCAACTCATGGGATAGATATCAGGGTTAAAGATGACGGAATAGAAATGCCAGACGATGATCGTAAGAGTGGCTAAGATCGCTTCATAAAAATGAATCGTCCGTGCAACATCGAATGTCCATTTTGGAAAATATTTAAGCCATTCCACCTCAAACCATAGAATGAACCCTGTCACGGTCATAACAAGCGTTCCCCAGATCAGTCCTAAGTACTCCAGTTTTTCACGGAAATTGAAGCGAGGCATTTTAAGCGTTTTGGCCGGTCGATTGATGAAAAGGTTGTTCTTCAATGTCTCCCAGAGGTCTACGGCATCTTTCAGCCCCGGGATCATATCCTTGATAATTCCCCTCCCCCTCTTCGTGAAGGCACAATACAAAATGTGATAGCCCCCCAGGAAAACCGTGGCCACACCGCAGAGCCGATGGAGGAATCCCCGGATCGTCATCCCAGTCGGAACATCGGTAATGGGAGAAACCCAGAAGGCTTTCGGAAAGCTTAAGGCAAAACCCGTGATGACGAGGATCGTAAAATTGATGGCAAGATTGAGATGCTGGGCCCTCTCATTCAGTGTCATTCTGAGGTATTTTTTCATATCGAGCCACTCCTTATTCTAATGTGCTCGGTCGACCGTCTTTCTCAACCAATCGGTAAAGTTGAAAAGGGTCAATCCACCTATGACCATAACAATTAAGATAATGTAGATGATCTTCACCCATCCCACGATCTTATCCCCAATTTCATCCCCGGTGATGGAGGCAAGGACATGCATTTTCCCTAGCGAAAAATTCTCCGATGCCCCTGGATGGCAACTCCCGCAGGTCTTCTGGAGATTATCTTTGTGGATCATTGATTTGGGATCGGAAGAGGGACGGATGTCATGAACCCCATGGCAACTGGCACAATTGGCCGAAAAGGTATCTCCTCCTTGATAAGACAGACCGTGGAAACTATCATAATAGGACTTCACCGGGGCTGTCGTAAGTCTGTATTCTTTCGAGATCCTTTCTGCGGCATGGCATTGGGGACAGGTGGTCATAGCAATTCTTCGCTCATGAACCGGAGAATCCGGATCTACTTTTGCCTTGATCCCGTGGAAACCGTGACAGGTCGTGCAGGTGGGGGCATCACTTCTTCCCCTTGCTGCAAGAACCCCGTGGATACCTTCTGTAAATTGATTGGTGATATCAGGATGGCAGGACCCACACGTCTGAGGAATATTGGACCGAAAGATCGTCGACTTCGGATCGATGAGCGACCTCAGGTTATGGCTCCCATGGCAATTCGTACACGTGATCTCGCCCGTCATCCCATGTACACTTTTCTTGAATTCCTCTTTAGGAATGGCCGCACCTAATGCATGCTCCTTGACAAATTCCAAATCCGCATGACACCGATTACACGTCTTGTCGATATTGGAAACATGCGTCATCGATCGAGGATTCTTGCTCGGAAGGATATTATGTTTCCCATGGCAATCAAAACAATTCGCTGCCCGCTCCGTTCCTTTCATGATCATTTTAGAATGAAGTCCCTGCTTATACTCTTTTTCTGCCTTATCGTGGCAACTCTCGCAATCCACCCTCCGTTCGGCAGCTTTCTTTCCACCCTCGGCGTGGGAATCATCCGTTATTTTTGTATGGCAGTCGGAGCAGGAGACCTTTCCGTGAACCGAATTTTTGAAGCCCGCTTCCGATACGAAAAGGGAAACCTTTTTCCCGCGGGCATCCTCCTTCGATAACGACTCATCCCGGTGACAATCGAGGCACGCCACTTTGGCGCTCCATGCCTCCTCTGCCAAGATTCCCAAAACAAGGAGGGGGAGTATTCCCCCAACGACCATCCAGGTCTTCATATCTCTGTCTCTCCACTTCATGCAGGAACCCTCCTTGGAATGAGGAAAGGAAAGAATCCTTCTTTGAGATTCTCCCTTTCAATCTTTTCAAAAGCACATTCGACAGCTGACTTGATCTCTTCCAAATCGACCGGTTTCATGGCCTGATAGAAAATCCCCGCTCCCCGGAGACGCTTCACCAACCCGAGAGAGACCTCCGAGGAGATGACAATGATCTGAATCTTTTCATTTATCTTTTTGAAAAGGGGGACCAAATCACAGGCCTTCACCCCTTCGATCTCATCGTCAAGAAGGACGACATGGATATTCCCGTTTCGAACCTTCCGAATCATATCGCTCACCACCTTAGCCGTCTCAACCTTATACCCAATGCCATGGAAGAAAGTGGAGAGCGATCTAGCCCAGAGATCATCCTGATAGGCAATGAGGATTGTCTTCTTCATAATCATCTCCCCCTCTGGTTAGAGTCCCCGTTGTGCTGCCCTGAACCTGACGTGGTTCAGGGTCATCCTAGGTCGCTTTGATGGGCATCTCTTCTTTTCTGAAAGAAGAGAATGCCGTTCCAATGAAGGCGGAAAGAAGGATGCCTGCTGGAATCAATTGAGCCAACACGATGACGATTCCAAAGGTGAGAAAAAACCAGACGCCCAGAAGCCCAATCCCTCTAACCCCTCCCGCATAAGCGATTCCAAGAGAGAAGAGTCCAATCGCCGCGATCAAGGTCAGGATCAGGATGGCTAAGATCTTTTTCATTTGCCAGGGCATATATTATCTCCTTTTAGCTACTTCTCAACGGTTGCTGGTTTGTACTCGGGAAGAATGACCTTCTCTCCGGTTTGCTCTGTGGCTTTCTTCTTCTTTAAAACCATCCCCGAACTGGTTCCGATGAAGGAGAAGAAGAGAATCGCTGCCGGGATCAACTGGAGAAGGACGATAATTGCTCCGATGATGATGAAGATCCAAAGGGCAATTCCGGCGTCCTTCAATGAAATCCCCCTTGCAAAAGCAGGCGTGGCCATCAGGGTCACCAGACCAACCGTCAATCCTGCTAACCATGATCTTTTTATCTTTGCCATACCCCATTCCCCCTTTCTCTTGGGTTCACCCTTGCTAAGTGCATTTCATATGCCAATGGGGGAAAGGTGATTGTTATTTATAAAACTGATTGAAATAATTATACTTATTAAACTCAAGGGAATAAGGCTGAACACTGTTTAGCAGGCGAAAAGTATAATTAAAATATACTTTTTGTTGGAACTTAATTGTGAAAAATTTAATAATAGTCTGAATTAATTGAATTTATTAAAAAATCAAAAAAATATACATTGTGATAATATTAGAAGCCGAGTGTTCTGGCTAGGATGGAGAAAGCAATGATAGGAATGAGCCAACAGAAAAAAGCTATTATAAAACAAAGGCTTACATCATCTGTCTCAATCTTTTTAATCTCCCCATACTTCACAACCAAGACCGTTCCGAGAGCAGCAATGCCAACCACCACCATTGACCAGCCTATGATCAGCCATTTGAAGAAATCAGACAAAGTAGTCCTTACTCCTATCAAACGATGGACGATGGACTATGGACCATGAGCCAAACTCCGACCTCTGAACTCCGAACTCCTAACTTTCCTCCCGTACCCGGAGATTATACTTCCGCATCAAGGCTTGGAAATTGGGGCGAAGCATACCCACCTCCTCAGCCGCCCTTGTGACGTTCCAGTTATGCCGTTCAAGGGCACTGAGGACAAAAGCCTTTTCAATATCCTCCACCGCTTTTTCCCTGATCTGTTTCTTGAGTTCTTTTAACTCTTCACTGGTCAATGGAACATGTTCGGGCAGTGGTTCCTTCTCTTTTTGACCCGGAAGGATGAGGTGCTCTTCCCGAACCATCTCATCATCGATCATCACGACGGTCCGTTCAACCACATTCTCCAGTTCCCGGATATTGCCCGGCCATGGATACTTCATCAGCTTGCCCATCGCCTCGGGCGTGAAACCTTTAATCGTCTTACCCATCTCCTCTGCATATTTTTTCAGGAAATGAACGGCCAGTAGGGGAATATCTTCCTGCCGTTCTCTTAGAAGAGGGATGGAGATGGGGACAATATTGAGCCGGTAGTAGAGGTCCTCGCGAAAGGTTCCCACCTGAATCATTTTTTCCAGGTCTTTGTTCGTGGCCGCGATGAGGCGGATGTCCACCCTCTTTACTTTCGTTCCCCCAACGGGAGTAAACTCCCTTTCCTGCAGCACTCTTAGAAGCTTGGCTTGAATGGACATGCTGATATTCCCAACCTCATCGAGGAAGACCGTACCTCCATCCGCCACCTCAAAGAGGCCCGGTTTGGTGGTCACTGCTCCGGTGAAGGATCCCCTCACATGTCCGAATAACTCACTCTCCAGAAGATTTTCTGAAAGGACAGCGCAATCCACCGGGACGAATTGTTTATCCCTCCTGACACTGTTAAAATGGATGGCCCGGGCAATGAGTTCCTTCCCCGTTCCACTCTGCCCATAAATCAGAACGGTACTATCGGTACTGGCCACCTTGGCAATAATCCGGTAGATCTCCTGCATCTTCTTGCTTTTGCCCACAATATTATGGAACCCATACTTCTCCTGTAATTCCTGACGAAGATAGATATTTTCGAGAAGCAGGCTCTTTTTTTCAATCGCCTTATTCACCACAATCGACACCTCATCGGGTGTGAAAGGTTTCGGGATATAGTCAAACGCTCCCAGCTTCATGGCCTCCACAGCTGTCTCCACCGTGGAGAAACCGGTAATCATGATGACGATCGCGTCTGGATATTCTTTTCGGAAAGTCGTGAGAACCTCCATGCCATCGATCCCTGGCATCTTCAGATCGGTGATGACGATGTCAAAGGGGTTCTCCCTCATCTTGTCGAAGGCCTCTTTTCCACTCAGGGCAACCTCCACCTCGTACCCTTCCTCTTCGAGAATCCTTTTACAACTTTCACAAACGATCATTTCGTCATCGACGACCAGAATTCTTGGATTGGGCACCGCCTAACCCTCCACCCTGTCTTCAAAACATGGCTGAATGGAAATGACAGATGGTAAATTTTGAATTGAATCAGTACCCTGCATTGAAAAAGGAATTCAGATTAACATAATCCTATCATAAATAAAAGAATTCTTTCAATCTCCTTCGTTCCCTGAAACCTCTCGTCCCCTGATCAATCCTATACAAAGGGCCGCCATCAAAGCCGCGGAACGACCCAGACCGAAAGAGATCCTGAAATCGTTAGATCGAATTCGATAGACCCTGAACTTGTTTCAGGGCAAGGTTCAGGTCCTGGTTCAGGATGACGGTCCAAGAAATTTCAAATATTTTTTGTTCAGGTTTTAGATCTCAGATTTTCAGGCTTTTCAATCTGCAATCTGAAATTTGCAATCTGCAATGTTGTTTGCTTCTCATTCCTCTACAATTCTCTTCTCAAGTTCACTGAGATCCTTTAGAATGAACTCTCCCCTTCGTTCACCGGATCGGTCGAGGTAGAAGGCCTGGATCCCCATTCTCCGGGGGACGAGGTAATCAAAATCGTAGTGATCACCCACATGGACAATCTCCTGAGGATCCACGCTGAGGATATCACAGACCTGTTGATAGAACTCGGCCGTCTTCTTCACGACGTGAAAGTCGGAGGTGGCTGAAAAGATTCGATCGAAATATTTGTCAAGACCGGTGGCTTCCATTTCAATTTCAATAAACTCCCTTCCGGCATTGGAGGTCAAAATCAATGGAAACCTCTCCTTGAATCGGTCCAAAATGTGGTTGACGTCAGGATAGACCTTGATCTTATCGACAAATTGCTTCATCAGATCCTTCCAGCTTTGCTCCAGTTGGAAGAGACGAAACCAGTATTTGATGTCATACCATTCGACGGCCCCCTCTCCCACTTTCTGATATTCCTTGACAACAAAGGCCTTCGCCGCTTCAAAAGGCAGGCCCACTTTTCCACCATAGAGGGTAGGGATCCCCTGACCCCACACCCAATCGGTGAATTCCGGGTCGATCAAGGTTCCATCCATATCAAAGGAGATAAACTTAGGCATACACATTCTTTGAAATTCCAAATCCCAAATTACAAATCCCAAACAAATTCCAAGCTCCAATTTCAAATGACCCAAACGATTTCGTTTAGAATTTTGAACTTGGTCAATTGGAGCTTATTTGGAATTTGGTGCTTGGGATTTGGTGCTTTATAAATTATATCTTTTCTAAGGTCAGGTCTTCCGCGCTGTGAATCTCTTTTTCCATATCGGCAATCACGATGGTTCGGATCGGAAGATAGGCATTCGAGGTGAAGATGGTAATGCATCTCTTCTGGAACATCAGTGGGGGAGCATGAGGTTGATGGGACCGGATAAGAATCTGCTTTTGATACCGATCCATCACCCTTCCGAAGTATTGCCTTCCATATTGGGGTCTACCACCCCAGTCCTCCATGACCTCTACATCGATCTCCACAAAATCTCCCCAGACAATCCTATTCCAGTTCTCATCTCCCCATTCAATGCCATTGAAGTCCTCAAGGGTTTCTAACTCCGGCACCCCCCCATGAAGGGCAAGGATCCCATTGGGCGAGGTGGCGGCTAATGGGAATTTGGAAAAGAGAAGGCCATAGGCTTCCCGTTCTTTTTGAGAAAGAGATCTCCAAAAACTAACCGGGTAAAATTCTTTCACCATATACCCTTCGTGGTTCCCTGCAAGAAGGAAAACGTCTTCCGGATGTTTGCATTTGAGTTGGAGCAGGAAGTGAATGTTTTCTTCCGATTGATTTCCTCGATCCACATAGTCCCCGAGGAATACAATTCGATAGGTTTCCTTAAGATAGCGCCGGGCCACTTCGCGGGTAGCCTCCAGGTCCCCATGGGTATCCCCGACAAAGACAACCTTTCCCTGAGGACGGAGATGGATCAGGCGGGGCTCCTTTTCCAGTACCTTCTCAACCTTCCTGAATAAAGTCTCTTTAACCATCCCTATCCCTCTGTTTTTGAGAGCTCTGAAAAAATACTTTTCGCTCTCAGGGATTTCTGGACTTTTTCAGAAATCTCCTTTTAACACTTTGACAAAGACTTGACGGTTTCGGGGTCCGTCAAATTCGCAGAAAAAAATTCCCTGCCACGTTCCCAAGACTAACCTCCCGGACTCTACAATGACAGTGACCGAAGAACCGATTAGACTGGCTTTGATGTGGGCGGGTGAATTCCCTTCCAAATGCTGGTACCGATCTTCAAATGGGACGATCTTATTGAGCTCCATGAGAATGTCCTTTGAGACACTGGGGTCGGCATTCTCATTAATCGTGACGGCAGCCGTTGTATGGGGGACGTATACCCAACAGATTCCATCCTTGACGCCTGATTTTCGGACAGCTTCCTCAACGGATCGGGTGATATCAATAAGATCTGTTTTTGCTGAGGTTCTTATTTGAATCGTCTCTATCATCTCTGTTCCTACTCCACTTAATGCCTTATCTGTCCTCTCATAACACAGTGAAGGTAAGCAGGCAATAAAAATTAACACCATGAATTTATTGGAATTATAGGAGGTGAAACCCTTCGATTCAAACCTTTCGTCATGATAAATAGGTGAATCATAATTTTTCCATAATGATTTCAATGCATTATAGACCATTACTGGCTTTCTTACCTTTATGGATTCGTTTCGCCAAATTCGACAATTTTTTCTCTTGAAAAATATCTTATCATATGTTAACTGAATTTTATTTGACCCTTCGACTGCGCCCAAGCCCTGCTCTATGGAGTAAGGACGAGGGCTTCCTCAGGGTCAACCCTGAGCAATCTCCGATGCTTACGCTGGAGAGCCGAAGGGTTAACTTATTTCTATCAATAAGAGATTTCTGAAAAAGTTCAGAAATCCCTGATCAGTGAGCGAAAGGTATTTTCTCAGAGCTCTCAATAAGGAGAAAAAATGAAAAGGAAACGGGGTGGTCCATGTCGAATGTAACCATGAAAGAACTGCTGGAGGCTGGAGTCCATTTCGGCCATGAGACAAAACGCTGGGATCCCAAGATGAAGCCCTATATCTTCGGGGCGAGGAACGGTATTTACATTATCGATCTCCAGAAAACCGTTCAGTTTTTCAAAGAGGCCTATCAATTTGTTCGGGATGTGGCAGCAAAAGGCGAGTATGTCCTCTTTGTGGGGACGAAAAAACAGGCCCAGGAAACGATCAGTGAGCAGGCCGCTCGCTGTGGGATGTTCTATGTCAATCACCGTTGGTTGGGAGGAATGCTGACCAACTTCCAGACGATCAAACGATCCATTGATCGGCTGAAGAAATTGGAGGCCATGAAAAGTGAAGAGATTTACAATCTTCTTCCCAAGAAAGAGGTTCTGGAATTAGAAAAAGAGAGAAGTAAATTGGAGAAATCCTTGGGAGGGATCAAGAATATGGATCACCTTCCGGGAGCGATTTTTGTCGTGGATCCTAAAAAGGAAAGGATCGCCATTAGAGAAGCGAGAAAGATCGGGGTCCCTTCGATTGGCATCGTGGACACCAATTGTAATCCTGAAGAGGTCGATTATGTCATCCCGGGCAATGATGATGCCATCCGGGCCATCCAACTTTTTGCTACAAAAATGGCGGATGCCGTCATGGAGGGACGACAGCTCTATGAAAAACAACTCCAGACAGAAGGGGCCAAGGCCGAAAAAGAGGCGGCTCCCCCGGTTTCATCCAAAGGAGAGATTCAGGTAGAACAAGGGTCGGCGGAGGAAGAAGAGGAGGGATAGGACCGAATGGAAATCTCGATTGAACAGGTAAAAGATTTGAGACAAAGGACAGGAGCCGGAATCATCGATTGTAAGGCCGCCCTCCAAGAGGCAAAAGGAGACATCGAAGGAGCCATCGAATACCTCCGCCGAAAAGGACTGGCCACTGCGGCCAAGAAGGCTGGACGCATTGCGACGGACGGTCTGGTCGCCTCCTATATCCATGCGGGAGGGAAGATGGGGGTATTGGTGGAAATCAATTGTGAAACCGATTTCGTGGCCAAGACTGAAGATTTTCAAACCTTTGTAAAAAATATCGCCATGCAAATTGCAGCCGCCAATCCCCAATACATCCGAAGAGAGGACGTCCCTGCAGACGTTTTGGAAAAGGAGAGAAGGATTTACAGGAGCCAAGCCCTAGAGGCTGGAAAACCGGAAAAGGTGATTGATAAGATCGTCGAAGGCAAAATAGAGAGGTTCTATTCCGAAGTTTGCCTCTTAGAACAGACCTACATTAAAGACTCCGATCTGACGGTCAAGGAAGTCCTCGATGCGATGATCGCCAAGATTAGAGAGAATATTGCCATCCGTCGGTTTGCCCGATTTCAACTGGGCGAAGGGTTACAATCTTAATCCTGACCTGCCCACTTTTCTTTGGCGGCTCAAGCTAAAGATCATTGAAAACTTCAATGTGCCATCTGCCTCCGGTAGGCAGGAATAGAAAATGCAAATCGGTGAGAAAAAGGATTGGGTTGAATCGGCAATTTGAGATTTGCATTTTACATCGACATTGCGCCCTCCCATGAAGAGAACCCATTATCAAAGGATCCTTTTGAAGATCAGTGGAGAGATCTTGACCGGAGGGGGAGAGTACGGAATCGATCCAGCCGTCATCCAACAGATCGCTCGAGAAATTAAAGAGGTCAAAGCCCTGGGGGTGGAGATTGGGATCGTCATCGGGGGTGGGAATATCTTTCGAGGGATTGCAGCGAGTTCAACGGGGATGGACCGAGCTTCTGCAGATACGATGGGGATGTTGGCCACGGTCATGAACGGGATTGCCCTCCAGGATGCTCTGGAAAAGATCGATGTACAAACTCGAGTCCAGACCGCGATCGAGATGCGCGAGGTTGCAGAACCTTATATTCGGCGAAGGGCCATGCGGCATCTTGAGAAGGGTCGGGTCGTCATCTTCGCAGGCGGAACGGGAAACCCCTATTTCACCACGGATACGACGGCATCCCTTCGGGCGATGGAAATCGGGGCCGAGGTGATCCTGAAGGCTACCAAGGTCGATGGCGTCTATGATTCGGACCCGCTCATCAATAAGCGGGCCAAAAAATTTGACGAACTCTCCTATCTCGATGTCCTGAAGAAACAGCTCAAAGTCATGGATGCCACCGCGATCTCCCTCTGCATGGATCATCGAATCCCGATCATCGTCTTCAGTTTGAAAAAGAAAGGGAATATCAAACGAGTCGTTTTGGGAGATAAGGTGGGAACGAAAGTGAGGGGATGAGCCATGGATGAGAAAGTGGTAAAAGAGGTAGAGGCTAAAATGGAGAAGACCCTTTTGTCGTTCAAGGCAGATCTCAATAAGGTGAGGACAGGCAGGGCTTCCCTAGCGCTCTTCGACGATATCCGGATCGATTATTATGGCACACCCACCCCCTTAAATCAGATGGCCACCTTGGCCGTCCCGGAACCAAGACTCATCACCATTCAACCCTGGGACACCTCAGTCATCGGGGAGATTGAAAAGGCCATCCTCAAATCTGAGCTCGGGGTGACTCCCGCCAGTGACGGGAAGATCATTCGTATCACCATTCCAAGATTGACCGAGGAACGCCGAAAGGAATTGGTTAAGGTGGTCAAAAAGATGTCCGAAGGAGCGAAGGTGTCCGTTCGCAATATCCGGCGGGAGGCAAACGAGGAGTTGAAGGT
>Ga0209286_1000470_pt1 | contig 11161 bp, 9 predicted proteins | sample PPLLak1March2015_2_FD_187250 | JGI IMG/M metagenome (GOLD analysis project Ga0209286, IMG submission 187250) | Freshwater sediment microbial communities from Prairie Pothole Lake near Jamestown, North Dakota, USA - PPLs Lake P8 Core (3) Depth... | ecosystem: Environmental > Aquatic > Freshwater >...
TCCGCTGCAGTTGCGTTCGATACCGGGGCGGGGAACGGTTTTCTCGCTCGACGTTCCGCTGCTCGCCACCGGGCCGGCTATCGTCGACAGCGAGTGTGTCGATTGCGGCGGCGAGCTGACAGGCCGCATAGTCATCGTCGACGACGATCCTGCGGTCAGGGATGCGCTGCGTGCGCTGCTGTCGCAGTGGGGGATGGAGACGTGGCAGTTCGGCAATCTGCAGGAGGTCAGGAGCGGGGTGACCTTCGCGCCCGACCTCGTGCTCGCCGATTATCAGCTGCTGGACGGCGAGACCGGTCTTGCGGTCCTCGAGGCTATCCAGGCGCGCTGGGGGACGGCCATTCCTGCCATCCTCATCACCGGAGACACGCGTCCGGAAACGATCAGGATGCTCGATGCCCTCGGCCATCCGGTTCTTTACAAGCCCATCCGCAGCAGTCAACTGCTGGCGCTGCTGCGGAAAATCCTGGCGCGCAGTGATGGCGGCCAGGGAAGTCGGGATGATCACGTGCAGCACGCTTGAGCCGGGCGGCGGGGCTGACAAGCAGCCTGAGCTCGACCGTACTCCCGGCCGATCGCCGGGCGCTTCGCGGCTTACTTTCGAGTCGGCCGGCATGGCATCGCATGCCGCAAGCACGCCCAGCGTCAGCCGGCGGAACGGAAACAGGCGAGCGTCGGTGTTGGGGTCGTCAGGTGAACGTCGCAGCGGCGCCGATGATGAGTGCCGAGACGACGAACAAGGCCAGCAACAGTGGCCAGATGAAGCGCAGGTATTGGTCGTAGCCAACCTTTGCGATCGCCAGCCCGGCGACGACTACGACGCTGGTGGGGGTCACGAGCAGTGCGAGTCCGTGGCCCATGGCCCAGGCGGTGATGGTGGTGGCGCGGCTCACCTCGGCGAAGTCGGCCAGCGGCGCCAGCAGTGGCATCGCCAGCGCGCCGTGGCCCGAGCTGGACGGAATCAGGACGGCCAGCGGAATGTTCACCAGGATCGTCAGGAAGGTGAAGAACCCTGCCGACGCACCGCTGACCAGGGTTTCCATCGAGTGGAGGATGGTGTCCAGGGTCTGGGTGTTGTTCATGATCGCGGAAACGCCGCCAGCCAGCAGCACCACCAGCGCCGGACCCATCATGTCCGACGCGCCGGCGGCGATCAGGCGGACCGTTTCCTTCTCGCCCATCCTGGCCACGATGCCCACCAGGATTGAGGCCAGAATGAACAGCATGGCCAGTTGCGGGAACCACCAGTTCAGCTCGAACCAGTACGGCTGCGCACCCACCACCTCGTGGAGAATCAGATCGTCGGCCGGGGACGTGCTGCCGCCGATCACGCTCGACCAGGGAATGACGGAAAAGATCATCAGACCGAAGGCAAAGGCGGTGATTACCAGTACCCACTTCTGGGTATTCGTCAGCCGGTTCTGCTCGCCAGCGTCGGCATGTCCGGGAGCAACGGCCGCGGCAGGGGACGTGGGGGCATCCGCCTGGTCCGTGTCCCAGCCGACCAGGGACGCGCCCGGATCCTTGCGGATCCTGGCTGCGTAGCGCAGGACCCAGGCGATCGACATCGCGGTCAGCACGACCCACAGGATCGCCCGCAACACGATGCCGTCGCCGATCGAGACGCCTGCCTCGCCCGCTGCGACTCCGATGGAGAACGGGTTCACGGTCGACGCCATGACCCCGATCTGTGCCCCGATGATGATCATCGACGCGGTGACCAAACGGTCGTAGCCCAGCGCCGCCATCAGCGGGATAAACAGGGCATAGAAGCCGAGCGTTTCGACCGAGAATCCCATGGTCGAGCCCAGCAGCGAGAACAGCAGCATCACGGACGCGATCAGCAACCACCCCCGGTCGCGCAGCCGGTTGGCCAGCGCCGCGACGGCAACCTCGAGACTGCGGGTCGCGAAGCTGACCGAGATGAAAGCACCGATCGACATGATGAAGACGATGACGCCGATCTGGCCGAAGATCCGGCCGATCGTTTCGGTGTCGACGACTTCGGTGCTGACGCTGCGCAGGCCGTAGATGCCGTTGATGGGCGACAGCACCAACTGATTGACCTTCTCGCCGGGCGACAGCGGCGAGGGAGTCTGGTGGTAGGTACCGGGTATCGGCGAGCCGTCCGCGTCTGTCTGATAGGCGCCTGCGGGGATGAACAGCGCCGCCACCCAGACCAGCACGGTCACGATTGCCAGCGTGGTCACCGCACTCGGAAAGGTGAAGGATCGCTTGGGCGCCGTTATCTCGGTTTCGTTCGTATTCATAACTGATATGCGGTCGTCCCGGCCTTAGAACGCGCGGCGCAGCATGACCCAGGTCTCGGTCGAACTGTAGGCTCCCCAGAAGGTGTTGCTGCTGTCTCGAATGTAGAGCACCGTGGGGCGCAGCGACCATTGCGGCGCGAAGTGCCAGGTCAGCCCGGCTTCGAGCTCGTAGCTGTCGTCGTTGCGGGTGTAAAGCGTCGGCGGGATTTCTTCATCATGAATCTGCTCTCGGTCATCGTGATAGCCGTTGTGCTCCCACATGCCGAACAGGAAGACATCCAGCGTGTCGCTGACCTGCATGCTCCAGTTGGCGGTCAGTCCATAGAACGTGTTATCGCCGTCCAGTCGGTCGTGGGTCGCCCACTCGTGGCCGGCATTGGCAGACAGGGTCAGTTCCCCCCGGCCGTCGTACAGGCTGCGGGTCCAGCGCAGCCAGAGCTCGCCGATATCCCGGCTGCGCGAGCGTAACTCGCCCGCTGGATAGAGGCGGCGGCGCAGTTCTCCCTGAACGGTGATTCGCTCCAGCGGGTTCGTGTTGAAGGACTGGTTCGCGAAGATGCCCCAGTCCTGGCGGTAGCCATCGTCTCCGCGATAACTCGCGCGGCCACGCAATCCCACGGCGCGGCTGCCGTTTTCCAGGGTCTGGTTGAGGACGCCGCCCCAGCGCAGATCCTTATCGTCGCGGCGGGCGCTGTCGTCGTATTCGCGGTAGCGATAGTCGAGCGTGCCGTCGAGCGACAGACCATCACCCAGCAGGTAACCCAGTCCGCCGCCGACCCTCACCTTGCCGAAGGCGGAGCGCTGCGCGGCCCCCGGCTCGGTGGTGCGGGTCGTGTTCTCGTGGTAGTAACCGCCACCGACTTCCGCATAGCCAAACGAACTGAGCGGGTCTCCCGCATTGCGATTGCGCGCGGCCTCGGCGTAGATTTCGGCCTGCTCCTTGAGGCCCGGCGGCAAATTGTCGAATTGCAGGACCTGCTCGAATTCCAGGATCGCCTGGGCGTATTCGCCCTTGTCCAGGTAGGCCTGGCCACGCTCGAGATGGGTTCCGACGAGATCCGGGCCGGCTTCGGCTGCGGCATACGCCGCGCCGACCACAACCAGCATGGCGGCCACGGCCGAGATCTTGAGAGAGCCATGGACAAGCTCTGAGGCCCACCGGATTTGCAGCATGCGCGATGGCATGCCCGGTTTCACGCAAGCACCTTGATGCATATGTTTATTCGACATAATCCGATTTATCCGCAGCACAGCCATCGCCGTCGCACTTCACGTCCGGACTGTCGTACAGAATCTGCAGCACGCGCGTCCCGGGCTCTATCATCGCGTCGCGCTGGAGCGTCGAGACTTCGCCCGCGACCTCGGACGTGTACTCGCGGACGACTTCGCCAAACGAATTGCGCTGAATCGCGACCGTCTGCCCTTGCGCCACCTTGTCGCTCAGGTCCACCAGCAATTCGAGGAAACCGCCGTGCGTGGCACGGATGGTGTGGAAAGCATCGCCAATAAAGGTGTTGGCATCTTTCGATGTGCGTCCGATCGATCCGTCGATCAGTTTATGGTGCTTCAGCACGTTCATCGTGCCTTCGACGAACAGCGGCATCATGCGTTTGTCGAAATGGCGCGGACCACCGATCTCTATCGTCAGCGACGGGATGCCGGCTTCGAAGAACGATGTTTCAAGGGTGCCGCCATAGCCCGGATCGTTTTTGATCTGCTCGATCGGGTACAACTCCGCCATCGCGCGAATTTCGGGCCGGCTCATTTTTTTGCGAAAATGAACGCCGTAAAATCGCCGCCGGTCGACGCCGTGTGGAAGTCGAGCGCGATATCGGCATTCGGCTTGAAAAGGCGATTGAACACCAGCCCCGCATGCCGCGTCGGCGCGTTGCCGCCCGACTCGTCTCCGGGCCACACACGATTCAGATCGATCAACTGGCCACCCGATTGCGCAAGCGGCCACATGCGTGTGACGCCCTCCTTGGCCGGGCGTGAAACGTCGTAGACTGCCATCACCGTGCCAGACATCTGCGCGGGGTCAAGTTGCGCCATCGTGCGCTGCACGGCATCCACCGGGCTGACTTCGTCGCCATGAACGCCGCTGACGAGCAGGACACGCTTTCCAGGCTTCGCGCCCTTGGCCACGACCACCGGCAGATACCAGTGCTGACCGGTGCCCATCTGCACACCCTGGAAGTAGAGGCTGTGCTTCTTGCCAGGCTCCAGGTCGGCGACGTCGAGCTGGCTGATGACGCGCTTGCCCTGGATCACGTCGCCGGTGTAGACGGTGGCCGCCTGGGCAGCCACCGAGCAGGCGGCTGCCGCCACGAGGAGTGCCGCCGCGGTGGGACGAACAACAGTGGTCTTCATCGTGACGGTCCTTTTCGGGTGATCTCTTGCGGGATGCGGCTCAGGGCTTATGCTTGGCGCCTGCCAGTTCGCCCACCAGCGGTACCAGGATGCGCACGGCGTCGCGCGCGCGCTCGTCGACGCGCCCCGGCGGCAGGTTGGCCTCGAGGTGGGCGCGGCTGTCGATGTCCACGAGGTGCCACGAGTAGCCGTCCGGGAAGGCCTTGCTGACGGCCGTCTGCTGGTAGCCGTCCTTGTCGCCGAGTTCCCAGTTTGTCGCCTCCAGGTTGACGACGGCGATGCCGGCCTCGTCGAAGGCAGCCTGGTCCGAGCAGCAGCCGGTGCCCTTCGGATAGTCGGTATTCAGGCCCGGGTTGGTGGCCGCGGTGATGCCCAGCCCGGCCGCGATGGCCAGCGCACGGTCGCGTGCGTGGCCGGCCTGCGGGTCCTTGGCGTAGGTCTTGGGGCCGGCGTGGAAATACAGCCGGTCGCCGGTGACGACGCTGTCGATGTTGACCATCCACAGCGTGGCGGCGTGCTCCTTCGGGGTCATGCGGTTCACGACCTCGATCGCGCCTTTCAGGCCGATCTCCTCGGCGCCGAAGGCGATGAACTTGATGGTGTGCTGGGGTGCCGCCTTGGCGAAGGCCTGGGCCAGTTCGAGCAGCACTCCGGTGCCCGAGGCGTTGTCGTCCAGCCCTTCGAGTTTCGGGCCGCCGATGTTGCGCTCCAGGTCGCGCTCGCTCCTGGGAATGCGCGTGTCGTAGTGCGCGCCGACGATGATCTGCTTGCCTGAGGTGCCGCGCCGCTCGGCAATGACGTTGGTAGAGATCAGCGGGCGGTCGTCGTGAACGCGTTCCGGCTTGCTCGCCCAGTTGAAGGTATAGCTGGTGAAGAACCGGTGCAGCGTGGGCTTGTAGCCCATCGCCAGCAGACGGTCGGCAACGTACTTCGCGGTGGCGTCCTCCTGCGGCGTGCCGGCCATGCGCCCGGGGAAGGTCTTGACGATGTGGCGCATTTCCGTCGCCGCCAGTTCCCCGGGCGCTGCGAGGGCCGCCGGACTCAGCGCCGCCGCTGCCGCCAGCGCCAGGAGCAGCGATGCTATAGCATGCCGTACCGGGCGCGCGCGTGGTGACAAGGCGGAGGGTTGAGTTTTCATTGTCGTTGCCCGTGCTTGCTGGAGTTGAAGAACGCCGTTGCGCGGCAGCCGACATCGTCGTCGGCCGCGCAACGGTTCGGGCGCCAGGGCGCCCGCATACCGCGTCAGAAATCCACCGGATCGCGGATGATCGGGCAGGTCATGCAGTGGCCGCCGCCGCGCCCGCGACCCAGTTCGGCGCCAACGATGGTGATGACCTCGATGCCCTGCTTGCGCAACAGCGTGTTGGTGTAGGTGTTGCGGTCGTATGCATAGACCACGCCCGGCGAGGCGCACACCAGGTTCGCACCGCTGTCCCACTGCGTGCGCTCGCGCTGGTAGTCGCTGCCGCCGGCCTCGACCACGCGCAGTTTCTTTAAGCCCAGCGCCTGCGCCACGACGTCGACGAAAGGTTTCTTCTCGGCGACGAGCTCGACACCGCTGGGATGGTTGCTCGGCCGGTACGAGAAGGTCGTGGTCTTGGCCATGAAGTCCGGCGCCACCAGTACGCAGTCACGGTCGGCGAAGGTGAACACCGTGTCCAGGTGCATCGCCGCGCGGATCTTCGGCATCGCCGCGACGATCACGCGCTCGGCCGCGCCTTTCTTGAACAGCGTGGCGGCAAGCTGGCTGATGGCCTGGCGCGAGGTGCGTTCGCTCATGCCGATGAGCACGTTGCCCTTGCCGATGGGCATCACATCGCCGCCTTCCAGCGTGGCCAGACCATGGTCCTCGGTCGGGTCACCCCACCAGACGTTGACCTTGCCGGCGAAATCGGGGTGGAACTTGTAGATCGCGGTGGTAAGGATCGTCTCTTCGTGCCGCGCCGGCCAGTACAGCGGATTCAGCGTCACGCCACCGTAGATCCAGCAGGTGGTGTCGCGGGTGTACAACGTGTTCGGCAGCGGCGGCAGCAGGTACTCGGTGGCGCCGGCCGCCTCCTTGACGACCTTCAGCGCCTTGCCGCCGACCGTCTCCGGGAAGTCGTGCGTCGAAAGCCCGCCGATCAGTGTCTCGGCCAGCGTACGGTCATCCAGTCCTTCCAGATAGCTACGCAGCTCGGCAATGAAGCCCAGGCCGACCTGGTTGGGCACGACCTGGTTGTCCAGGATCCATTTCTTGCCTTCCGGCACAGCCACCGTCTCGGCCAGCAGGTTGTGCATTTCCACCACCTCAACGCCGCGGTCGCGCATTTTGGTGATGAAGTCGAAGTGGTCGCGCTTGGCGTTGTCGACCCACAGCACGTCGTCGAACAGCAGCTGGTCGCAGTTGGAAGGCGTCAGACGGCTGTGCGCCAGGCCCGGCGCGCAGACCATGACCTTGCGCAATTGACCCACTTCGGAGTGGACGCCCAACTTGACTTCCTTCTTGCCGGTCTTGGTCTTTGCCGTTGCCTTGCCCTTCGTGGTGGCCATGGTGTGCTCCTTGAGAGTTGGTGGTTAGATGGAAATGGCGCCGCTAGCCAGGCCGTAGACGCCGTAGGCGGCGGCGGCCATGATGACGCCGAAAATGACCCAGTCGGAGGTCTTGCCGAACACCGCCAGGCCTTGCTCGCGCCGCGCGATGTAGTAAAGCACGGTCCCCGGCCCGAACAGGATGGCGGACAGCAGGATGAATTTCAGGCCACCGGCATAGATCATGAACAGCGTGTAGAGGACGGCGAGCGTCGCCAGGATCAGGTCGCGACGCCGCTCTTCGGGCCGCACCTCGTAGGTCTCGCCGCGCTTGGCGATCATCAGGCCGTAGGAGGCGACGAACAGGTACGGAATCAGTGTCGTCGCGCTGGTCAGGTTCAGCATCAGCCCGAACGCGTCGTTCGACCAGTAGGTCGTGATCACGATGAGCTGAATGATGATGCTGGTGACCCACAGCGCGACCACCGGCACGTTGTTCTTGTTGACCCTGGCGAAGGCCTTGGGCATGTCCTTCGACTTGCCGGCGGCGAACATCACTTCGGCGCAAATCAGCGCCCAGGCCAGGTAGGCGCCAAGCACGGAGATCAGCAGCCCCACGCTGACGAACACCGAACCCCATGGGCCGACCACCGACTCGAGCACGCCGGCCATTGACGGCTGGCGCATTCCGGCAATGTCCGCCCGCTGCAGCACCGCGTAGGGCAGCAGGGTCACCAGCACCATCAGGCCGGTGACGCCGATGAAACCGGTGATGGTTGCCAAGCCGACATCCGAGCGCTTCTTCGCATAGCGCGAATAGACGCTCGCGCCTTCGATACCGATGAATACGAACACCGTCACCAGCATCGTCGCCCTGACCTGATCGAACAGGCCCTTCGTAAGGTCTCCGCCGTACAGGTTGTAGCTGAACAGGTCCATCCTGAAGGCGGCGATCAGCAGCACGATGAACACCAGGATCGGAATGATCTTGGCCACCGTGACGATGCTGTTGATGAACGCCGCCTGCTGTACGCCGCGCAGGATCAGGAAGTGGAACAGCCAGATGCCGACCGAGGCTACGGCGATCGCGACCGCCGTGTTGCCGTCGCCGAAGACCGGAAAGAATGCGCCCAGCGTCGACTTGATCAGCACCCAGTACGACACGTTGCCGATGCAGCTGCCGATCCAGTAGCCGAAGGCGGAGAGAAAACCCGGGTAGTCGCCGAAGCCGGCTTTCGCGTAGGCGAAGACGCCGGCGTCCATTTCGGGCTTGCGCTCGGCCAGTGCCTGGAACACCCGCGCCAGCATGTACATGCCGGTTCCTGCGATGAGCCAGGCGATGACGGCGCCCATCGGTCCGGTGGCATTGGCGAAGGTTCGCGGGAGTGAAAAGATGCCTGCGCCGACCATCCCACCCACTACCATCGCGGTGAGTGCCATGCGCGACATTTTGTTGTCAGCCGATGCCATATTTCCCCCTTGAGTTCTGAATGCGAAGACTTGTTATTGCCACCTGTACCCGTGGCGTCATCCCCGCCTGCGCAAGCGCGCGGCCTTTCTGCAACTCAATACGATTCAAACCCGACCCGCCGGCACTGAAGCTGACTGGCAAGCGCTTTGCGGACCTGTCTACGTGTTGCCGGGCAGATTGACGCCCGGGAGCCGCTTCCCATGCCCGTCGGGAAAATAGCACATCAAGACTATTCTCAACATGTCGTTGCCATGAATTTATGTCGTCATGGCTAGGCCGTCATCATGAGTCACGACGGTCATGCGGTCATTTCTCGGTCAGTTTCTTGATTACGCCGGCCGCCCAGTCGCGGCCACCGAGACCGAAGGCCAGGGCGAAGGCGAGGCCGACTGCGCCGAAACCGATCTGGAAGGCGGCGGTGAGGAGGGTGGTGCCGATCGCCAGCTGCTCAAGCGAGACGAACACCACGAAAATGATGACCGCATACTCGGACAGGGTGCTGATGGTCAGCGCGCCCTGCACGCCGATGTTGTTGAGGTAGGCGAACACCAGGCGGTTGATGAAGCGCGCCATCAGCACGCCGAACACCAGCACCAGGATGGCGACGATGATGTTGGGGATGTACAGCACCACCTTGTTGAAGAGTTCGGCCACCATGTGCAGGCCGAGGCTGTTGGCCACGGTGACGATGACGACGAAGATGATGATCCAGTAGGCTAGCTTGGCGAGCAGGCGCGACAGGCTGATGTCGAGATTGCCCTGCTTGAGGAAGGCCTCGATGCCGGTTTTCTCGGCCAGGCTGTCGAAGCGCAGCACGTCGAGCAGCTTGATCATGCCGGTGCGGGCCAGGTTGGCGAGCAGCCAGCCGATGAACAGGAGCAGCATCGCGGCCAGCAATTGCGGAACGAAACCGGCAAGCTGGGTCCAGAAGCTCGTCAGGGAGGCAATAAAAATGTCGAGTTGTTGCTGCATGGCGCACTCCTTCATCGCTGCGGAAAGGCAAATTATAACGAAGCGGGTGTTCAACGATCCTGCCGTGCGGGCGGTTCGAGGTGACTGGCCGCCCGTGCTTGGAGCGGGCATCGGCAAGCCCGCTGCGCCGTTCCTGGTTTGGCGCGGATCGCTATACTGGATCGACTTGAAGTTGTGATCTGTCCCTGCTCGCGGTGCAACGTTCAACCGGGAAGAAAACCCCATGAAACATGCCATCGAGATCTCCGATTACCGGGTCAGCGCCGGATCGAGTGTGTCTCTCGACAGGTGGCCGACATCGGTCGAGCCGTTTTATGAGTCGAAGAAGGAATACAAAAAGCGTCTTGCAGCTGGCACGAAGCAGTTGAGTGAGTTGCAACGCATGTTCTACGCGCATAACCGCTACGCACTGCTGCTGACCTTCCAGGCGATGGACGCGGCTGGAAAGGATGGCGCCATCCGCCATGTCATGTCGGGGATCAATCCCCAGGGGTGTCAGGTATTCAGTTTCAAGCACCCCAGCCCGCAGGAACTCGAGCACGACTTCCTCTGGCGCACCCAACTCGCCTTGCCGGAACGCGGGCGCATCGGCATCTTCAATCGCTCCTACTACGAGGAAGTCCTGATCGTCCGGGTGCGTCCGGCAATCCTCAAGGCACAGGGCTTGCCGGATTCGGTCATGGATGAGCAAAGCATCGGGAAGGGGCGCTATCGCTCCATCGTGAATTCGGAGAATCACCTGTATCGCAACGGTACCCGCATCATCAAGTTCTTCCTGCACCTGTCCCCGGAAGAACAGCGCAAACGCCTGGTCGCACGGATCGACGATCCCGACAAGAACTGGAAATTCAGCGAGGCCGATGTCCTCCAGCGCGAGGCCTGGGATGAATACATGAAGGCCTACGAGGCGTGCCTGAGCGATACCAGCACCAGCGAAGCACCGTGGTACGTGATCCCCGCCGACGACAAGAAGAATGCCCGACTGATCGTCTCGCAGGTCATTCTCGACACGCTTTCCGGGCTGAGTCTGCACTATCCGCCCACCAGCAAGGCGCGACACAAGGATCTGCTGGCTATCCGGCGCCTGTTGGAAAAAGAAAAAATCTAGGGGCGCGTATGCCGCAGACCTTGCGAAGCAAGGCCATCACCCTGGAAACTCGCTTCAGGCGGTAAGGCAGGCTGATGAATCCTGGCAATCCGGCATCGCTCACCGGCACGACTTCATTGGTCGAACGCTGTACAGGAAATAGCAGGATATTTCAGAAAATAGACTCAAGACCTTGAGGCGGCTCATGATTCCGGATGCATGCAGTTTGGCGTTGCGCAGCCAAGCCAAGGGTGATTTTTAGGCCTAAACTGAGACCAATAAACAAAGTGATCGCCATGTTTTCCCAACCTGACCAAGCCGAATTTCTGCCACTTGAAGATGTGGCTATGCTGCTGCGTGTGCTCGAGGCCCAGGGCTATCGATGCCTGGGGCCGACACTGGAGAGCGGTGCCATCGTCATGCGCGAACTCCAGTCTGCCAGCGCTCTGCCGCGAGGCCTGCAGGCCGAGCAGGCTCCAG
>Ga0209286_1000476_pt1 | contig 11084 bp, 10 predicted proteins | sample PPLLak1March2015_2_FD_187250 | JGI IMG/M metagenome (GOLD analysis project Ga0209286, IMG submission 187250) | Freshwater sediment microbial communities from Prairie Pothole Lake near Jamestown, North Dakota, USA - PPLs Lake P8 Core (3) Depth... | ecosystem: Environmental > Aquatic > Freshwater...
CCAGCGCCAATTCGAGGGACCGCACGCCCTCCTCGATCGGGACCGCCGTCGGACGGTCCGTGCGGATCGCCTCGAGCAGGTCAAGGGCCAGGGCGCGATACATGTCTTTCTCGGAGGCGATCGTCGTCAGGCTGCGCCATGCTGCGGCTGTCGAGTGCAGGGTGGCGTGATTGGGATCAGCGAAATCCGCCGTCAACCCCGGCAGCACAATCCGCCAGTCGCAATCCCAACGGCCAGGGATGGCGCCATTGGTGGCTGCTATGACTGCCAGGCTTGAGTTGCGGAAGCGAATGACCGTGGCGCTGACATCCTCAACCGTGTAGTCCTCAACGCCTTGGTGAAAGAGGTTCTCCTGCGATGAGTACACTGACTCAGGTTCTCCGAGGAAGTACCTTGCCAGGTCGAGCAGATGGATGGCTTGCTCGACAAGCTGGCCTCCGCTCTTGGCCTTGTCCCGCCACCACCCGCTGTGTAGCGAGTTGCAGGAGTAGCGGGCGACCATGAAGGCCTTGGCCGCCTCCGGGTCGCCAATGCGGGTCTTGAGCCACTCAGCGGCTTCGCCGAGGCGGTACATGAACCCGACCTGGCACTTCACCCCACTCCGGGTTATGTCCCCAGCCATGCTGTGCGCCAGCTCCGAGGTCAGGGCGATGGGCTTCTCCAGAAAGATGTGGACACCCTGCTGGCACGCCAGGGCAACCTCGTCGCCGTGGGCGAAGGGCGGCAAGCAGATGTAGACGAGGCCCAAGTCGAGCTCCTCGAACATGCGTCCCCAGTCCTCGTATACCTTGCCCGGGCCATAGCGCTGGGCAAACTCCTCCGCCGCTGGCCGGTTTTGGTCGCAGAAGCCAACCAGGCGCACCTCATCGAGGGAGGCCAGGATGTCGGCGTGGCGTTTGGCAATGTGACCACAACCCAGGATGGCTGTGCGCAGAGGCTTCATGTCAGTTCCCTTCCGCAGCATAGGTGAGGAGGATCTTAACCTTCTCGTCCGGCGCCTGGTCGATCAGGGTGTAAGCCCGCGCCGCCTCGGCGAAAGGCACGCGCTCGCCGATCAGCGGGCGGACCTCGACCGCGCCGCTCAGCAGCAAGTCCATGGCCTCACGTTCTGTCCGGTCGTGATCCCACGCCGGATAGTTGCGATGTGGGCAATCCCAGACCGGCATGCTGGAACGGAGCGTGATGCGGTTGTGGTGCCATTCGCGCGACAGATCGACCGCCCCCTGCTGGGCGCCATAGTAGCTGGCGGCAACGACCCTGCCTCCCTGGCAGGCACAACGGATCGCTTCCTGCAAGGCGGGGTAGACCCCGGAGATCTCAAGGGCGACATCTACGCCCTTGCCGCCCGTCGACCGCTTGATGCTCAGCGCTGCGTCGCAATCCCCCGGGTTCAACGCCACATCTGCTCCGAGCCGTCGGGCCAGCTCGAGACGTCCTTGGATCGGGTCCACCGCGAACACCTGACTCGCACCGTCCAGGCGAGCCATTTGCACGGCCAACAGCCCAATCGCTCCCATGCCGAAGATGGCTACCCGATCGGCGAGCTTGATTTCCGCGTCGTGGACAGCCGCGAGGGCGAACTTGGCCGGGTCAGTGAAGAGCATCAGCTCGCCTTGCTCTTGGGACTCGACGGGGTAGAGGCGGGCTTCCGGTAGGATCGCGGTCTGGCGATGCTTCCAGTCGCCATGCACGCGGTCGCCCGGCCGCAGACGCACCACCTTCGGGCCGACGGCGGCCACGACGCCTGTCGCCCAGGAACCCAGCCCATGCGGGAAGAATGGCTTGACGATCTCGCCCTTCTCCGGCGGACGGAACAGTCGCAGCGCAGGATCCCATACCTCGGCGACGAAGGGGTTCTCGCCACGATACAAGTTGATCTCTGTGCCGCTCTTGATCCCGCTCACTGTCGTTCGGACCAGCACCTGGTCATCCGTCAATGGCGGATCCGTGTACTCGCGAAAGGCAACTTTACGTGGACGTTCGACGATCAGTTCAAGGGGCATCGCAGCTTCCTATCTATCCACTGGATGTTCTGGCAGCAGCTCAAGAGAGCTTCCTCAAGATGTGGAAGGCAGCCGATCGACCGCCGGTACCCGTCTTCCTTGCAGATCGATGAGGCCTCGCATGAATCCGCCGCGCCGACGAGATTCGTGAGCGCGCTCTCACCCTTCACGGCACTTGCGTCGGGCGGATACCCAACCCACTCTGGCCCGCCCGGCCAGGATTTCTGACTCAGGCTCCGGGCGGCGGCCCGGAGGACTCGCGGATGATCAGCTCTCCCGGCAGGCCGATGCTGACTGACTGCGACCGGCCAAGGAGGCGCTCGACGAGAGTCTCGGCAATTACCTTGCCCACCTCACGCGGCGACTGGCGCACCGTGGTCAGCGGCGGACTGGCTTGCGCAGCTTCATCGATGTCGTCAAACCCGACAATCGACAAGTCGTCGGGAACGCGCCAGCCTCGCTCTCGCACCAGGCCCAGGGCGCCGAGGGCGCTCAAGTCGTTGGCACAGAAGACGGCGGTGGGCCTGGACGGCAGATCCAGCAACTGCGCCATTGCATGGCGCCCGCCGTTCTGCGTGTAGTTTCCGGGAACCGCCAGTTCCTCGAGCAACGGAATGCCGGCGCGCAGCAGCGCGCTGCGGAAACCCATCATGCGACGCACGCCGGATGGCGCACCTTCCTCGCCCATGATGAATCCGATCCGTCGATGGCCGAGGGCCAACAGGTGTTCGACCGCCATGCGCGCCGTTTCCTCATTGTTGGAGTAGACACGGTCCCAGTTGGGGGGCAGAACTTCGGAGACCCCAAGGTCACCGAGGATCACGACCGGAACCGATCGGCCGAATGACTCCGATACATGCTGAGGCGTGGCATGGTACGGATGGAAGATCAATCCACTGATCCATCCGGCCAGCGACTGGATGAAGCGCACCTCGCGCTCGAGCAGCCCATCGCTCGAACACACGATGACCGAGAAGCCGTGCCGGTCGGTCACGTCTTGAACCGAGCGTGCGACGCTCGACCAGTAGGAATTGCTGATGTCCGGCACGATCAAGGCCAGCAGGGGGACGGCCCGACGGGTGAGCGCACGGGCGACCTTGTTCGGAACATAGTCCAGCTCGCGGATGGCCTCGAGCACTCGCTGCGTGAGTTCGGGGCTGACGTAGTGGGATCCGTTGATGACGTGGGAGACAGTCGCCACCGAGACGCCAGCCCGTGCGGCGACCTCTCGAATGGTGACACGCTTCGGCTGCGACAGCCTGGAAGGGGACATTGGTGTGGTGTTAACCGCTTATATAACCGGCTAACACCAGTATAGACCCGAATTCTCAGGGCGTCAACAGGTGAGCAGGGCCTGGAGGGGGATTGCGGCCCGCCAGCATCAATCTACACCTGGAAGACCCGACTGTCCAGGCCGTGGGCTACCTATCCATTGCCCAGCGGCGCAACCGGAGGTGTGCAGGCCTGAGATCCCAGACCTGGCGCGGGGCCTGCGGGCGCCGGACGGCCCTGCCGGAAGCCTGGGCCTGGCCGCGCGTTGCCTCGGTCTGCAGCGGCGGAGAGCAGCCGGTTCAGTTCCCTGTAGCTGGGCTAGCCGCCTACCTCGGATGACTCACTCCCCTTGTTCAAACCGGTATGATCAAGGATCAATGAACTGGAGGCTGAAGGGCGATAGGCCCGGCTTCGGTCACATGGCGGCGCGCTTCAGCTGACGCTACAATGCAGCAATCCTCGCCCCGGAGTGCACAGCGTGGATCTTCTCAAGCCAACCGCAGGGCTGCCCAGTTTTCCCCACCGCAGGGAAAATCCCCTAACAGGATCGTTGGTCCTCATCTCCCCGCAACGGATCGATCGGCCGTGGCAGGGCGAGGTGTCGGAGCCACGTACGACTCCCCCACCCGCGCACGATCCTTCCTGCTACCTTTGCCCGGGCAACCTGCGCTCCAATGGCGAGCGCAATCCTGACTATGCCGGCACCTTCGAGTTCCGCAATGACTTCCCCGCCCTGCTTCCCGAGGGGTTATCCTCGCCACCGGTGGGGAAGGAGCCAGGTGTCGAAGAGGAACACGGCGACTGCCGTGTGCTGTGCTTCTCGCCGCGCCACGATCTGACGTTGCCCGAGCTTCCGGTGCCAGCGCTCGGCCAGGTCATCGATTCCTGGATCGCACTGACCGAGGAGCTCGGCCGGACCTACCCCTGGGTGCAGGTCTTCGAGAACAAGGGGGAAGCGATGGGCTGCTCCAATCCGCACCCCCACGGACAGGTCTGGGCCACCGCCCACGTCCCCACCGAGCCAGCCCGGGAGGACGAACGCCAGCTGGCGCACGTCCGGGCGGAGGGCGACTGCCTACTGACCTCGTACCTCGAGCAGGAGATCCGCGCCGGCGAGCGCCTCATCGTCGAGAATACCCACTGGGTAGCCCTGGTCCCGTTCTGGGCGATCTGGCCGTTTGAAGCGCTGCTGCTGCCGCGCCGGCACATCCTTCGCCTGCCGGACCTGGCAGCGGACGAGCGAAACGCACTGGCCTCCATCTTGAAGCGGTTGCTCACACGCTACGACAACCTGTTCGGCACTCCCTTCCCCTACTCGATGGGCTGGCACGGCGCGCCGCTTGACCGGAGCGAGGCGGATCACTGGCAACTCCACGCCCACTTCTACCCGCCCCTGCTGCGGTCGGCTTCGGTGCGCAAGTTCATGGTCGGCTATGAGATGCTCGCCGAACCGCAACGCGATCTGGCGCCCGAGCAGGCCGCCGAGCGCCTGCGCGCCCAAAGCGAGCGTCACTACCGGACACCTGACAGCTGAGCCGCGGCGTGCCTCAGGCCCCGACAGATCGGGACGACTGCCGCGCATCTCCCCGCTTCACGGCTCATCTCGGAGGCGCGCCCTCCTGCAAACAGCCGGCGGGTCTTCCAGGAGACGTGAGCCGCAAGCCAATGGACCTGGGGGGATGGCTAGGCCCTCAGGCGCGGCAAGGATCATCCATGCGGCGCCAGGCAGGCCCGCCGACTACTCCAGCCACTCGGCGATGTTCTCGGAGCCCATGCGGCGCACTTGCCGTTTGTCGAAGCCGGCCTGCAGGCAGGCTGCGACGAAGGCGCGCAATCCCTCAACGGGGGTGGGGTTCCCGGCCTGGCCCATGTCCGTGGCCAGCACGGTGCTTTCGTGCCCCACTTCGCGGATGCCGGCGATCACCTCCTCCGGCGACAACACATGCCTCAAGGCCGGCGTCGTGAAGACCCACACCCGCTCGAAACGGCAACCCTGGCCGGCAAGATCTCTCTGGACCTGGAAGGGCATGTCCGTGACGGGCGCCTCGGGGTGCGTGATCAAGATCTTGCGGACCCCCGCCTCGCGCGCCATCGGGACGAGCGAGAGTATCTCCGCCACGCTCAGGTGACCCGTTCCCAGGATCAGATCATGTCTGGCGATCAACGCCAAGATATCCCGAAGGGCCTCCCGGTTCTCCGCGCGGTCAAGCGCTAGTCCCGTGCGCGGCTGCTGGTGGACCCGGCAGTGGTTGGCAGCGTCGATCGTCGGCATCCAGATCTCGCGCGCCCCGTATGCGGCCGCCGCCTCCACGGCAGGCGGATTCAACCCGCCCACCGCGTGGTTGAGGACAAGCCCACCCCAGATCCGCACACCGTGTACGACCTGCGAGACAAGACAGGCGCGATCTGCCGTCAGGGTCGTGTGGTTCTTGATCAGGATTCCACCAAGCCCGGCTGCCGCAGCCTGACGGGCGAGCTCGAAGTCATCCATAAGGCGCGGGACGATGTCCGGTGCTGAGTGGACGTGAGGATCGATGAAGCCTGTGAGATCCATCAGCCTGCCTCTTCTTTCCACTTCGATGGCGAGGGCATGCCGCTCACGCTGCGCGCCGGAGTCTACAGACCGGTCTGGAAGTCACCTGCGCCAGGGGAGTTCGTGCAGCATTCTCTCCGCCCGCTAATCCTCTCCTGGCAGGAATTCGCAACCCAGCTCCGTCAGCCGCTGGTCCACCCATTCCGGGATGAGCCTTCCGGCTGCCTGATTGGCCTGCATGCTGGCCTCCTTTCCCCGGACGGCCACCAGTGCAGCGGCAATGGCCTGTGCATCGGCCAGCGGCACGACGACGACGCCATCTTCACCCCCGACGATGATGTCGCCGGGCTCGACCACCACACCGCCGCACGAGACGCGGCCGCCGATTTCGCCCGGGCCATCCTTGCCGGGCGCCGCCGGGTTGGCGCCCAGAACGAAGGTAGGCAGACCCGTAGCGCGTATGCCCGAGAGATCCCGACACACTCCATCACAGACAATCCCGGCAAGGCCCTTGGCTCTGGCCGCCTTGACCACGAACTCGCCGAAGGTGCTGGTCACCGTATGTCCGTAGGTGGCGATCACCAGCACATCTCCTGGCTGTGCCACATCGACCGCTTTCCAGACCATCAGATTGTCGCCGGGCCGAGTGCGCACAGTGAGCGCTGGGCCGCACATGGAACTCTCCGGCGCGAGCGGTTTGATCCGCCAATCCAGCGCACCCAGTCGGTCCATGGCATCGCACACCTGGCCAGTCGGTACGTTGCGGAAGGCGGCCAGCAGCGCTTCGGCCGGTCGCGGCGCAGATGGGTGAATGCGGAAACCGGTAAGGGGAGTCCCAGCCATGTCTTCTCCTTGAGCCAGCTTACAGTGTCACAGGATTCAGCGGTGGATCGCCGCCGGCAACGCGGCCGATGTTGGCGAAACACGCATCCATCTTCGCGATCAGCGCATCTTTCGTGCCCGCCGAAATGTGAGGCGTTAGGACGACATTCGGCAGCTGGAGGAGGGGATGGTCAGCCGGAAGCGGCTCGTGCTCGAAGACATCCAGGCCCGCCCCGGCGAGCTGGCCGGATCTCAGCGCCGTCACCAGCGCTGCCTCGTCGACCAGCGGGCCTCGGGCGGTGTTGATCAGCACAGCCGTGGGCAGCATCGCGCTCAAGGCATGGGCATTGATTATGTGCCGGGTTTCCGGCGTGAGCGGCACATGCAGGGAGACGACGTCAGCCTCAGCCAGCAGGTCCTCGATGCTCAGGAGTTGGCCGCCCATGGCGCGAACAGCCAGCTGGCGGGATGGCTCCTTCTCGCAGGCGAGCACGCTGGCTTCAAAGACCTGGGCGCGGCGCGCGACCGCCTCGCCGATGCGCCCAAAGCCCACGAGGCCCATCTTCTTCCCGGCCAGTTCGTAGGAGCCCGGTCTCAGCTCCCATTGCAGCCACTCGCCGCGTCGCAGGGAGGCATCGGCCAGCAGCAGGCTCTTGAACACCGCCAGCACAAGCAGCAGGACGTGCTCGGCGACGCCGATCGTCGTGCCCGCCGGGCACACGGCGACCGGCACTCCCATCTTGGCAGCCGCTGCCACATCCGTCTTCTCGTACCCCACGCCTTGATGCTGAATCAGTAGAAGCCGCTTCCCGGCGGCGATTGCATGCGAGGGCAGCGGCGTAGTCGCAACCACAACGAACTCGGCCTCTGCGATGGCCGCCTCCACCGCTTCCTCCCGGTCTCGCACATGCAGCGCGAACCCAGACGGCATGCGCGAGCGGATGATTGCCTCGACCTCAGCTGGCACGGGCTCCAGGTACACGATCCTGGGATTCGGCACGGCAGTTAGCCTGACTACTCGGGCGATCCGAGAGGGGGGATTCGGGGATGCGCGCTCCTGCGAGGGAACCTTCCTGCCAACTTGAAGCTCCAATCCATCCGCCTGACCCGGAAGGCATCGGGCGGTCGCCAGCGGCTCACTCCGCTCGGCGGCCGAGTTCGAGATCGGCAGGGCTAGGGCACGGTCTTCAGCGCAACTGCCGTGGGTTGGTCTCCAGGAGAAGGAGACCCTGCGGAGTGTACTCAGGCGCCAGCGCATTCGCAAGACCGAGATGGCGCCTGGGGGGGGGCCGGACGTCGGCGAATGGGACGACGCGGACCAGTACAGCCCCCGGACGCAAGCTGAGATCTTCACGCCACACTCACCCTGCCGTATCGCCGCACCTGTCCCGCTTGACTTTGCCCCTCCGCTCGCGTACAGTTGTTATCAGGCAGAATAGCCTTTTGCCTGGTGAAAGCGACAAGAAAGGCTTGGACTGGACCGCATCCCGATACCCTGTACGGGCATCGCGGGGGGCCCCTGAGGCTGCGTTCGGTGGCATCCCCTGCCCTGACAGATGACACACCGCGATCCATTCCCGATAATCGCCTTCTGGAGCGACGCGACCTGCGACGGAGAGTGGTGACTGATGAGACCTTTTGAGTACCATGAGCCCACGTCGATCGAAGCGGCCAGTGAGCTCCTGGCGGAACATGGGTCGGATGCGGCCGCCCTTGCCGGCGGCACAGCGTTGCTGATCGACATGCGGCATGGCGAGCTCCAACCGCGCCATGTGGTCAGCCTGTGGAAGATCCCCGGGTTGGGTAAATTTCACACCAACGGTGGCCTCAGGATCGGTGCCCTGCTCACGGTCACAGAACTGGGCGATGCATTGCGCGATCCAGCCACTCTAGGGCTGCGCGAGGCCGCGCGCATGCTGGGCTCCTGGCAGGTGCAGAACATGGCGACCATTGGCGGCAACATCTGCAAGGCCTCGCCCGGCGCCGACCTGGTTCCGCCGCTGCTCTGCCTGGACGCACGGTTGTCGCTCCGATCCGCAGGCAGCGAGCGTGAGGTCCCACTGGATGGCTTCCTCACTGGGCCGGATCAAACGGCTCTGCGGCCCGCGGAGCTGCTGGTCAGCATCCTGATTCCTCAACCCCCTCCCCACACCGGCACGGCATTTCTGAAGATCATGCGCCGACAGGCACTCGATTGCTCAATCGTTTCGGTCTGTGCCCGGGTCACGCTGGAGGACGATGGCCTGACCTGCAAGGAAGCTCGCATCGGCCTGGCCGCCGTCGCCCCCAATCCAATCCGCTCCCTGCGCGCCGAGGTCGCCCTCGCCGGGAAGCGGCTCGAGGACGCAACGATCCGGGAGGCAGCCCAGCTGGCACGCAGCGAGGCCCGCCCGATCACCGACGTGCGCGCCTCTGCAGACTATCGCAGCCATTTGGTCGGGGTCCTGCTCGAACGGGCCATCCGCAAGGCAGCCGACCGAGCACGGGAAGGGAAGGGGAACTGATGACTGCTGCGATGACCATCTCACTGACCGTCAACGGGCAGACGCACGCCCTCGAGATCGAGCCACAGGAGACCTTGCTGCACGTACTCCGAGCGCGACTGGGTTTGACCGGCACCAAGGCCAACTGCGAGGAAGGCGAGTGCGGCGCCTGCACCGTACTGCTGGACGGCCAGCCGGTCAATAGCTGTCTGCTCCTTGCCGTGCGCGCCGAGGGGAGCCGCATCCAAACCATCGAGGGCGTGGCGGAAGACGGCCAGCTGACGCCGCTGCAAGAGGCCTTTGCCGCAGAAGGCGCTATCCAGTGCGGCTACTGCACCCCGGGCTTCCTGCTCACCACGGCCGCACTCCTCTCGGCCAACCCACACCCGACCGACGAAGAAATCACTCATGCCCTTTCCGGCAACATCTGCCGCTGCACGGGTTACACCAAGATCGTGAAGGCTGTCCGCCAGGCAGCGGCGAAGGGGGTGCAAGCATGACCCAGGAGAAGGTGATAGGTCAACGGAAGCCGCGACAGGATGTTCTGGCCAAATCCACCGGGGCCTTTGTCTACGGGATGGACTTCCAGATCCCTGGCCAGCTGTATGGGGCCATCCTGCGCAGCCCGCACCCCCATGCCTTGATCCGCTCGGTTGACGCCAGCCGCGCCCAAGCGCTCGCAGGCGTGGAAGCCGTGCTGACCGCCAAGGACCTTCCTGCCGGACTGTTGATGCCCGGCGTGGTGTGCGATCAACCTCTGCTGGCGTCGGATCGGGCACGCTATCATGGTGAGCCCATCGCTGCCGTCGCCGCGCAGTCCCCGGACCTTGCCCAACAAGCCCTGGGCTTGATCGTCGTTGATTATCAGCCGCTGCCTGCCATCATCGACGCAGAAACCGCTACGGCCGATGAGTCGCTGCTTGTCCACGAAGCGTGGGAAACGTACCAAGCGGAAGAGGGCCTCGTGCGTTGGCGCAACGTGTGCTGCCATGCCGCGCTGAACAAGGGGGATGTCGAGAGGGGCTTCGCTTCAGCCGACGAGATCATTGAAGGGATCTACACCACCGAGAGCGTACACCAATCGCACCTCGAGCCGCGCGTGGCTACCGCGGTTGTGCTGCCGGGCGAGGTCCCGACGGTATACTCCAACACGCAGCTCCTCTACTGGATTCGCACGAACGTCGCCCATGTGCTGGGAGTGCCGGAAGAGCAGGTGCGAATCGTACCCACCGGGATCGGCGGCGCGTTCGGCTCCAAGCTCTACCCGCAAATCGAGCCTCTGACCGCCCTGCTCTCGCGAGTTGCTGGCAAGGCGGTTCGTATGGTTGTTCCCTTGAGCGACGAACTCCTTGCCGGCGTGCCACGCCATCCGACCAAGACCCGGCTCAAGACCGCCGTGATGCGGGATGGCACGCTGGTCGCTCAGCAGGCAACGATGTACCTGGACGGGGGCGCCTACACCGGCTCAACACCGGAGATTGCCTCTGTGGCCGTTCTTTGCCTGGCCGGCCCCTACCGCACCCCCAACGTGCACATCGATGTCTACGGCGTCCTGACGAACAAGACGAACTTTGGAGCCTACCGCGGCCCCGGCGGCCCGTACAGTGTTTTCGCCCTCGAGACCCATCTGGACGAAGTAGCAGCTCGGATTGGCATGGATCCGCTGGACCTTCGCCTGAAGAACATCCTGGGCGAGGGCGACGAGGCTGCCAATGGGCAGATCCTGACCTCCGTTGGATTGCGCGAGACGGTTGAGCGTGCAACCCAGGCCATCGGTTGGCGCGAAGCCGCCGCAACCAACCGCGGCAAAGGTATCTCCCTCGGGTGGTGGACGACCACCTTGCAGCGCTCGACCTCAGAGGCGCTGCTCGATGCCAATGGCAAGGTGGTCATTCGCGTGGGCACAAATGAGATGGGGACCGGCGCAATCATGGGCGGTGTGCGCCAGGTGGCCGCGGAAACTATGGGGCT
>Ga0209286_1000480_pt1 | contig 11045 bp, 9 predicted proteins | sample PPLLak1March2015_2_FD_187250 | JGI IMG/M metagenome (GOLD analysis project Ga0209286, IMG submission 187250) | Freshwater sediment microbial communities from Prairie Pothole Lake near Jamestown, North Dakota, USA - PPLs Lake P8 Core (3) Depth... | ecosystem: Environmental > Aquatic > Freshwater >...
GATCCCAAAGGTCACCAGATAATCCTGTTTAGCAACCTCAATGGCACACCGAAGTTTCTCTTGAAACTGCTTGGTATCTTTGATGGCATGGTCGGAAGGCATGACGATCATCACGGATTCGGGTGAGAGGTTATGGAGCGTAATGGCAGCAAGCCCAATGGCCGGGGCTGTGTTTCTACCTACAGGTTCAATGATAAACCGAATTCCCTCAGCCCGTTTTCCAAGGGGCTGCAAATGGAAACGAATATCCTGAGCCAGGCCTTCAGTGGTACAGATCCAAATATTCAATGTTGGGTCAAACCCATCTAGCCTTTTTATGGTTTGTCGGAGAAGCGTGTCCTCTCCTAAAATATTGAGCATCTGTTTGGGCCAAGCTTCCCGACTTAACGGCCAGAATCGGGTCCCCTTTCCACCGGCTAAGATCACGGCGTGAATCAATGTATCCTCCTATCTTAGAAAATAATGAAACAAAACTTGAATGATTTTTTCGCTTGCCTTTCCATCTCCGAAGATTCCGGTTTTACTCGCGGGTGATCTCCTCCCTTTTTGGCGCTTTGTCTCTTTCACAATGCTATCGCTCTCTGTTCCAACCAGGACATTCCAGCCGCTTCGAATCGTCTCCATCCATTCCGTCTCATCCCGGAGCGTAATACAAGGGACTCTAAACCAATAAGCTTCCTTTTGCACCCCTCCTGAATCGGTGAGAATGACCTTGGCATGCTTTTCTAATTTTAGCATATCGAGGTAGGAGACCGGATCGATCAATTGAATCCCCTTCGCCTCTTTGATAAGACGTTGCACTCTCATCATTTTTTTTGTCCTTGGGTGAAGGGGAAGGACAACAGGAATTTCTTTTCCGATTTCTCTCAGGGCTGTGAAGATCGACTTCAGTCTTTTGGGATCGTCAGTGTTTTCAGCGCGATGGAGGGTCACTAAATAATAATGCGGAGTGCGGAGTGCCGAATGCGGAGTATGAGGAAGAAGATTTAGATCTTCTAGAATGGTGGATTTTTTCTCAGCCAGTTGAGAATAATAGAGGATTGAATCGTACATGACATCGCCCACATTGTTGACGACAGCCTTATCCCCGTTTCGGATCCCCTCCTTTGATAAATTCCGGACAGCCTGAGCCGTTGGACAAAACAGGAGGGTTGAAAGATGGTCTGTAAGGAGGCGATTCGTCTCTTCTGGCATGCTTCGGCGATAACTTCGCAGGCCCGCTTCCACATGTCCGACTGGAATATTCAGTTTCGCTGCGGCCAAAGCTCCAGCGAGGGTAGAATTTGTATCTCCATAAACGATCGTGATCTCAGGCTTCTCTTTTTCGAGAACCCTCTCGACCCCCTCGAGCATCCTTCCGGTTTGGACAGCATGAGAACCCGATCCTGCTCCCAGGTGGTAATCAGGCTTTGGGAGTCTAAGCTCTTCAAAAAAGACTCGATCCATGAGATAATCGTAATGCTGGCCTGTGTGAACCAAAATTTCCCGTATTCGTTTTTTTGAACCTAACGGAACAGAAGACCGATTAAAAGCCTGGATGGCTCGGCTGACCGCTGCTGCTTTAATAAATTGGGGTCTCGCCCCTACAACGGTTACAATCTTCATGGTTCTACCAGTTTCACTCCAGTTCGATCCTTACGGTATTTCTTCCCACAGGCCTGACATTTTGCGCGTCCAGATCGAAAGGTGATCTCCACAGCACATTGACAGACCCACCCCTTCGCCTCTCCCGGATTCCCATATACCAAGGCGAAATCTGGAACATCCTTCGTCACAACTGAACTCGCACCGATAAACGCAAATTGGCCGATCGTGTTTCCACAGACGATCGTGGAATTCGCCCCGATCGTAGCCCCTTTCCCCACCAAAGTCTTGCGGAATTCCTTCTTTCGTGAGATGAAACTTCTGGGATTGAAAACATTGGTGAAAACCATGGAGGGTCCACAGAAGACATCATCCTCTAAAATGACACCACTGTAAATGGAGACATTATTCTGAACCTTAATATTGTTTCCCAAGATCGCTCCCGAATCGATGAACACATTTTGGCCGATGTTGCAGTTCCTTCCGATCCGGGCACCGGAATTGATGTGTGTGAAATGCCAAATCTTCGTACCTTCTCCGATCTCCACGGGCTCATCTACCACGGCCGTGGGATGGGCAAAATATGCTTTTTCCATGTTCTCATTTTCCTCCTACGTTAACGGGGATCCCTTTCTTCTTTAAGGATTCCTGAGCTGCGATGAGGATTCTAACAACCTCAAGCCCATCCCGGCCACTGGTCTTCGGTCCCTCCCTCGATTCGATGCAGTGGATAAAATGCTCTGCTTCCGCTCGGAGCGGTTCCACCATCTTAACGTTTGGAATCGTGATATCCCCAAATCTTAAACTGAGGTATTCCCCGTAAGTATCATAAGATGGGCTTCTCACCCCCTTGTCATAGATCTTTAACTTTTCAGAAACCTCCATATCATCAAAAACCGCCATCTTTCTCGACCCCACGATGGTAATCTTTCTCAACTTGTGGGGGTCGAGCCAGCTCAGGTGGACATTGGCCATTTTCCCGTCTGAAAATCGAAGGCTGAGAAAGACGACGTCTTCAATTCCGTTTTGGACATAGCTTTCTCCGTGAGCCGAGACGACAACAGGCTTTTCTTCGATGAGATGAAGGATGACAGACAAGTCATGAGGAGCAAATGACAGGAGGGCGTTTTCATCTTGACGGATAACCCCGAGATTAACTCGCTGCGTATAGATATAATGGATTTTCCCCAGCTCCCCTGAGGAAATCATCTCCTTCAAGCGATCGACCACGGAATGATAGATCAATAGATGGCCCACCATGAGAATCCGGTCTTTCTTCTCTGCAATCTCCAGCATCTCCTCAGCATCTTTTTCATTCAATGCCATCGGTTTTTCGACTAATACATCCTTCCCCGCTAACAATATCTCCTTCGATAGGGGGTAATGGGAAATGGCTGAAGAGGCTACCACCACACCCCTAACTTCCGGATCTTGAAGAATAGGTTTCAGATTTTCAACAGTCTGCGATTGGGGATAGGCTTTTCTTACGAACGCCAGTTTAGAAGGATCGCTGTCGCAGACGTATTTTAGCCGGACCTTAGGAAGTTCAGAAAAGACACGAATGTGATTCTTCCCCCACGCTCCTGCTCCCACCGCTGCAATGTTGATCATAGAACCCCCTTCAAAACCCAATTTGCAATTTTCAATTTACAATTTGCAATTCGTCTTTCTTAGGTCTTAGGCCCATCGTTTCTGGGCACAATCTCAGGTGCCACCACATGAGATATAGATAAGTAGAGAGTTTTGTTCTCCACTTTTTAACCATGAAAAAGGTAACCATACAAGCAATGGTAGCAAAAACCAGTTCAACTGACAATTTTATGATTAATCCGATAAAGAGAACAGAGGACTGGAAACTTCCCCTGTTCTTCCTGAAGTAATGATAACGGGACCGGTAATACTCAATCCTGGCCTTCCCTTTTTCTGCCTCCGCACTCTTCCCCTGGAGGTGAAAGACTTCAGCCTTGGGGATGTGATAGATCCTCCATCCGGCTTTTTTTATTCGGTAGCACCAGTCGGTTTCCTCCAAGAAAAGAAAGTATTCCTCGTCCAAAAGACCGACTTGCTCCACCGCCTCTCGCCTCACCAGCATGCAGGCACCGATGACCGAGTCTACCTCGACAGGACCAGAGTAATCCTTCTCCTTTCCTGGGAACTTTTCCGGAAAGAGCCACCTCAGAAAGCTTTTGTTGAGAAGCTCAGTGGTCAAGGACGGAAAGTTCGCAATGCAATTCTGTTTTGTCCCATCCGAGTTCAATAGCTGCGCTCCTGCGATTCCCGTCTTCGGCTGGTTGTTCATGAAAGCCACCATCTTCTCAATGGCGTCCCCCCTAACTTGAGTATCCGGATTGAGAAGAAGCAAATATTCTCCACTCGATAGGGAGATCGCTTGATTATTCGCCCTGGCAAATCCCATATTGACCGGGTTTTCGATCAGTCTCACCACCGGAAATTTTCCCCGTACCGCTGCAACGCTTCCATCTGTAGAGCCATTATCCACCACAAAGATTTCCGTGTCGATCTTCTTAAGTGTCTGGGTAAGCAAATCTATGCACTGGCAGAGAAGATCCCTTGTATTCCGATTGACGACGATGATTGAAAGGTCCATTATGGTGAAGCAATGCCAAATGACAAAGTCGCAATGTCAAATGAATGTCAAAGTCTAAATGTCAAATTTGAAATTTGTCATTTGGGCTATATTTGAACTTTGGATTTTGACATTTGACATTAAAGCTTTTCCTTGACTACTCCCCAGGGTGCTACATAGACCACCCCTCTTCGTTTGCTCTCGTGGATTAAGCGCCTTAAAAAGCTCTTTCGGTCTTTGACGATCGGATTGAGTCTGATATACGCTCCAAAAAACCTGAAGCGGTCCGTCGTGGTGATTGTTTTAGGTGTAGAGGTATTCAGTTGAAGAAACGTTTTGAACAGCTCTCTGCCGCCGACCTTCTTGTCCAGCCGGACATCCTCCAGGTCAAGGAGATGAAAGCCCCATGTATCTCTACCCTTTGAAACCAGTATGTTGCAGGTCTTCATATCCCGATGATAGAGGTTCTTCTCGTGGTATTGGGAAAGCCATTTGGAAAAGGCCTTGATAAAGAGCCTTTTTTCTTTGAAATCTCCCAGGCTCTGTAGAATGTAACGATCCAGTTCCTGATGCGCCTCTGAAACCTCCATCAGGAAAGAGCTCTCTCTCAATCCTGACCAGTCCCTGTTTTCCATTAGCGCCAAAGGTCTAAGTGAGGGGACTCCTCTAACCTTCAAACCATTCCCGGCTATCCAGGCCTTCATTCCTCTCGAACGACGGAAATGTTCCCTGAAACTATCCCAGAGGGCGCAAGGGCGGTGGTTTTTTACACTAACCTTTCCTCCCCCGTTCTCCAATATGGAAACGGTAACCTCCGGGGAGGACTTTACTAAGCCTGAAGATTTTTCGAGTACCATACGATGGTGCTCTTCAACTCTCTTTTTTATAACCTCCAGTGGATAATCCCTCCGGTGATGATAGCAAATTCCCGCTTCCCTGTGGACCGAAAACTCCGAGCTTTCCTTCAGGCATCTCTTCGTTCTGCTCCGCCACTGTCTTCTCTGAAGACGGTTCATCCAGGAATGGATCTTTTGGAGAACTCTCTCCTTTTTCCGGGGATCGAATGACTCCCCTTCAAAATAGACTTCTATGAATTTCGAGTGTTCTTTTTCTCCCCAGGCAGATCTTAAAGAATGGAAGAGGTGGGCAAGATTCCACAGCCTTTGGCTTAAGGAGAGCCCCCTGGTGATCTTTGCACTGTGCAAATCGGCAAGGAAGAAGCTACTCCCGTCCCACAAAAAATTACCCGCGTGAAGATCTCCGTGGAATAACCCTGCCTTGTGGATCTTTTTTACCGTGCTTGCCAGTTCGCCAACGAGGGGAGGATCCCCTGGCTTCGAACAATCCTCTATGAATGAAATTCCAGAACCAACAGCCTCCGAAAGATAATAACTCTCCTGAACCATCCCCTGATGAATCTTCTCCATCCATCCGAGGGGCCTCGGGACGGCCAGATTTCGCCTGTGTAATTGATGGGCAATGAACCATTCTTTCCTGGCCTTGGAAGGGAGAATAAGGTATTTGAGAAATTCAAACCACCCTTTCGTCCTGTCCCTTTTAAGGAAAATTCTTTGCTGATCGGCAAGACAGAAAATAGCTGCCCATCTCAGCCTTGACTCTTTAATGACTTTTCCATTTAGTTCTTGGATCACACGGACGGGATCCTCGAAGAAACGGGGCGGCATAAGTTGAAGGATCTCCTCCTCCACCCACCCTTTGATCTCACCTGCTGAAAGTTTCTTATACGGGGAAGCCATCGTGATATTACTTCTTCTCCATCACTCTCTCAAAAATAGAAAGGAGACGAGGAGCACAGGATTGTATCGTATATTCTTCTAGAACCCTTTTCCTCCCCTCTTTCCCAAATTTTTCTCGCAACAGGGCATCCTCTATGAGGACGGAAAGCTTTTTCTCCCACTCCACGGGAGTTCTTGCCCAAAAGCCAGTCATCCCATCTTCCACCAAGTCGCGATTGACTCCAACCGGGGTACATACGACAGGCAACCCGACTCCTTGATATTGAACAATCTTGAGACCACATTTTCCCCAGGACCAGGGATCATCGACCAATGGCATGAGGCCGATATCAAAACTTTGAAGGTCTTCCACTTCTTCATCTGACTTCCACTGTTTTTTTATGACATGGATCTTTTTGCAATCGAAAAAAATATCACATACGATTTTCAGTTCGCAATGGGAGTATCGCGCCCCTATCCTGTCGAAAATGGGACGCATCTTTTCCAGATAATGGATGGACCCATGATCTCCAATCCAGCCGATGGTGACCCTATCTTTCGCAACCGAATAGTCCTTCGCCTGATATCTTTCCTGATCAATGGATGTGGGAATCACCTCCACATTCGGATTGACCGGGAGGACCTGGGCTTTTAAGAACTCATTGCCTGCAATCACGAAGTCCGAAGCCTTGACCATCTGGGTGAACCGCCTCTTCCGTGTTTGGGAAACTGGATCTTTTGCCTTCGAGTTTCGATACATCACCGAATCATCGAAATCGTAGACGATCCGCTTAGCTCTCCTCCTCAACCATCTCAGACGCGGCTGATTGAATCTCTTCCTCTGAAGAAAAACAATGTCATATTGGGGAAGGTCACTGAAGAACTGAATATTCTCCTTGATGCTTCTGGGATAAAGGCTCACTGTCGTCTCGACGCCATGGGATTTTAGGTAAGGGATATATTGCAGCACCCGATACCGGCTGGCCGCAACCTCCTGTCCTTGGATCAGGAAAAGCGCTTCCATAGGGGCCCTTCCATACTTCGTTTCACAGCGAATCTAAATCCGTAAGGTCTATCAAAGGCGATGAGCCTCACTTCTGGATGGTGTTTGCGCAGAAGAACCGTCGAACCATCCCGTTCTTTCCTACCTTTTCCTCGCCACGATGATATATTGCCTCACCAAAAATTCAATGAGGCGGCTGCCCAAAAGACGATGGATCCACCTTACCCAATGGGCGCCCGAAGATCTTTTTGTCAAGCCTTCAGTCTCGTAACCGGCTTCCTTCAGCATTCCCTGGATCGAGTCCAACGTGAAAAAACGAAGGTGACTTCTATCTAGAATTCCGTCGTCTGTATATTCCCATCTCCCTCTGAAAATCAAATTTTTAAGATTCGATAATTCCTAACATTTGGAATACTGCAGATGATGGTCCCTCCTCTCTTTAAAACGGCTTGGTGATCCTTCAGCACCTGCCACGGGTTCACCAGATGCTCAAGGATGTCCCCATAGAGGATACAATCAAAATATTCCTTTGCGAAGGGGAGGCGGATTTTCTCCACATCTCCAATAACGATTTGATCGTAAAAGGCTCTCCCCTCCTGAGCCATTTCTTCATCGATTTCAATGCCTACAATCTTCTCAAATCCTTTCTCCCTGAGTGCTTTTCCTGTCATCCCTGCGCCACATCCGACTTCTAAAATCTTCGTCGTTCCCGGAGGGATGAGCCGGATCAGATCGACTCGAGTATGGGAATAATAGTGAGGATCTCTTTCATTTTCCATTGGAAACCCTACGGTCCTCAATGGACTTCAAAAGAACAGAGATCATTTCACGATAATTTAACTCCATTGGAAATCGTTCCATACACCTTCGTGCGAGAACACCGGATTCTTGCCTTCGCCTCTCGTCGAAGAAGAACGCGATTTTCTCGGGTAGCACCTGATGGTTCCTAGGGTTTTGGATGACAAACCCACCTTGCCCATCCTTAATGGTTCCAGCCGCTCCATTCAAGACCGTGGTAATCACCGGGAGTCCGCTGGCCAAGGCTTCCAATACCGTTAGGGAACAGGCGTCGTAAAAAGTCGGATGAACCAAAAGGTCCGCGGCTCCGTAATATTTTTCCGGTTCATCGGTTGAGCCGGCGAAAATGACTTCTCGAGAAACTCCCAACTTCTCGGCCAGCCGGACATAAGGGGCTTTCCTATCCCTTCCCAAGATCAAGCATTTGTAGGAGGGGGAATCGAACTTCTTGATCTTGGCCAAGGCTTTGATCAGATAGACTAACCCCTTCATGCGAAAATTATTTGAGACGAAGAGAATGACAAATTCATCTCCAATGCCGTGTCGCCTGCGAATCTCCTCTCGATACTGACGATTACGAGGATGAAAGTGCTCAATATCCACTCCATTGTAGACAACAGTGATCTTCTCTTCGGGAACTCCATACCAACGCATCACGTCCTGTTTGACCATATCCGAAATGGCAACGATCCTGTAATAATCATTTTTCTTATAGGGCGCGTTCTCGATATACCCCTGGATCCACTGCTTTGGGCTCAACACCCTTCCTAGGAATTTGATTACCCATAGGAAGGGATGATCATAGGCTCTCAAGCTCCTCCAAAACCAAGCCCAATGCACACCCCCATGGGGCTGAAGGACGGTTGCCTTTAAAGTATTCCCTACGCCGAGCGTCACGTCATAGCGACCGTTCATCATTTCTCTGGTTGCCCGCATAGCAAATAAAAGGAGCCGGAGGCTCTTAGGGAAATGAAGGGTCCTCACTTGATGGAGATGAATTCCACGGTTCTCTTCATCCCAATGCTCGGCATAGACATGAACCTCAAAGTCTTCGCTGGCCATTCGGGTACAGAGATCGACCACATATCTTTCGGCTCCACCCTTCCTTCTCGAGAAATCCCGAATCGCTGTGGCAAATCTTAGCTTGCGCATATTCGAATCACACGAATGACATCGAATTGATAGAAACGAATGAACCGAATGATAATAATACGAATCACACAAATGATAGCGAATCTATATGAAGGAATTACACAAATGAAATCGAATCCCACGAATCAGTACCAATTTACCCAATAACGACCCGCCGAGATTCAACTTTGGCTTTTGAAAATTCGTGCTATTCGTTGTCATTCGTGTCATTCGTTTTTGCAAAAAAATGTCCTGACTTGCTCCTGAACCTCTCTCATCTCTTCGGTTGTCAATTCTGGATAAAACGGCAGAGATAATGTCTCATGGGCATACTTTTCCGTCACCGGCAGGTCTCCTCTCCGGTAGCCCAGTTCCGCGTAAGCTTTCTGTAGATGAATCGGAACAGGATAATGGATGAGTGTCTCGATTCCTTTCTCTTTCAGGAATACCTGGAGGGCATTTCTCCTTTTCATTTGAATGACAAAGAGATGGTAGACATGTCGCGCTTTCTCTCTCTCTACAGGACATCTCACCTCTGTGCTCTCAAACATCCTCTTATACATGAGAGCCTTCTTTCTTCTCTCTCCATTCCATTGATCTAAGTATTTCAATTTGACCCGGAGGATCGCTGCTTGCATTTCGTCCAATCGACTGTTCCATCCCTTGAGCACGTGCTCATATTTCCTCTTCTCCCCATAGCGCCGGAGAAGGCGCAGCCGTTCAAAATATTTTTTTCCATTGGTCACGACCATTCCGCCGTCCCCGTAGGCTCCGAGGTTTTTGGTTGGATAGAAACTGAAACAACCCAGGTGGCCAAAAGATCCTGCCTTTCTCCCCTGATACTCTGCTCCGTGCGCCTGACAGGCATCTTCAATGACCATGAGATGGTAACGATTTGCAATATCCAGGATCGCATCCATCTCTGCAGGATGGCCGTACAAATGAACGGGGAGAATGGCCTTTACCCTACTTCGTTTCCGTTTCTTCAAGAAATCTTCCAATACGTTGGGATCCATAGTGTAAACTTCAGGATCAATATCTACGAAAATCGGTTTAGCTCCTGCCCGTGAGATCGCTATGGCTGTAGCAATAAAAGAATGAGATACCGTAATGACTTCATCTCCTTCCCCGATGCCTGCTGCTTTCAAAGCTAAGAACAAAGCATCGGTTCCCGACCCTACCCCTACGCCATATCGAACCCCGCAATAGCGGGCAAACTCCTCCTCAAAACTCGAGACCTCTTCCCCTAGAATAAAGTGGCCCTTTTCAAGAACCCCTTTCTGTGCCGAAAGGATTTCTTCCTCAATCCTTCTATATTGTCTGGTCAAATCTAAGAATGGAACCATCCGCACATCCCCATTGCGGAGTGTGGAATGCGGATTGCGGAATTTGACGAACAAATCCTAATCTTTTTAATTCCGCATCCCGAACTCCGAAATCCGCATTATTATTTATTCCCAGTATTCTTTCTTATATTTTCTGTAAAATTCGATCGTTCTTCGAAGTCCTTCCTCCAGGTCGGTCTTAGGCTCCCAACCCACCAAACGCTTGATTTTAGAGATATCTGTATAATAATCTCCTGGTTCCACCTCTTTTCTTTCCTGTGTGAATTCCGTAAAGGTAACCTTTCCGCTCCCCGCAATCTTCACAATCTTTTTGGCCAGTTCAATAAAACTAATGGGAATTCCTGATCCCACATTGAATACCTCCCCGTAGGCCCGATCACGGGTGGCCACATGCAGAAAACAGTCAACCAGATCATCCACATAGAGAAAATCTCTCAGGATCCGGCCGTCTCCAAAAACGGGAACAACCTCTCCATCGATGGCCTTCCGAATGAACCAATTGAGGACACCATATTCATCATGGGCCATCTGGTGTCTGGGTCCATAGGTATTGGTGATTCGAAGACAAACCCCGGGGATCTTATGGACATCATCATAGACCAGGATCATCTTTTCCGCGCTTAAATTGGTCACCGCATAGATTCCCTTGGGATTGGTGGGATGGTCTTCGCCTACCGGCAAGGTGACACTCGAGCCATACTCCCCCCTTGTTCCAGCGAAGATGATCTTCACTTCTCGATTATACTTTCGGCAAGATTCGAGGAGGACCAAAGTTCCGCGGCAGTTGATATCCAAATCCTGAATGGGGTTTCGAATGCTGTCCACATGATTCACCTGGCCCGCAAGATGAAAGGTGAACT
>Ga0209286_1000493_pt1 | contig 10969 bp, 9 predicted proteins | sample PPLLak1March2015_2_FD_187250 | JGI IMG/M metagenome (GOLD analysis project Ga0209286, IMG submission 187250) | Freshwater sediment microbial communities from Prairie Pothole Lake near Jamestown, North Dakota, USA - PPLs Lake P8 Core (3) Depth... | ecosystem: Environmental > Aquatic > Freshwater >...
CATCGAGCGTCAGGGTGAGAAAGCCCGCACCAAGCAGTTCGGTCAGCGGCAACGCTTCGACTTCCCCCGCTTCATGCGCCATGCCGCGCAGCTGCAAGGCTTCGTTGCAATCCATCACCAACCGGTCGACCGCGCCCGAACCGCGAAGCTGGAACGTCAGCCGCCCTGCCTGCTTGAGGTTGGATGTGATCAGTACGGTCACGGCGGCAAGCTCGCCGAGCAGATGGACGGTCGGCTGCGCATAGGCGCGCCCGGCGATCATGTCGCGCCAGGTCTGGTCGAGTTGCACCCAGATACCGCGGATGTCGAGCTGCTCGAAGAGAAAGCTGCGGACCCGCCCTGCGGCGAGCGCGGACTCGTTCAATTGAGCTGAACCCGCTCGCCCCAGGGAACCACGCCCTTGCCTTTCACCAGCCAGATCACCGGATAGTTCGGCGCGCTCTTGGGGAAATCGCCTTCGGCATCGGTGAAATACACCAGCATGTTCGGGCTGCGGTTCTCGTGCTCGACCCAGTCGAACACCGGACGAAAGTCGGTACCGCCGCCGCCTTCAACCTCCTCGGGAAGCTGCATCGCATCCCATGGTTCGAATTCCCATGGCCCCCTCTTCGCCAGCTTGTTGTCACAGGCCAGCAGGGTCACGCGGGCGCGTACCTGGCCCTTGAGCGCGTCGAGCTCGCTCACGAACTCGCGCAACTCGTCGTCACTGATCGAACCGCTGGTGTCGATCGCGGCGATGACGTCGATGCCCTCGCTCGACAGACGCGGCAGCAAGGCCTCGCCCTCGCGCCGCGACGGCCGCCGCCAGGAATAGTCGTCGCGCTGGTTGACGGCGAAGAAGCGCGCGAGCAGCGCGCGCCACGGCAGGCTCGGGGCGAGCAGGTCATCGACCCAGCGCAGCATGGTCTGCGACAGCTTGCCGGCCTGGCGCGCGGCCTGGGCGGCGGCGGCGAGGCGGTTCTTCCATTGCTCGGCAAGGTCCTCGCGCTCGCTTGGCGACAGCTCGTCGGGTTTCTGCGAAGGCTGGCCGCCGCTGCCCTGCTGCTGTTCGGCCTCGCTCTGGCCTTCCTTGCCCTGGCCACCGGACTCGCCGGCATCGGGGTTGTCCTGGCGTTGGTTCTCGTCCGGACTGGCGCCCGACTCATTGTCGTTGTCGAACAGGTGCTGGTCGAAGGATTCCTCGGGTGTGTCCTCGGGAATCATCGGATAGATTTCTTCCGCCGACAGGGTCAGGTAATCCTGGTTGGCGAGGATGCCGTGCAGCGGCGGCTTCAGCCCCTCCTCGATCAGCATCAGATTGACCGCATGGTCGCAGGCCACATCCCAGCGCCGCTTGATGCGGTGCTGGCGACGGTGGGTATGTCCCATGGCGCAGTGCATCGCCTCATGGGCCAGCACGAACTGGGTCTGCGCCAGAGACAGTCCCTCGATGAATCCCGGATTGAAATAGAACGCCTGGGCATCGGTGGCGGTGGTCGAACACCATTCGGCGGCCGGCTTGAGCGGCAGGTGCATGACCAGCGAACCGAGGAAGGGCCGCTCCATGATCAGCCGTGTCCGTGCGGCAGCGAGCTTGGTGAGGATGGGCTGCAGGGCGTCGAACTGCTCGGCCATCGATCAGTGCTCGTAGAGAACCAGGTCGGTGATGCTGTTGGCCCACTCGGCGAATGCCGGCACCTGGAACAGCGGACGGCCGACCGCACGATGCAGGTCGCTGACCAGCATCACCCCCATCTCGCGCTGCGGGAAGCGCTGCGCGTAACGCAGGATGTTGTTGTACGCCGGCGCGGCATCGCCATGAGCCGCCGCCTCCAGCGCCTTGCGCACCAGCGCGGCGGCGACCCCGTATTGCAAGTCGATGCCGTTCGGCACCTCAGCATCCTTGCCGGCGATGATGGCATCGATATCCGGCATCTGCGCCATGTTGTCGACGAAGGTCTTGAGCTCGAGGCCGGCGGCCTGGCCGACGCAGGCCTGCAGCGCATCGGCCAGCAGATCCGTACGGTCGAACTTCTGCAGGGCGCGGTGGGCGTATTCCCACGAGCGCGGACTGGGGAAGGCGATCGGATTATGTGCAGGATCGAAGCTGAACAACAGGTCCGGACGGAAGCGCAGGAAAGCGATGACGCGGGTGTCGATGTCCTCGCTGTAGGCCCAGTTCACCCAGTCGTCGAGATGCACCTCGACCTCGTAGTGGGTGAAACGGTTGGCCAGCGGTGCCGGCATGGCATAGGTCACGCCGCGATCGCCCTGGCGATTGCCGGCGGCGAAAATCACCCAGCCGTCAGGTACCCGATACTCGCCGAGACGACGGTCGAGAATGAGCTGGTACGCCGCTGCCGAGACGGTGGGGGGCGCCGAGGTGATCTCGTCGAGGAACAGGATGCCGGACGGTCCATGGCGTTCGGCGTCGGGCAGCACCGAGGGAATCGACCACTCGACCATCTGTCCGCTGCGGAACGGAATGCCGCGCAGATCGGTCGGTTCCATCTGTGATAGGCGGATGTCGATGAGCTTCACATCATGTTGCTGGGCGATCTTGGCGACGATCTGCGACTTGCCTACACCTGGTGGCCCCCACAGCATCACCGGGGTGTGATGGCCATCGGCGGCGCTTTCGAATTCACGGTCAAGGATGGTTTCGATATGGGAAGGACGCATGGCAACTGGCTTACTGCGGTGAATGGCCTTGAATGATAATCTCAGGCGGCAATTGGTTCCAGCCACACCCATGAAACGAGTGGGGAGATTTTGCTAACTTTCAGCCGTCTGCCGGCTGGTGCTTGGACACAGGATCAACATGAAATTTTGTAGTCAATGCGGCAACCCGGTCGAGCTTCGCGTTCCGGAGGGCGACCATCTGCCGCGCCATGTCTGTCCGGCGTGCGGCACGATTCACTACCAGAACCCGAAGATGGTCGTCGGCTGTATTCCCGAGTGGGAAGACAAGGTCTTGCTGTGCCGCCGTGCCATCGAGCCCCGGTACGGTCTGTGGACCCTGCCGGCAGGCTTCATGGAAAACGGCGAAACCACGCTCGAAGGGGCGCAGCGTGAAACATGGGAGGAAGCCGGTGCGAGGATCGAGGTCGGCGGTCTGTATACCCTGTTCAATCTGCCGCACATCAATCAGGTTTATTTCATGTTTCGTGCGCGGCTGCTCGACCTGGACTTTCAGCCCGGGACCGAATCACTCGAGGCCCGCCTGTTCAGGGAGGCCGAAATCCCCTGGGACGAAATCGCCTTCCGGACCGTGCGCGCCACCCTCGAGCAGTATTTCATCGACCGCCGCAACGGCAGCTTCGATTTCCACTTCGGCGATATCCGTACCCGCTGAATCATGCAGGCTGGGCGATCAGGCGGCGGCGGCAAGCTGCTCCCGGCTGAGCACATCCATCCCTACCCGCACCCAGCGCTCGTGGCTTTCGTGCACCTTGCCGAGGCGCAAGCGGTAGAGGACGTCGCCATCGCGCAGCATCATCTGAGCCCCAGCCCGGTAGTGCGTCTGCGGCAGCAGCAGGTTGCTGACCCCCTGTTCGGTATTGGACATCGGCAAAAACACTGCGTGAGTCGGCGTCGATGGCACATCTGCGGTATCCGGAGCGAAGCTGACCTCGACGCGCTTCGGATGGCGGGACAGGCGCTGCGCCCCGACCAGTAGCTGTCCGGCCTCTTCCTGATTCCAGCGTATCGCGAGCAGTTGCCAGACGTTCTCGGAGGGATTCCAGCTCACCGCGATCAGTCTGCCGTGCGGCAATGCCGTGGACTGATCCAGACCGAAGCCCATGCCTTCGGTGCTCTCGTCGCGCAGCATCCAGCGTTCCGTCGCCTGGCGTGGCCTGCCGCCTTCGCTGCAAGCCAGGGATGCCAGGATATTGGCCATGCCGGATGCGACCCAGACCTGGCCGAAGCGGCTGGTACGCTGGCGGCTGCGGCGCAAGCCGCCACGTGCGATCAGGTTGGCTGTCTGCCGGTAAATCCCGCCCTCTCCTTCTAGAGATTTCAACGGGTCGAGCGCGTTGAGGTGCTCGATCAGAGCGGTCAGCGCGAAGTAGCGCAGTCGCTTGCCAGTGGGCAGGCTGTCATCCAGGACGAAAGCCCCCTCGTTGACCGAAAGATCGACGGCATGGGTATGCCGACCGGATTCAAAGTCCGTTTGCGGCAGCGGCAGTTCGGAAAAGCTTTCCAGCAACTGGGCGATGGACTCGATTTCGAGCGTCTTGTAGCCAAGCGGATGCGTCAGGCCTAGCAGGACCGTCAGGGCATACTCGCGCGCGCAACTGGTATCGCGTGCATTCAGCGTGACTGCCGTCTCCGCATAGCCATCGCGTTCCACCAGACGGTAGATCTTGTGCACGCGCCGCCATGCGGACGCGCTCGGCGGCTGCGAGTGATGGTAGTCCCAGCGCATCGCCAGGCCGGCGTAGCGCAGCGCACGCGTGGCGATCTCCGCTCGCCACGGTTGCAGTTCGACATGGGCAGATCCCTTGTAGGCATGCTTCAGCATCCTTACCCACGCAGCCGCGAGCAGCGACCAGAACGCCCATGACTCGCGCCACAAGGCCTGTCTCGCGAGCCGGAAAGAAGCCTGATTGCGGACATACTGCTCGACTAGGCGCAGCTGCAGCGGGAGTCCGACTTCCTCGATCGCCATCAGGATCTTCAGGCGCTCGGCATTGGCGTGGACATTATCGGCATTGAATCGCTCCAGTCCCTCCACCAGGGCGTGATGCGTGTCGTAATCGGATTCGGCGGGCAAGGACTTCAGCCATTTACGGGCCGTCCGGACAGAGTCGAATGGCGAGCCCTCCCCGCTTTTTCTGCGGCGTGTGATCGTGCTGAGCATTTCAAACAGGTCAGTCATGGCAGCGTTCTTGTCGATGCGGATGACCCCTGACTTGCACCATCCATGCCAACGTGGCCATACCGCCCTCCTCGCTGAAAATGCAAGCTGCTTCAAGCATTCCGAGCAGTGCCGCGTTCAAGATGCTGAAGCCATCTTGATGAGATTCCGTCAAGCCGCGACGAACCGCAGTCATCGCTGGCGGGGCCGAACCAAACCTCCGCTGCGGACAACCCGAATCGATTCCACTACAATGCGCGCCGTGAGCGAGGCCGGGGTCAGACCGGCTGGCCGTTGAGGCAAATTTCTGGGGGTGTGGCCGAGTGGTTTAAGGCACCGGTCTTGGCCGCACTGCGTAGCAGTCGGCTAGTGCAGGCTAACTTGCAACAGCAAGTTAAGCCGCGCCAGAGGCGGCCGGAGCTAAAACCGGCGCGCTTGCGAAGTTGAGAAGTTTGGAGGTGTGGCCGAGTGGTTTAAGGCACCGGTCTTGAAAACCGGCGATGGTGCAAGCCATCCGTGAGTTCGAATCTCACCGCCTCCGCCAGTTATGCATGACGCCCCGCGCGGGCGTTTTTTGTTGTGCCGACCAAAGTGATGAGAAAATCCAGCGATGGCACGGCCACTCCCCCTGACTCCGAGCAACCACGACCGCGATTACGCCGGGTTCACCTATGTCTACCCGGTGGTGTCACGCCGCGCCGGAGGGATCTCGGTCGGCATCAACCTCAACCCGAACAACGCCTGCAACTGGGCCTGCGTCTATTGCCAGGTGCCCAATCTGGTCCGCGGCACCGCGCCGGATATCGATCTCGCCCTGCTCGAATCCGAACTGCGCGCGATGCTGTCCGACATCCTTGATGGCGACTTCATGCAGACCCGCGTGCCAGAAGGCGCGCGCCGGCTGAACGACATCGCTCTATCCGGCAACGGGGAACCGACCAGTGCCAGGGTTTTTCCCCGGGTCATTGCCCTGATCGCACAGGTCATGGCGGATTTCGGCCTGCTCGGCGAGATGAAGCTGGTGCTCATCACCAACGGCAGCCTGGCGGATCGCCACTATGTGCGCGACGGATTGAAACAGATGGCCAAGCTCAACGGCGAGGTATGGTTCAAGCTAGACAGCGCGACCGCTGCAGGCATGCGCACCATCAACCAGACGCGCATTCCCCCCGAGAAGCACTACGCGCGCCTCGCCATCGCTGCCGAACTGTGTCCGACCTGGCTGCAGACCTGCGTCTTCGCCATGGACGGCGTTCCCCCGTCTGAAGAGGAGCAGCAGGCCTACCTGACGCTGGTGCGGCGCATCAAGTCGGACGGGATTCCCCTAAAAGGGGTGCTGCTTTACGGTCTGGCGCGACCCTCGATGCAGCCGCAGGCGCCACGACTGTCCGCCCTGCCGAGCGCCTGGCTGGAGGCATACGCCGATCGCATCCGCGACGCCGGACTCGAAGTGAAGGTCAGCCCATGATCCATGGCATCGGCACCGACCTGCTCGACAGCACGCGCATCCGCAGCGGTCTGGCGCGCTTCGGCGAACATTACGCCGACCGCATCCTGGCGCCGGCCGAGCACGCCGGGTATTACGCCAGCCGCGACCCGGCGCTGTATCTTGCCAAGTGCTTCGCCGCCAAGGAAGCCCTGTCCAAGGCGCTCGGCACCGGCCTGCGCCCGCCGGTCACGCTGCGCAACATCGCCGTACTACGCGATCCCCATGGCCGGCCTCACTTCGAGTTGGCGCCACCGCTGGCCGCCTGGCTGGACGCTCGCGGTATTCGAAGCCATCATGTTTCCCTGTCAGACGAAGGCGACCTTGTGCTCGCTTTTGCCATCGTGGAGAGCGAATCTTGACCCTGGGTCCCCTGATGCTCGATGTCGTCGGCACCGAACTCACCGACGACGACCGCCGCCGTTTGTCCCATCCGCTGGTGGGTGGCGTGATCCTGTTTTCCCGCAACTATCGCGACCCGGCGCAACTGGCCGGGCTGTGCACCGAGATCCATGCGCTCAAGCCGGCGCCTCTGCTGATCGGCGTCGACCACGAAGGCGGGCGCGTACAGCGGTTTCGCGACCATTTCACCCGACTGCCGCCGATGCGCGCAGTGGGTGAAGTCTGGAACGAGCACCCACATCGCGCCAGGGACCTGGCGCGCGATACCGGCTACGTGATGGCTGCGGAGCTGCGTGCGCACGGCGTCGACTTCAGCTTTGCGCCGGTGCTCGATCTCGATTACGGTGCATCCTCGGTGATCGGCGACCGCTCCTTCCATGCCCGGCCTCAGGCGGTGATCGAACTGGCCCACGCGGTGATGCTGGGAATGAAGAATGCCGGCATGGCTGCCTGCGGCAAGCACTTCCCGGGACACGGCTACGTCAAGGCAGATTCCCATGTCGACGTGCCGGTCGACGACCGCTCATACAGCGAGATCGCCGAAGCCGACCTGATCCCGTTCAGCAAGTTGGCGGAATTCGGCCTGGCCGCGATGATGCCGGCACACGTGATCTACCCGAAAGTCGACGCGCAGCCGGCCGGATTCTCGCGCGTGTGGCTGCAGAAAATCCTGCGCCAGCGCCTGCAGTTCGACGGGGTGATATTCAGCGACGATCTGTGCATGGCCGGCGCCGCCGTCGCGGGCGGAGTGGTCGAGCGTGTTGCGGCGGCGCTGACGGCGGGCTGCGACATGGCGCTGGTATGCAACCGGCCCGACCTGGCCGACGAGGTGCTGGCAAAGCTCGACTTCGACTGGCCCGCTCCGTCCCGTGCCCGGCTGGCGCGCATGCACGGCCATCCGCATCCGGCCGGCATGACGGCACTGCGCGAACAGACGCATTACGTCAATGCGTTGCACCATATCGCGGGACTGGGCTTCGACTCCGGTAATCTCAATCTGCAGGCCGACCCGACGGATTACTGTGCACGCTCATAATTCCGATCCCGCGCTCTCGCTCGATCGCGGCGAGACCCACACGCATCACCACCTCGGCCACGAAGGACAGAGCAGCAAGCTGGTCATCGCCCTGTTGCTGACCCTGTCGTTTGCCGGAGTCGAGGCAGTGGCGGGCTGGTGGTCAGGTTCGCTGGCCCTGCTGGCCGATGCCGCACACATGGTTACCGACAGTTCGGCGCTGGGCCTCGCCGCCGCCGCCGCCTGGCTGGCACGCCGCCCGCCTTCATTCAATCATTCCTATGGTCTGGTGCGCGCCGAGGTCCTGGCTGCGCTGTTCAACAGCCTGCTGATGCTGGTCCTGATCGGTTTCATCGTCAGCGAGGCCATCGAGCGCATCGGCACGCCGCGGGAAATCACGGGAAGCACTGTCATCGGGGTGGCGGTGATCGGCCTGGTGATCAATCTCGTCGTCGCCTGGGTGCTCAGCCGCGGCGAAGCCACCATGAACAGCCGCGCCGCCTTGTTGCACGTACTGGGCGATGCGCTCGGCTCGGTGGCGGCGATCACCGCGGGAGTGGTGGTGGTCACCACCAGCTGGACGCCGATCGATCCGCTGCTGTCGCTGTTTGTCGCCTCGCTGATCCTGGTCGCCGCCCTGCGTTTGCTGCGGGACGTGGTGCATGTGCTGATGGAAGGAGTACCCAGACACATTCACCTGCAGCAAGTCGGCCACGACCTCGCTGCGCTCGACGGCGTGCTGCGCGTACACGACCTGCACGTTTGGACATTGTCTTCCGGCACCATCGCGCTCTCCGCCCACCTCGAACTGCGCAACATGGCCGACTGGCCAGGCATCCTCGAGGCGGCACGGCGGACCATGGACAGCCGCCATGGAATCCGTCACGTGACCCTGCAACCCGAAGTGCTGGGGGCTCAGCAAATGCTGCGAAGCGACCCGCCGCAGGGCCGGCCTGGGCACTGAGCATCAGCCCCGCTTGAATGATGGCTTGACTGGCAAATGATAATGCTTATTATTTGTTTATTCGGATAGCCTTATATTTTTATATTCATGCATTCCGCTAGCGCCATCGCCCTGGTCGGCAATCCCAATGTCGGCAAATCCGTGCTGTTTCATCGGCTGACCGGCGCCTATGTCAACGTCTCCAACTATCCCGGCACCACCGTCGAGGTGGCGCGTGCGGCGGCGAGATTCGATGCGGATGTCGACCTCATCGATACCCCCGGAGTGCTGAGCCTTCCGGCGCGCAGCGACGACGAACGTGCCACCATGCGCGCCCTGCTGCACGAACCGCTGCGCGCGCTGATCCAGGTCGGCGACGCCAAGAACCTGCGCCGCACCCTGACCCTGACGGCGCTGCTGGCCGAGCTCGGCGTGCCCGCCGTGATGGCGCTCAACATGCACGACGAGGCCAGCGCACGCGGCGTGACGGTGGATGCCGGCGCCTTGTCGGAGGCACTCGGCATCCCGGTGGTCCCCACCGTGGCAACCGGCGGCGAAGGCGTGGCGCAGCTCACCCGGCATCTGTCCGATGCCCGCAAACCGCAACCGCTGCTGCATTACGACTCGACCACCGAGGATGCGATCAGCGAACTCGCGCAGCTGATCATGCAGCACCGCCCGCACCCGCGGCTGGCCGCACGCGGCCTGGCGATTCTCTACCTCGGTGAGGACAGCGAAGTCGAGGCCTGGCTGCGCAATGCCTCCCACGACGCCTATGCGGAGATGACGCGCGTGCGCACCACGGCGCACGGCCGCGGGGTCACCCCGCCTGCGCTCGCCCACGAGCGCGGCGAGGCCGCCGGCATGCTGGCGGCGCGGGTCACCCGACGCAGCGCCGACGCCAGCCCGCTGCTGTCGCATCGGATCGGACAGTGGGTGATCCACCGTTTCTGGGCCTGGCCGATCCTGCTCGGCGTGCTGTTCGCCGTCTACCAGTTCGTCGGCGTGTTCGGTGCCGGCACCCTGGTCGGGCTGATGGAGGACGGACTCTTCGGCGAAGTGCTCAACCCGACGGTCACCCGCCTGGTACAAGCCTACGTCGGCATCCCCTGGCTGGTGGACCTGCTGGTCGGACAGTACGGCCTGTGGACCATGGGCATGACCTACGCGCTGGCGCTGATCCTGCCCATCGTCACCACCTTCTTCATTGCCTTCGGCCTGCTCGAGGATTCCGGCTATTTCGCCCGCCTGTCGGTGTTGAGCAACCGCCTGTTCAAGCTGTTCGGCCTCAACGGTCGCGCTGTCCTGCCGATGGTGCTGGGACTCGGCTGCGTCACCATGGCGACGCTGACCACCCGCATCCTGCACAGCCCGCGTGAACGCCTGATCGCAATTTTCCTGATGGCGCTGGCAATTCCCTGCTCGGCCCAGTTGGGCGTGGTGCTGGGTTTTCTGGGCGCGATTTCATTCACCGCCCTGCTGATCTGGCTGGGGGTCATGGTCGGTGTGCTGATCCTGGCGGGTTGGCTGGCAGCCAGGCTGATTCCTGGGAGGCGCATCCCGCTGGTGACCGAGATGCCGCCGATACGTCTGCCGGTTCCAGGTAACGTCGCGAAGAAAACGGTCGGGCGGCTGAAGTGGTACCTGATCGAAGTCATCCCGCTGTTTTTGCTCGGCACCCTGATCATGTTCCTGCTCGACCAGTTCGGCGCGCTGTCCGCCATCATTCGCGCCGGCGAGCCGCTGGTGTCGGGTTGGCTCGGTCTGCCAGCGGAGGCCAGCGCCGCTTTCGTCATGGGTTTCCTGCGGCGCGATTTCGGGGCTACCGGGCTATTTGCCCTGAGCGGCGAACTGACCGCGATCCAGGCAGTGGTCGGCATGGTCACGCTGACCCTGTTCGTGCCCTGCATCGCGAGCATGATGATGATCATCAAGGAACAGGGGCTTAAAATTGCCTCCGCCATGCTGGCGCTGATCATCCCCTTCGCGTTTTTCGTCGGCGGCCTGCTCAACCATCTGCTGCGACTCCTCTGGGTAACAGGCACATGAGCCACACTGACCACATCGCGCGCGTTCCGCTCAGTTTCCTGCTGCCGGGCGCCAAGGCGCGCGTCGAGGCCATCGACGATGCAGTCGACCCCACCCAACGCGAACAGCTGGTTGCCTACGGACTGGCGCCGGATCGCCCGCTGCTGGTTCTGCAGCAGCGCCCGATGATTATCGTCATGATCGACGAGGTCGAACTCGCGCTCGAGGCCGATGTGGCACGGCATGTCTGGGTGA
>Ga0209286_1000494_pt1 | contig 10955 bp, 8 predicted proteins | sample PPLLak1March2015_2_FD_187250 | JGI IMG/M metagenome (GOLD analysis project Ga0209286, IMG submission 187250) | Freshwater sediment microbial communities from Prairie Pothole Lake near Jamestown, North Dakota, USA - PPLs Lake P8 Core (3) Depth... | ecosystem: Environmental > Aquatic > Freshwater >...
AATGCCTTGACCCGAATCGTTATTAATGAGATTGGTAAGGACAAAATTGACAAGATCTTGGGAGTCCCAACAGCCGGGGTCCCTTTTGCTACGGTGGTTAGTCAGAAATTGGCCATCCCTCTCATCTACTATCGCCAGGCCAGAAAAGAACACGGGGTGAGAAAGAAGATTGAGGGGATTCTCGATCGAAATGATCGGGTCCTCATCATTGACGATCTCATCACCACAGGTGAAAGCGTGATTGAGTCTGCAGAAGTGGTCAGAGATCAGGGAGGGGTGGTTAACGAACTGGTCGTCCTGCTGGATCGTGAACAAGGGGGAAAAGAGAGGCTCCGGTCTTCCCGTATCGAACCCCATGTCCTGTTTAAAATTTCCGATGCCATGGAGTGGCTCCATACGGTAGGGCTGATTGAAGACAAAATTTTTGACACGGTAAAAAGATATATCAAAGAGGAAAGCCAGCTTATCCCACCTTCCAATCCTTGAAAAACTATCTCAAGATTGAATAATAAGAGGACTCGAATGAAGAAATTGAGCATACTCACAGCTCTTATGATTCTCTTCGTATCATGCCTACCTTGGGCCACTTGCTCTGGAGAGGAAGGGTTACCTGCTATGATCCGGAGGGTGGAGCCTTCTATCGTGGTCCTCCTCACCTACAACCGAGAGGGCAAATTCGTCGGTCAGGGTTCTGGATTTTTTGTCAATTTGGAAGGCGATGTCATTACAAACTACCATGTGTTGAAAGGCGCAGGCCGTGCTGAAGTGAGGATGAGTGACGGGAGCATTTATCCGGTAAATAAGATTGTCGCTGAGGATGAACAGGGGGATCTGATCCGTGTTTCTACCAACATTCCACAGAATCTTGTCCGACCTTTGCCGATCCATGTCTCTTTCCCGGAAGTAGGGGAGCGTATCATCGTGATGGGTACCCCGCTGGGCCTTGAAAAAACAGTCTCCGATGGGATCGTCTCTGCCGTTCGAGACATTCCGGAATTCGGAAAGGTCATACAGGTGACCGCGCCCATCTCGCCGGGTTCCAGTGGCAGCCCGGTTGTCAGTATGAATGGGGAAGTCATCGGTGTGGTCTCCTTCTTCTTAATGCCGGGGCAGAACCTCAATTTTGCCATTCCCGGGGATCGCATCGCTAAACTGACTCCAGCGGACGGAAAGACCCTGTCTGAACGAGAAGAGGTAAAAGAAGAGCAGAGACTCGCCGTTGCAGGGAAATTTTATTCCATGGGACGGGGATTTCTCCTGGCAGAAGATTATGAAAGAGCCCTTCCTTTTTTTGTAGAGGCCATCAGGAGAAACCCAAACTTTGTGGAGGCTTTTTTCCAAATTGGCTATTGTTTAGGGAAACTCGGTCGCTATTCCGATGCCATTGAACCCTACCTCGAGGCAATCCGTATCAAACCCAACGACTTTGATACCTATAATAATCTGTGTGTGGCCTATGGCATGGTCAGACGGTATGACGAGGCCATGAAGGCCTGTGGGGAGGCAATTCGAATCAAAGAAGATCTGTCCGAGGCTTATAACAATCTGGGCTGGGTTTATCACAAGATTGGAAGATATCCGGAGGCGATCGAATCCTGCAAGCAGGCCATCCGGTTGAAGCCCGACCTCGCGATGGCCCACTTTAATCTCGGGAATAATTACACGGCATTGAAGAAATTTGAAGAGGCCATTGAATCCTTCAAGCAGGCCATTCGCATCAAGTTCGATTATGCAGAAGGGCATATGAACCTGGGTGCAGCCTATAATCAAAGGGGCCAGTACGAGGAAGCCATTGACTCGTACAGACAAGCGGTACAAATCAAACCGGATTTAGCCGAAGCACACCTCAACCTGGGGATGACTTATTTGAGGGTTGGAGACAGGGGCTCTGCACTTGAGGAATATCAGACTCTTAGAGCCCTGGACAAGGAGTTAGCCAACCGATTGTTTACCCTGATCTATGAATGATCTTATTCACACTTCCATTGGGCAAGAGATGGGATAGTCTCCGGTAAAGCAGGCGTAACAGAAGTTTTCTTCCTCACTTTTCACACACTTCTTCAAGCCATCCAAACTTAAATAATTTAAAGAAGTTGCATTAATAAACTTCTGAATTTCCTTCACCGCATGGGAGGATGCAATTAATTCCGATTTTTTAGGTGTATCAATACCAAAGAAACAGGGATGTGTGATCGGAGGGGAACTGATCCTCACATGAACCTCTTTGGCCCCAGCGTGCTTAAACATTCGGTTAATCTTTCGGCTGGTGGTCGCCCGGACAATGGAGTCATCCACGGTGGCAATCCGTTTACCCTCCATCAGACCTTTCACAGGGTTTAATTTGATCTTGACACCGAAGTGACGGATCCGCTCTTCAGGTTCGATAAATGTCCTCCCCACGTAATGGTTCCGGATCATACCGAGTTCCATCGGGATCTGAGATTCCTGTGCGTACCCGATCGTGGCCGGAATTCCGGAATCGGGAATGGGAATGACCATATCGACGGCTGCCGGCGACTCTTTGGCCAATTGAACTCCAAATGATTTTCTGACCTCATAGACGTTTCGATTAAAGATAAAACTGTCAGGCCGGGCGAAGTAGATGAATTCGAAGATGCACTGGTGGGGTTGAGCTGGAGGAAAAGGTTTAAAGGACTGAATGCCATCCCCATTGACGAGGAGGACCTCCCCAGGTTCGACCTCCCTTATGAATTTGGCACCGATGAGATCGAAGGCGCAGGTTTCAGAGGCTACGATAGGTGAATCCTTCAACTCCCCCAAGACGAGGGGTCTGAAGCCAAAGGGGTCTCTTGCAACCACCATCTCCTTCTCAGTAAGGAAGAGCAAGGAGTATGCTCCTTCCACCTTCTGGAGTGCCTGAATCGTCCTTTCTGTGAAAGTCTTCTCCTTAGAACGGGCAATCAGGTGGACAATCACTTCCGTATCCATATTTGACTGAAAGATCGATCCGTCGGATTCAAGTTCGCTCTTAATAAGAAAGGCATTGGTCAGGTTCCCATTATGTGCGATCGCCACACCTCCCTTGGCATATTCCACCGTGAAAGGCTGGGCGTTTTTAAGTTCACTTGACCCGGCTGTGGAATAACGGACATGACCGATGGCACTTCTCCCAGGGAGTTTTCTTAATGTATCTCGAGTGAAGACCTCGGAGACCAGCCCCATCTGCCGGAAATGATGGAGGTGTTTTCCATCAGAGGAGACAATGCCGGCACTCTCCTGCCCCCGATGCTGAAGGGAGTAAAGACCCAAATAGGTGATATTGGATGCCTCGAGATGATTATAGATTCCAAAGATACCGCACATGACGCACTCCTTGTAAATTCGAAATCCGAATATCGAAATCTAAATGACCGTATTTTCAAAACACTGTTAAGATTCTTGTTTGGAACATTATGATTTTGATTATTTGAATTTGTTTCGAATTTAGGATTTCGTGCTTCGAATTTGAGGGGTATCTTCGTACCCCTTGGGATGTTTTCGGTGCCACTGCCAAGCGGTGCTCACAATGGCCGAAAGATCAGGATAATTGGGTGTCCAACCCAATTCCTTCTTAATCTTTTCGGAACCGGCGACCAGCCGGGCTGGGTCTCCCGGTCTTCGAGGAGTCTCAATGGTATCCACCTTCATCCCCGTCACTTCTCTTACGGTTTCGATAACCTCTTTTACAGAATATCCATTGCCGTTTCCCAGGTTGTAGATTCCAGAAGTGCCCCCTGAAGCCAATCTCTCGAGACCGAGGAAATGAGCCCTTGCGAGATCCGTGACATGAATATAGTCCCGAATGCAGGTCCCATCGGGTGTTGCATAGTCAGTGCCGAAAATAGGGATGGCCTTTCCATTCATTGCCGCCAAAATAGAGATGGGAATCAAATGGGTTTCCGGTGAGTGGTCTTCCCCAATTTCCCCGTCGGGGTCAGCCCCTGCTGCATTGAAATATCTTAGAGAGATATAGTCCAATTTCTTCGCTTCATGAAGTCTCTGTAAAACCCTTTCAAGGATCCATTTGGTTTCACCGTATGGGTTTACCGGGAGACATGGATGTTCTTCCGAAATGGGAACCTTCTTGGGCTCTCCATAGACTGCGGCGGAGGAAGAAAATATAAATTTCTTGACATTGAATTTCATCATAATTTCGACCAATTGTAAACTATTTGTTACATTATTTCTGAAGTATTTTAAAGGATTTTCTACAGATTCCCCAACCTGACAATCGGCTGCAAAGTGCATGACGGAGTCAATAGAAAAGGATTGGAATGTACCTCTCAGTTTCTTTGAATCGGCCAAATCCCCCTCGATAAATCGGGCACGCTGAGTTGCTTTTCGATGGCCTGCCTGAAGGTTATCGTAAATAACGGGTTGATGGCCGTGGCGGAGGAGTTCCTTACATACATGACTTCCAATATATCCCGCTCCTCCTGTGATCAGAATGGTGGACATTTCCCCTCAAGGTGAATCGCTAACAACTTTCTTATAAAGGATTTTTGACATCCTTGTCAATTCTCCACAACCCCCTGAAGCTGTGAAAAAATGGGCGGCCAGCCCTGACGTTCAAGGATGGTTGGGTTTCGGTATGACTCGAAACCGAAGGCGGGAGGGAGGATTTACAAAACCTCGAGAAGCCCGACAGATCCCAGAGAACTATCCCTCAGGCTTCTCCCAGCATCCTACGAGGAAGGCGCCTGTCTTTAAACCTCCTCTCTGACCTTCCTTTTCAATCTCAGGGGCATGAGCTGGATCATCTTCCTTCTGAAAGTGGACGGCTGTTCTGATCACACCCTTGACCGGAGCAACGGCAAGTAATTCATCAGGGGATCTGAAGATGGCATTCTTGAACAGAGGGTGTCCCTTTTTCGCCTCAGCCTTTCTGCGTTCGGCCCAGGGACTAAGGCTGTTCAGTGTCGCCACCGCAATGCGTCCCCCCTTTTTAGTCACTCGAAATAACTCCTCCATGGCCCTTTTGGCATCCTCGATGAATTCAAGGGCAGTCACGGAGACAACTTTATCAAAGGCGTTTTCCTGGAATGGCAGGAATGAGATGTCGGCCAAAACGGGTTGGAAGTGATATCCTCTGCTCTTTTGTTCTGCCCGCGAGAGCATGGGCAGAGAAAGATCAACGCCGATGACATGGGTTCCAAAAGAAAGGACTTCAAGGGTAAATATTCCCGTCCCACATCCGGCGTCCAGTATGAACTCGTCAGACTTGGGTCTCAAAAGGGGAAGGAGCAATTCGCTTTCATACTTCTTTACGAGGAGGCCAATGGGAGTGGTAAACCATTCATCATACTTTTCAGGCCATTCATCAAACAACTCCAGTTTCTCCATAGGGAAAGACTAGCATTCTGCACCGTATCCGGTCAAATATTCCGGTGACCTTCCGCTCTTCCCACCGAGACTATGCCACAAGCCATTTTTGTCATTGCAAGCGAAGCCCTGCACCGCATGGTGTACAGGGCGAAGCGTGGCAATTTCATGGGATTGTTTCGTCACTTCCTGCCGACCGCAGGCAGGCGTTCCTCGCAAGACAACTTATCAATGAAGTTCACCACAGTACCGTGGGTTCTGATATAATAAAAGTGATGGTCTCGTAAAAAGTCTGAAGAGGCAATTTTCTGTCATTCCTCTCCCGTATCGTGTACGGGATAAACTCCAGCAGGAATCCAGTCTTTTTAGCTATTAAGAAACCTCTGGATTCCCGTTTTCACGGGAATGACAACTTTTTACAAATTCATCAGAAGTGGATAATTTAAGACGAATAAGGCATGTTATAAAGAGTCAACAACAAGAAGAGAAAGGAGACTCCGGGATGAAGAATCCAAAACGGACGTTGACGATCGGGTTTTTGATCATCTGGATGATCTTTACTTTCATGGTGAGTGACTCGGAAGCCAACCCGGACGTTTATTACGGGAACGTGGTGGCCACAGAGGGAAAAGCAATTCAGGTTAAAGGAAAGGATGGCAGGGTGTCGGTATTCTGGTTAGGACATCGGACCCGATTCGATACTCGAGTTCCCCTTTTCGGCGACAGGGTGAAAATTGAATATGTGAAGGACAAATTGAAACGAAATGCTGTCACCCGGGTGACCATATTATCTAAATAGCCATGTCGTCCCGTCGAATTAGACTTCACTGGTTCATTGGATCCTTCTTCATCCTTCTGTTCATCTTTCTTCTGATGCTACGTCTTGGCCTCATCAAGAAAGGTGAAGAGGATGGGGATCATCTCCTTCCTACCCAGGTCCAGGCAGATCGAGAGAACTGGATGAATATTTATCAACAGGAACAGAAGATCGGCTATGTCCACCGGCAGATCTTTAAGACCCTGGAGGGATATAAGATCCTGGAATCGGTTTTCATGCAGATCAACACCATGGGGATGATGCAGGACCTGAGGTTCAAGACCACGGGAAGCCTGAAACCCGACCTCACCCTTTCCTCCTTCGATTTTGAACTCTTTTCCAGCCTGTTCCGCTTCAAGGCCCGGGGAACCCTGAAGGACAAGACCCTGACCCTGTCAATGGCGAGCGGAACCGGTCCGGAGCAAAACCTGAATCTTCCCCTTAAGAAGGATATTCATCTCTCTGTGGGACTTGTTGAGATTCTCAGTGCTAGAGATTTGAAGCCAGGAGATAGCCGGACCTTTACTGTCTTCGATCCCATTACGGCGACAGAGAGGTCTGTTAAGATTCTGGTCGTGGAGGAAGAGACCATTCTTGTGATGGACCGCGAGGAGAGGGCAAAAAAGGTATCAGTAGAATTCATGGGTGTTTCTCAGTTTGCCTGGATTGGAAAGGATGGGGCTGCGTTAAGGGAGGAGGGACCCCTGGGAATGAGGCTGGAGCAGGTGGCCAAAGAAGAGGCCTTACAGAAGATCGCCGTTTTGCCGGGCACAGATATCGCCGCATTTGCTTCGATTCCCTCAAACAGGATGATTCGGTCGGTTGACCAGCTTACAGAACTGAAGTTAACACTCACCGGCGTCGATGAGAGAGTCCTTTCCTTGGAAGGGGGCCGGCAGTCCTTTCAGGACCGGGTTTTGACCATCCGGAAAGAACCCGTTTCCGATCTTCTCTCTCAACCTCAGGCTCAAAAATCGTCTGAGGGGATGAAGAAATATCTGGAACCTACCCCTTTCATTCAGTCCGACCATTCCGAGATTCAGGCCAAGGTGAAGGAGATCATTTCCCCCAACGATACCATGATGCTGAAAGCTAGAAAACTGGTAGAGTGGGTTTATCAGAATCTTCAAAAAAGGCCTGTCCTCTCAATCCCCAATGCCCTTGAAATTTTGCGCCACCGGGTTGGGGACTGTAACGAGCATGCGATGCTTTTAATGGCCCTGGCACGGGCGGCGGGCATCCCGGCCGAGATGGAGGCAGGGATTGTCTACCAGCGGGGAAGGTTTTATTATCACGCATGGAATGTCCTTTATTTCGGTGCGTGGGTTACCGCGGATGCTACGATGGGACAGTTCCCTGCGGATGTGACCCACATCCGATTGGTCCGGGGCATGGAACGTCAGATCGATCTCATGCGAGTGATCGGCCGAATGAAGATCGACATTGAGGGCTATTCAAGATGATTCAGTTGACAAACTTGACAAAATGGTTCGGGGATGTGGCGGCTGTTCACCAACTCACACTCTCTATATCAGAGGGAGAGATCTTTGGTTTCATCGGCCCCAATGGTGCAGGAAAGACCACCACCCTCCGGATGATGGGGGGAGTCCTTTCTCCTACAGAGGGCTCTGTGATCATCGATGGGATTCCTATGGGTGAGAAACCGGAGGAGGCCAAACGAAAGATCGGATACATCCCGGACAGGCCTTTCTTGTATGAGAAATTGACGGGAACGGAATTCTTGAGGTTCACGGCAGACCTGTACGGCATTGAGGATGGTCTCTTTCGTGAAAAATCCGAGGAACTTTTGAAGCGGTTCAGCCTCTGGGATTGGGCGAATGAGTTGATCGAATCCTATTCCCATGGCATGAAACAGCGGCTGATCATATCGGCAGCGCTGCTCCACGACCCAAGAGTGATTGTGGTCGACGAACCCATGGTGGGATTGGATCCGGCCGGAATCCGGATGGTGAAGGACCTTTTTCGAAACCTCTCCAGGGGAGGAACAACCATTTTCATGTCCACCCACACCTTAGCCGTGGCAGAGGACCTCTGCCACCGCATCGGCATCATCCATAAAGGCCATCTCATTGCAACGGGGACGATCGAAGAATTGATGCATCAAGCCCGAGTGCAAGAAGGAGACCTTGAGGAAGTGTTTCTCATCCTGACCGAAGAGAAGCAAACTCTATGAAAGACGTCCTGACCCTTCTCAAACCCCGCTTCCTCTCCTTTAAGAACCGGGGCTTTTCAAAAACCCGGAAAGGCCGGGGTCTCAGAGTTCTTCTTTTAAGCACCATCGGGCTTGCCTTTTGGGGTGGCACTTTTGTCATCCTTTATCGCGTCCTGACCTATTTCCAAAGGATGGAGAGTTTTGGCGATATCCTTGCCTACAAGCTCCTTTCGATGGCGTTGATCACCTTTTTCTCCCTCCTGATTTTTAGTAGTATCCTGACCTCGCTCTCGAAACTCTATCTGAGCAAAGACCTTGCGCTGGTTCATTCCATGCCCGTGTCGAGGGGGAAGATCTTTCTTGCCCGGTGGATGGAATCCACTTTGGACAGTTCATGGATGGTCCTGATTTTCAGCCTCCCCCTCTTTCTTTCCTATGGCATTGTTTACAAAACAGGAGTCTTTTACTATACGATGGTCGGCCTCAATCTCTTCCCCTTCTGTCTGATGGCCTCAAGCATCAGTGTTCTCGCCGTCATGTTGGTGGCTCTTTTTCTACCAGCAGGTCGAGTCAGAGGCGTCTTCGTTCTTCTCGGTCTCCTTCTCCTCCTTCTTCTCGTCATTGTTTTTCGCTTGATCAGGCCGGAGAAGTTTGTCAATCCAGAGTCGTTGACTCCTTTTGTCTTCTACCTCAGGACTATGGATTCGTCCCATTCCTCATGGCTCCCGACCACCTGGTTTTTTGATATCCTCCGAGCCAGTTTGACAGGAGCGGCAAAGGATGCCTTTTTCCATTCAGCCCTTTCCTGGAGTTTTGCTATCAGCCTGATCTTCATCACGACCTGGGCCTCCGGAGTGGTCTACTTCAAAGGGTTATCCAAAGCGCAGGTGGTCCCCCGGAGACTATTCACCCCCCGTCGTTTCAAGAGTCCAATGGAAGGGTTTCCCTTCCGTTTTCTCCCCGGTCCTGTCAGGGCCTTTACCACAAAGGAGATCAAGGCCTTTCTTAGAGACCAGACCCAGTGGTCACAGATCTTTTTGGTGGTGGCTCTCATTGTGATTTATCTCTACAACTTTTCGGTTCTGCCCCTGGGGCAGTCGTCCATCCGAATAGCGTACCTCCAAAACGTTCTCTCTTTTTTGAATATCGCCTTGGCCGCTTTTGTCCTGGCTGCTGTTTCAGCGAGGTTTGTCTTCCCTGCCGTCAGCCAGGAGGGTGAGGCCTTCTGGATCGTCAGATCGTCACCCATTTCGATCCGGACTTTCCTCTGGATCAAGTTTTTCGTTTACTTCCTTCCTCTTCTCATCCTTTCGGAGGTGTTGATCGTGGTGACGAACCTCCTTCTTCATGTGACTCCTTTTATGATGGTCCTTTCGGTCCTGACGATCTTCTTCATGGTTCCAGGGATCGTCTCCATGGGTTTGGGTCTTGGCGCCATCTATCCGGATTTTCAGGCTGAGAATCCAGCCCAGTCCGTCACAAGCCTTGGCGGTCTCATTTACATGACCCTATCGGTCGGTTTCATCCTAGCCGTCATAGCGCTGGAGGCAGGACCGGTCTATTCTGTATTCATGAGCGGGATCCGGCGGGTTGGCCCGAAGGGTTTTCAATGGCTATGGCTGGTAGGTTCTTTCACCGTTGTTTTGATTCTCTGTCTGATGGCTTTGATGATTCCAATGAGACTGGGTGAAAAGAAGATCATGCAGAGCCTCTCATCTTAAAAAGTTCATCCCCCCTCTTCGGGAGGGGTGTTGTCACTTTGATTTCCAAATCTCTCTTTTAGGAGTTTCAGCGCTTCTTCCCTTGTTCTGATTTCTCCCTCTACTTGTTTTCCACGGATGAAGTTTAAGATCTCCCCCACCTTCGGTCCTGTGGAATAACCTAAAGCCATCACATCATGCCCATCGAGCAGAGGAAGGGGATGGACGACCTCCTTCTCTTTAAACCATTTCAGGATACGAAGGCAATGGTCTTCCACCACCTCGTCAAGCTGAATGGATAAGATTCCGCGACTCGCCTCTTTATCAGCAAGGGTGAGGAGCACAAGTAACGGGATGTCGTCTCCCACCTGATAGACCAATCGCTTCAGTGCCGTCTCCTTGGTCTCTCGCGAGAGATTGAGAATCCTCATATGATTCTGAATGAGGTGAAGGATTTTATTCCTCAGGAGGTTGGAGAACCGGAGCCTCTCCATGATTCCCTCTGCTCGCTGACAGGAGAAGGATTCGTGGTGGTAGAAGTGGACCTTCTCTTTCTCATCCTTTGAATAGGTATCCTGCTTTCCGAGGTCGTGAAAGAGGGCAGCGTAATACAAGGCGAGACGGTCCTCTTGGGTAAGAGGGAGCGCCCCTGCCTCTTGGGAGACCCATTCAAAGGCCCACGATAATTTTTCAACGATCAGGAGGGTGTGGAAGAGGACATGGAGGTGATGGTGTTTGCTTTGACCGAGATCTTCAAGACCTTTCAGATCCGGAAAGAGGGTGAGAAGCAAACTGGATTCATAAAGCGATCTCAACGCCACGGCAGGCCTTGGGGAAAGAAGGATATGATCCAGTTCCATCTTAAGTCGCTCTCCCGGCAAGTTCCGGACCAAGTCCCTTTTTTGAGAGATCTCTTCTTTCAAGGTCGGATGGAGAACAAAAC
>Ga0209286_1000495_pt1 | contig 10939 bp, 8 predicted proteins | sample PPLLak1March2015_2_FD_187250 | JGI IMG/M metagenome (GOLD analysis project Ga0209286, IMG submission 187250) | Freshwater sediment microbial communities from Prairie Pothole Lake near Jamestown, North Dakota, USA - PPLs Lake P8 Core (3) Depth... | ecosystem: Environmental > Aquatic > Freshwater >...
GACGTCTTTTCCCGAACCTTTGACCCGGGTGACGAACATCCGGGCCGAGGCCGCGACTTGCCGCGCCTTTTTGCCGCTGAAAAAGACCTGGGCCAAGAAGCAGAAGGGCGGGTAATCAAGAAGCCGGCGGAACTTGATCTCCTGCTCAAAAAAACCCTGATAATCCCCCCTAGCCGCCTCCTTGATACTATAATGATCGGGTGCGGACGTCTGTATGAGAACCTCTGCCGTCGCTCCGTCCCCCAGGAAGCGGAAGGCGCTGCGGATCAAAAGAAAGGCCTTCTGCCCCGACCGGAAATCGGCCAGATGAAGGACCATCTCCGGATGGAGAACTGCCGCCAGAGGTACGGGAGGCAGGCCAGGCTGACGGGCCAGGAACTGTGTCCCGATCAGGATATCGATTTCCTTTTTCTCGAACCCTCTGAGGAGGGCGTCCCTTTTCTCTTTGCGAGCCGCCTCATCGGAGGCGAAGACCTCGATCCGGCCAGTGGGAAACTCGTTCTTCAACTCCTCCGCCACGGCCTCGATGCCGGCGCTCAATCTGAGGATCAGACGGCCTCCGCAGCGTGGACAGTTCAGCACTGCAGGGACAGCGCGGCGGCAGGCATGGCAGACCAGCTTCCCCTCCTTTTGATGGTAGGCCAGGGAAAAGTCACAGCGGTCGCAGCGCCGAACGTGCCCGCATTGTCCGCAGACAAGATGGGAGGCATAGCCGCGGCGGTTAAAAAACAGGATGACCTGCTCCCGCTTCTCCAATCGGTCCCGGATGGCCCTCTTCAACCGCGGATCGACCAGGCCCGAAGCGCGGCGGAAGTCAAGGAGCACTGCCCTTGCAGTGGCCGTCTCCCGTCCGAGGTCAATAAGGAAGCGGCCCTTCCGGGCCGAGTGGTAGGACTCGACGGTCGGAGCGGCGCTCCCCTGGACAAAAGCGGCCTTTTCCTCTTCGGCCCTGATCCTGGCCGCCTTCCGGACATCGAACGGCTGGCCCTCCTGCTGCGAATAGGTCTCATCTTGTTCCTCATCAAGGATGACCAATCGGAGGTCGGGGAGCGGAGCGAAAAGGGCTGAGCGGGGCCCGATGACGACTACGGCCCGGCTCTCTCTGATCTTCTGCCACTCGAGCTCCCTCTGTCTGTCTGTCATCCTGCTGTGGAGGATGGACAGGCCGTCCCCGAGTTTTTTCTTGTACTTATCGATCAGGGCCGGCGTCAGCGAGATTTCGGGGACAAGATAAAGCACTCGGCCCGACTTTGATGCCGCTTCCCGGATGAGATGGAAATACACGGCCTCCCTTCGGCCCGCCGGCCCGAACAGGAGAAAAGGAGAAAACGCTTTCTTGGCGATCACATCCTGGATCGGTCGGGCCGCCTTGCGGAGAGCCTCATCAAGCGTGAAGTCCAGCTCGAGCTGGGCCGGCTCTGCGACAGGTTCGTCCAGCTTCCTCCGGCTCACCAACTTCAGCTCTTTTTCAACGATGAGGAGCGCTTTTTTCTGCATCCTGGCGAGAAGGGGGGAAATGTCCTTGATTTCGATCTTCTTCTGCAGAAACCGCGGCGAGTACGGACGGGTCACCAGCAAGGCAGCCACCTGTCGCTCCTCGGCGCTAAGAGTGCCCTGTTCCAGGGCTTCTTTCCCTCCCGGCATTAAGGAGACGGAGACCCGCGTCCTCGGGAGCATCGATGGAGGCACGGCGGCCTGGAGGATCTCTCCCCAGGGCAGAAAACAAGAGCGGCTCAATCTCTGGGTAAAAGAAAGCATCACCGAGGAAAAGAGCGGCGTTTCATCGAAAACTTCGGCGATCGGTTTGACCTTCAACCCCGCATCCGAAATTCTCTCCCTGAGGCCGACGACAAAACCGGTCAGCCAGCGTTTTCCCAGGGGAACGAGAACCCGCAAACCGATCCGGACCTTGTCCGCTCGCTCCGGGGGGACGGAATAGGTGTAGGGCCGGTCGAGAGGAAGGGGCAGGACGACGTCGACATAGCGCGTCATTTCCGGCTCAGGGCTGCCATGACCTTCTGCATATCCTGCCAGACGAGCTTCTTGATCTCCTTATTTCCCTCGTTCCGGATGAGATAGGAGGGATGGAAGGTGGGCATGATGAGGATATTCCCGTATTCGACAAAGTTCCCCCTCAGGCTGGACATCCCGGCCGCAGAGGGATGGAAGAAATCCGTGGCCACTCTTCCCAGGCACACAATCACCCGAGGCGCGATGGTTTCGATCTGGGTCAGGAGATAAGGCCGGCATTTTTCGATCTCATCCCTGGCCGGAGTGCGGTTTTGGGGAGGCCGGCACTTGACGACATTGGTGATGTAGACGTCCTTCCGGGTGAAGTCCATGGCGGCGACGATCTTGGTCAGAAGCTGGCCCGCCCGGCCCACGAACGGCCGCCCCTGGATATCCTCATCGGCGCCGGGACCTTCGCCGACGAACATGAGCGGGGCCTCATGGCTTCCCTCCCCGGGAACGGCTCGAGTCCTTCCCCGAGAAAGGGGGCAGAGAGTGCAACGGAGGATTTTTTCCTCGACGGCCTGGAGGACGCGCTGCTTTTCCCCGGCGGGTTTCCTCGCCGTGACAGCAGGGCTTATTTCTGCCTTGGCCGGCTCCCCGGCCGTTCCTTTCCGCTCGGGCCGGGGTCCGTCCTTTGCTGCGGGGGCGAATACAAAGTCCGCTCCGATCTCGCTAAGGAACCGGAGTTCCTGCTCTAAGTCAGCTAAAAGCGGCCTATTTTTCGCCGCCAAGCAAAACCTCGACTCGGTCCATAATGAGCCGGCTGATCTCTCCCTTGCCCGCGACGGGGGATTCGACCGCCGACCCTTTCTTGTCGATCAGCACGACCTGGTTAAGGTCGGAATCGAAGCCAATGCCCGGGCGGGAGATATCGTTCGCGACGATCAAGTCCAGCTTTTTTTCCCTCAGCTTTCTCAAAGCATTGGCGGCCATATCCACGGTCTCGGCGGCGAACCCGACGATGACCTTCTTGGAGCGGCCGCCTGCCCGACCCAAGGAGCCCAGGATATCTTCGGTGGGCACGAATTCCAGGACAGACGGGATCTCCTTTTTCTTGATCTTTTGTCCGGACCGTTCGGCGGGCCGGAAATCGGCCACCGCCGCGGCCATGATCAAGACATCGGCCCGGGGAAGGCTCTTCTTTACTTCCCGGGCCATATCAGCAGCCGTCTCGACCGGACAAAGCTCTGCCCCGAGTGGAGGGAAGAGAGAGCTCGGCCCGGAGATAAGGATCACTTTCGCTCCCCGCCGGAGAGCCTCACCGGCAAGCGCATACCCCATTTTCCCCGAGGACCGGTTGGATAGGAAACGCACCGGGTCGAGAGGCTCCCGGGTCGGCCCGGCCGTGACGAGGATCGTCCGGCTCTTCAAGCTTTCGCTCTTTCCGAGGATGGTCAGGCCCTGCTCGATGATCTTGTCCGGGTTGACGAGACGGCCCCACCCTTCTTCCTTGCAGGCCAGGTAGCCCCTTTCAGGCAGGACGAACTCAACTCCTGCGCCTTGAAGCTTGCGGATATTGGCCTGTGTCAGAGGATGGAGGTACATGGCCTCGTTCATCGCCGGAGCGATGAGGACCGGGCGGCGAACGGCCAGGGAGAAGGTGGATAGGAAATCATCGGCGACGCCGTTGGCCAGCTTGGCGATAATGTTGGCCGTGGCGGGAGCGATGACCAGGAGAGAGATCTCCTCGGCCAGAGAGATGTGCGCGATCCTCTCCGAGCCGTCATCCCCGAAGAGGTCGACGGTGGCTCTATGGCCGGAGAGGGCGCTGAACAGCTGGGGCGAGATGAGTTTGGCCGCGTTCGGCGTCATGATGACGTGAACATCGAGGCCTTTCTTTTGGAAGCCGCGCAGGACCTCACAGGCCTTATAAATGCTGATAGATGAACTGATTCCCAAGGCGATCTTTTTCATGGCAGTCCTCACCCTTTGCCGCGGAAGCTTCTCAGGATGGGCCCGAGGCTCTTTTTCCTGGCGGCCAGCTGGGCTCGCCGGCACCGCAGGACGGACTCGAGCTCGCCGGCAGCCGTCCCGAGGTCACCGTTGACCACGACATAATCGAACGCGTTATAGGAACGGACTTCTTTTCTGGCCGTGGCCAGCCTCTTCCGGATGTCCGCGGCGCTGTCCGAGCCTCTCTCTTCGATCCTCTTCTTGAGTTCCCGAAAGCTCGGCGGCAGGACAAAGATAAAGACGGCCGTCCGGATCTTCTTCCGCACCTGGGCAGCGCCCTGGACGTCGATATCCAAGATAATGTCTCCGTTCCGCCCCTTGGCCAGCTCTTTCCTGGACGTCCCGTAGTAGGCGCCGTGGACGACTGCCCACTCAACGAATGCATCCCTCTTGATCAGGCCGAGGAATCGATCCTGGCTGACAAAATGGTAATCCCTTCCCTCGGCCTCCGACCTCCGTTTCGCTCGCGTCGTGTGGGAGACTGAGAAGCGGACGTCGTCAAGACGGACCAGGACGCGCCGTATGAGGGTCGATTTCCCGCAGCCTGAAGGCCCGGAGACAACGTAGATCATTTTTTCTTCCCGCTCACTCGATATTTTGAATGTGCTGGCGGATGCTTTCCACTTCCCCTTTGATGACCAGGCTTTCCTTGGTTATGGCGATATTCTGGCTCTTGGAGTTGATGGTGTTGGCTTCCCGAGCGACCTCCTGGGAAAGGAAGTCCAGCATCCTGCCCACTGGCTCCTTCTGGTCATCTCGAACCCATTGCTCAAAGGCATCGATATGGCTTCTCAGCCGGGAGACCTCCTCGGCGATATCGGCTTTCTGGGTCAGGTAAGCGACCTCTCCTTCGACTTTTTCTCCCCCGACGAGGGAATCTCCGTCCAGCTCCTTCAGCCGCTGGGTCAATTTTTCGCGGATAAGGGACGGCTGGGTCCGGGCCAGGCTGACGATGTGCCGGAGGGAACGCCTGACCGCCAGCAGGTGGCGCCGGACCTGGCGGGCGGTCTCCCGGCCTTCGCGGCGCCTTTCTTTAAGGACTTGATCGAGCGTTTCATCGAAGGCCTTTTCTAGGAGGGATTTCACTTCTGCGGTCAGTTCTCTCCGCCGGATCTCGACGACTTGAGGGATACGGAAGATGTTGTCGACCGAGAAGTTGCCCATCCTTCCCATCCGCTTGGAGGCCTTTTCCATGGTCGCCAGGACCTTTTCCAGAAGAGCCTCGTTTATGGCGATCTCCCAGCTCGAAGGGTCCAGGAAATCGAGGTCGACCGCCGCCTCGATCCGCCCGCGATGGAGCTTTCGCTGGGCCAGGGCCCGCAACCTGTTTTCGGCCTCGCCGAGTGGCGTCCCCTTGTAGTTCCAGTCGAAAAAACGATGGTTGAGGCTCTTGATGCCGATCTTGGCGCGAAAACCCGGCCAGGCAAACCTCTTCTCGCCAAACCCTGTCATGCTCATCATGAGATGCCTTCCTCCCCTTCGGCGAACTGCAGGTCGTAGAGCTTCCGGTAGATCCCGTTCAGGCCGTAAAGCTCCTCGTGCGTCCCGGATTCGACGATGCGACCGCAGTCCACGACAAAGATCCGGTCGGCGTTGCGGATCGTCGAGATGCGGTGGGCGATGACCAGCGTGGTGCGGCCTTTCATGACGTTGGCCAGGGCGATCTGGATGAGCCTCTCGGACTCGGTGTCCAAGGCGGACGTGGCCTCATCGAGGATGAGGATGGGCGGGTTCTTAAGCAAAGCCCGGGCGATGGCCAAACGCTGGCGCTGGCCGCTCGAAAGCAGTCCGCCCCTCTCCCCGATGGGATTGTCATAACCCTGGGGGAGCGCGCTGATGAATTCATGCGCCTGGGCGGCCCGGGCGGCCTCGACGATCCTTTCAAAAGAAACGTCCCCAAGGCCGTAGGCGATGTTATTGCGCACAGTATCGTTGAAAAGGATGGTCTCCTGGGTGACCAATCCCAGCTGCGAACGGAGGGACGCCAGGGTGACCTCACGGACATCGACCCCGTCGATCTTGATCGTTCCCGACGTCGGCTCGTAGAAGCGGGATATCAGGTTGATGATGGTGGTCTTTCCGGCTCCGCTTAGACCGACGAAGGCCGCCGTTTCGTTGCGGCCCACCTCGAAGGAGACGTCGCTGATCGTCGGCCGGGATTCGTTGTAGCAGAAGGAAACCCGGTCGAAGGTCAGGCGGCCTTGGACGGGCGGCAGAGGATAGGCCGTGGGGATATCCCGTATCTGGGGCGCCGCTGCAAGGAGCTCTTCGATCCGCTGGTGACAGGCCACGGCCTGCTGGATGACGCTGTTGGCCCGGTTAAGTCGATTGATCGGGGTATACATCATGAAAAGGGCCATGACAAAGGCGCCGAAATCGCCGGGGCTGATGGCGCCCTGGCTGATGCGGCGGGTCCCCACATAGAGGATGAAGGCGCCGACCACCCCCCCGATGAATTCCATGAACGGAGAAGAGAGGCTCCCGATCCAGGCCAGCTTCATGTTTGTCCGGAGATAGCTGGCCGTAGCCCGGAGGAACTTCGAGATCTCAAAGTCCTCGGAGGTGAAGGCTTTGATGATTACGTTGCCCGTGATGGCTTCATGGAGGAGCCCATATATCTGGGACATCTTTTTCTGACCGACCAGGCTCTTCTTCTTGAGCTGGCGGCTGAACAGAGCCAAGGGGATGATCGCCAGCGGGGTGACAACGAAGGAGACCACGGCCAGCCGGATGTCGATGACGAATATGCCGACCAAAAGGGCGAAAAGGATAAACAGCTCCTCGATGAAGTCGGCCATGCTTCCGGAGATCGCCTGCTGGATCTTGTCCACATCATTAGTCAGCCGGGACATCAGGTCCCCGGTCGTCATCCGGTCGAAGAAGCTGCTGGACTGGTAAATGATATGGGAGAAGAGGTCATCGCGCAGCCGTTTGACCACCCGGTGGCCGACTCCCTTCATCAGATAGGAGGAGAGGAAGGTAAAAAGCCCTTTGCCTAAGATCACCACGAGGACGAGCAGCGGGAGGAACTTGACGAGCTGATCCTCGTTGACACCCAGAGCCCGGAAAAGAGTATCCATGAAGCGGGTCTTCTGGGGGCCGGCCTGGCCGGGGCTGAGCTGGAAGAGTTTGTCCATGATCGGCTGAACAAGGTTGACGAAAACATAAGTGAAAAAGGCGACGAAGGCGGAGCAGACAAAAGACAGGATGACGAGCTTTTTCTCCTGTCGGGCTAATCGGAAGAGCGCCAGGATGTCTTTCATTTCGAAACGCGCTCTCCGCGTCTGCGGTTATGCAGGGTCCGGGCGATCTCCAGGGCGTTGAGGGCCGAGCCGCGGGTGAGGTTATCGGTGACCGTCCAGATCCAATAAGAATTGGGGAAGGTTTCCTCCTTCTTGATCTGGCCGATGAAGATCTGCTCCTTGCCGGCGACGGACAGGCAGGTGACGGCGCAGGCCGCCGAACGCGCTCCGATCTTGAACAGGGGGCTCTCCTTGTAGATGCGTTCCAGGTCCTGGATGTTCGTTTCGGCCTCCGGCTCAAGATAAGCCATTATGGAATAAGTATGGAAGACGGGGGCCTGGATAACGGACAGGGAGAGGGGGAGGTCGGGATGGCCCAGAACCCTCTTGACCTCTGCAATGACCTGTCTTTCACCCGAGGAAAAGCCGTTGGCGTCCGGCGTCTCCGTGTGGGAGAGGATATTAAAGGCGATCTGATCGCGGAAAACCTCCTTGCTGGGAGAAGCGCCGGAGAGCATGGCCGCACTCTGGCTGGCCAGTTCCTCGATCCCGGATTCGAAAACTGAGACCGGCTGGAGGACGAAGGCAACCGCCTTGACGATGCCGAGCTTGGCGATAAGGCGGTGGAGGAGGGAGGAGAGGATGACCGTCACCGGATGGGGATTGGCGATCAGAGGGTGCCGCCGGGCGGCGAGGAGCTGGTCGTTGACTCCAGCCACGATGAGCGGGATATCGTCTTGGTCGCTGAAAGCCCCGGTCAAGTCGATCGCCTGGTACCTTTTTTCCGCTGCCAAACGCCCAAAAAGGAGGCTGGCCTGCCTGTCGGCTGCCAGGAAGACGAGGTCCACGCCATCCAGGGAAGCAGGACTGGGATGATGGATGACGCGCGGCTCACCGTCGAATTCGGTCAGCTTGCCGTATTCCTCCTGGACATCCGTATCGAAGAATTCAATTTGGGAGAGGGGGAATTTCTTGGCGCTGAGAATACTCTTGATCTCTTTGCCGCGTAACGAATTCGTGCCGATCAGGGCGACCCGAAATTTCCTGCTGTTGGCCATGCCGGATGCCTGTTGGAGCGGGGATTCAGCGCGTCTTGCGGAAGTCGGACATCATCAGATACATCCTGTCCTTGAGGGCAAGCTTGCGCTTTTTCAGCTCACGCTCCTCGAACTTCTCCTCTTCGGTCAGGAAACTCTTGCTCCGGAGTTCTTCGAGCCTTTCCTCGCAGGTTTGATGCTCTTCGTGGAGCCCCCGGAAAGCGGCGTTCTCCCGGAGGAGGAGCTCTTTCAGTGCTTTTTCGTCCATTCAAGACGCCTCCAGCGCCAAGGATATCATAAGATAGGGGCTTAATTCAATTTAAGGGAGGCTCGGGGCAGTGGCCTCGAAACCGCTCCAGCCACTGCCCCTCGCCTTGATCAATATAAAGACCTAGCGGGCGAGTGGCGTCCCTCCCAATACCCCCAGGAAAATGGTCTCCAGCCGCTCGGCAAGGGCGTCCCAGGTGAATTCACTGATCTTGCGTCGCCCGGCTGCCGCCAGGCGTCCGCGAAGCTCGGGCTCCCTGATCAGGCGTTTTATCTGGCGGCGCAATAGGATGGGGTGAGCGAAGGGCACGACGAGGGCCGTCTCATTGTGGACCGCAAAATCCCGGCTGCCGCTGGGAGTGCAGACGACGGGAAGGCCGCAGGCCATGGCCTCAGCAGCCGTGTTGGCCCAGCCGGCACGGCGTTCGGCGCTGACAAAGACATCCGCCTGGGCATAAAGCCAGGCCATTCTATCCTGAGGAAGGTTGAGATGAAAATCATGGGGAACCGATGTCCGGATAAGCGGCCGGGGATCGCGCCTATCTTCGCCGACCAGGCTGTCAAAAAGAATCAGGCGGAGAGTGTCATCCCTCATATGAAGTCCCTCGACGGCCTTGATGACCTGGCGGACGCCTTTTCTTTTTTTGTAGACCCGGCCATAGCACAGAACCTTGAATTCCCGGCCAGAGCGAGGTCGGCCGGAGAGGGGCTGAGGGACGGTCTGTTCTTCGGAGTCGGCCCTCGCCGACCCGGGCTCTTTCAGCGGATGGAATATCTCCGGGTTTATTCCGCCCGGAGCCGGGAAACACCGCACTTTATATTTCCGCTCGATCCGCCGGCAGACGCCTTCGGAGCTGCCCAAATAATGGTAGTTTCGGCGGGCGACGGCTCTCTCCTTTTTGTGGCCCTCGAGGACAAAATAAAAGAATTTCGCCCCGGCTCTGAGGCGCTCGAACTGAGGGAGTATCGAGTATTCGCTGCAGAATCCAACCTCAAATAGCTCCTCCGTGATCGCCTCGAAGGGCCTGACCTCTCCCCTGAATTCCAGCCAGTCCGGCTGCTTCCCGGCCCGGGTGAAAAGGACGACGCGATGTCCTCTCCGGATAAGCGCGTTCCCAACCTCGATGGTGCGCCGGACCCCTCCGAAGACCTCTACATGGGGAAGCAGCGCGGCGATGTTCATTTGAGGATGAACGTAACATGAGCGGCCCTACCCGTCAAGGTTCTGCGGGTTTCGCTTCCGGGCCGCCTCTCAGCCCCCTTCCTGCGCATCCTCAGGGTTATTGACTTTGGGCGACTGGAAAAATATACTTATACCCGCTTCGGAGCGCAGCTCTTCGACAGGATGGCGAGGTAGCTCAGTCGGTAGAGCGAGGGACTGAAAATCCCTGCGTCGACGGTTCGATTCCGCCCCTCGCCATTCCCTTTCCCCCATATTTTCATTGTTTTCTTTTTAGCACCATTAGCCAGATTTAAGCAGATTTAAGCACAATTTGTTACACCGGTATTACACGGGGAGGGGTCCAGCCGGAGGGCTCGGCGGTCAGTCGGATTCGTCCGGGAAATCCTTCCCGGACGCGGCACGGGTTTCGTCAGGGAGAAGCGGATAATGGGCCCCGAAATATAAGTTGAAGAGCACGCGGAACGTGTTGACGGGGGATATCGAGGGGTAAAGGACACTCGTGTCGACGCCGGGGAATGCCATCGCGTTCAGGATCGGCTCGCGAATGCTTTTTTTCCAATCGCGCCTCTTCGTTTTTCGGCGGGCGATGTTCGAAATTAGCCCCGGACCCTCGTCCGATTGAAGGATGATCACGACGGGGCGGGATGCGCCCTTCACTAGCGCGGAGACCGTCCGCATCAGCAGTGTATTGGTATAGCGCACCTGGTCGATATACGTAAAATCCTTGCTCTGGCCGGGATCGTGGGTGTCCTCTCCCTTCGGGCCGAATACGTAGGGGCCATGGGTAGCCAAGATGTGGGTAAACACAAACCTGGGCCCTTTCGCGGCCGGTATCCGCTCCAGCTGAGCGAATTGTTGGAGGATTCGGGCCCGCTTGCGGGGTGTGATGAACAGGTCGCGGGCAAACGGCTGCAGGGCCGTCGTGCCGACGAACTTCTGTAAGAAATCACTCCAGAATCGGTCGATCCCTGTCCCAACCAGATTGCGGTCGGCGAAGGGATTGGTGGACGCCCCTTCCCACCAGGACCCCTGATGGAAGTACGTGTAACCCAGGGACTTTAGCACACGCCGGACCCGGGAATCCTTCAGGATATGGTAGACATACCTTTGCCCGAAACCCTTTTCTCCCCAGATTCGGTCGATATAGTCCATGTTCAGCGAGCTGGCCAGAGACATGAGGGTTTGGGGATAATTGCAGCGGCTGTCGCCGGCAATATAGAAGCCCTGAGCGCGGAGGAAGCCAA
>Ga0209286_1000496_pt1 | contig 10911 bp, 15 predicted proteins | sample PPLLak1March2015_2_FD_187250 | JGI IMG/M metagenome (GOLD analysis project Ga0209286, IMG submission 187250) | Freshwater sediment microbial communities from Prairie Pothole Lake near Jamestown, North Dakota, USA - PPLs Lake P8 Core (3) Depth... | ecosystem: Environmental > Aquatic > Freshwater...
AAGATTCACTTGAATAGAACGCTGATAAGGATAACGATTGCGACGATAGCTACTAAGACCAGTAAAAAACCCCCCATCGCCAAAAAGTTATAGAATTTGTTCCAAAAACCCCGCTTCTTTTCTTTCGGCTCTGCTGCTTCCATTATTTCCTCCTTTCTAAATGAGCCTCATTGGCTCTTATTAAATAACCTTCAAAAAGGATTAGATTAGGGCGTTCATCAAATGTTTCCCAGCCTTTTTACCCTCGATTCTTTTCAATCAATAAAAAAGCCGCTACCCGAAATTTTATCTTCGGATAGCGGCCCGACTATCTCTTTCTTTACCCTCCAGAAATAACTGAACCTATTTCTGGACCCGTGAAACCCTACTTGGCTGTTGAATTTGTTGTTTGTCTTCTAACCTTCACCTCCAATAAAAAAGCCGCTCTCCGAGTTAGCATCCTCGGATAGCGGCCCGACTATCTCTTTCTTTACCCTCCAGAAATAACTGAACCTATTTCTGGACCCGTGAAACCCTACTTATTTAACCTTGACAAATATATAAAGAATTGCTTCTAAAATGTCAAGGATTTTGTATTCCAATTATGAGACCAAATACGATCTTTTCAGATTGTCGGCTATACTTTGAAATCCGCTCTATTATGACAAAATACTATCACAACGATTACAGCCAAACTATTTTTATATAGCCTCCTTTACTTTGAAATATGTTCGTTGAGAAAGCATCGCAAAGATCACTCGAATCAGCTTATGAGCAACAGGAAACAAAGCTTTCTGAGAAGGTAATCCCTCGCTCTTTCCCCTGAGGAAATAGGCTTTAAAGAAACTATTCTGAGAAACTACAGAAGCCGTCATCAGATAAATGGCTCTCCTCATTAGATCTCTGCAATTGTTCTAACCTAGCACTGACCCGGCGCAGTTTAGGCACGGACTATCGCCTCGATGGTCGTCCCGAGAGGCCGAGTGGTTTCGGACAATGGAAATTCTGAAATTCTTACAGAGGTTTTCTAATGGCAGAACGTTTGGAAATTTAGTCGTTGAAATAACCGAGCATCTGGGTTAAATTTATGCACGATTCACCCTGTTCGAAATAGCGATGTGTCTAAATGGAAAAAGTCGCCTCTCTTTCAGAAGTCCTAAAAGAGGTCGAAACAATTGCCTCCGTGGGGTATCGAGAAATCGGTTCCTACCTTCCTAAGGGACGGCAGCCCATCGGCTTTTTCTGCCCCTATGTTCCGGAAGAGCTGATCTATGCTGCAGGTGGCCATCCCTTTCGCCTGATGGGAACCCCTATCAAGATATCTCATGCTCAGGCCCATCTTCCTCCTTATTGCTGCCATCTGGTCAAATCCTCCCTTGAAAGCCTCCTCCAGGAGGAGCTCAATTTCTTGAAAGGGGTCGTCTTTACCCATAGCTGCGATTCTATGCTGGGGCTTTCCGATATCTGGGCGCTTCAGAAGCCATCTCCAATTCATTTCAACCTCATGATCCCCTCCCATTTTGACTCGCAACAGTCCCACGTCTACCTTAAAGCGGAAGTCCAACGATTCAAAGATTTTCTGGACTCCCATATAGGAAAAATCACTCCTCAAAACCTGAAAGTCTCTATTCAGCTTTTCAATCGGATACGGGAATCTTTAAAAGAAACGTACCAACGCAGGCGCAGGGATGCTTCTCAATTGCCGGGGAAGGCATTTGCACAGATCATCCGAGCTGGATATTTGATGGATCGGCCACGATATCTCGAACTTCTGAAAGAATTACTGGGAGCCTTAGAGGAAAAATCGGACGGGAACAAGGACAGGGTCCCTATTTATGTGACAGGAAATATGACCCACTCTGATACCTGGTTTTCACTCATCGAAGAGGCAGGGGCTCTTATTGTTCAGGATGATCTTTGCAGTGGAGCCCGAACCTTCCGCCTCGCGGTAAGGGAAGACCTCGATCCCATAGAAGCCCTCACGGAGCGCTATTTCAACTCCTATTTCTGCCCCACCAAATATATGGGGGCTCAGGCTCATTTGGAGAGTTTACTAAAGGATGTTCAGGACTCAGGAGCGAAGGGGGTTATCTTTCTCCTTTATAAATATTGTGAAGCCCATTTCTTTGATTATCCCGATTTAAAACTCGCCCTTGAATCAAAGGGCATTCCAACGTTATTACTGGAAGTCGAAGACCCATCTTATTCGATTGGACAGTTGAAGATCCGGATCCAAGCTTTTGTCGAAATGTTAAGCCCGTTCTAAATTCGGAATTCCCCTTCCCCCCCCTCTCCCCGGTGGGGAGAGGGGGGGGTGAGGGGCAGAAGGACATCATGCAAGAGAATAATCAACAACCCAATCCTTATCGCAAAATAGAATCCACGACTGCTTATCGCCGTCTGATGACAGCCTACTATTTTATAGCGAAGAAGCCTTCCTGGTTTGGCAAGAAGGTAGCTTGGATCACGAGCGGCGGACCGGTAGAACCTCTCTACGCCATGGGGGTTCTTCCTTTCTATCCTGAAAATTACGGAGCCATGTGCGGAGCTTCCCGGATGTCAGTGCCTCTGTGTGAGGCAGCCGAACACAAGGGTTATTCCCGCGATCTCTGTTCTTATGCCCTCACGGACATTGGGTCCTCCCTAACTGGCAAAGGCCCTCTGGGCAAACTTCCCAAACCCGATTTTCTGGTTTGCGGCAACAATATCTGTGGGACCGTGATCAAATGGTACGAGATCCAAGCTCGTGCTTTTCAGGTGCCACTCTTTTTCTTTGACACCCCCTTTATCCATGATGAGATCCAAGACCATATGTTGAAGTACGTTCAAAACCAGATGAAGGATTACGTTACCTTTCTTGAGCGTCAGCTCAACCGTTCCTTTTCAGAAAAAAAATTTCAGAAGGTCATTACCCACTCCTTTGAAGCGATTCAGCTGTGGAAAGAAATCCTCGAGCTTACTCGCCGACACCCGGCCCCTTTGACTGCCTTTGATGCCTTTATCCATATGGCTCCTATCGTTACTTTAAGGGGAACCCGATGGGCGGTCTGGTACTACCGGAAATTGAAAAAAGAAATTGAGGAAAGAGTGAAGAAGGGAGTTGGAGCCTTCGCTCGCGAGGAGATACGGCTCATCTGGGATAATATCCCCATCTGGTATGATATTCGCAATCTTTCAAAGATCCTCTCATCTCAAGGAGCCGTACTCGTGGCGGATACTTACACCTCGGCCTGGGCACTGGATCATCTCGATCTCAACCAGCCTCCTTTGGAGGGCCTTTCCAAGGCCTATGCGACCATCCATCTGAATCAGGGTCTTCAATATAAGATCAAGAAGATGACGAATCTGATTGAAAGCTATGGGGCTCACGGATTTATTATGCATTCTAACCGGAGTTGAAAATCGTACTCCTTAGGTCAGGCTGACCTAAAGCGGGAAGTATCTAAGGCCACGGGAAAACCAGGGTTGATGATCGAGGCCGACCACACCGATTCGCGAAGTTATGCCCCAAAACAGGTCGAAAAACAGATTCAGATTTTCTTAGATATCGTCAGAGGGAAAGAAGCAGGATAATATTTTCATCAGATTATTTCTTTCTTCTTCTTGCTAAAATTCTTTCAAGATCGTCTGATATCTCTGGCATATTGATGGCCGTTGAAAACTCCCCTACCCATCGGCGAATCCTCTGCAGATTCAGTTTTGAATGGGTATCCAGAATAGATTCAATATCTGCCAGGTCTCGAGTCCGGTGTGCAATGGCTTTCATAATGATTAAATCCTCTGGTCTTGGCAAAGGAAGACGAATCCCCTTTACATTAACCCAAACCACTTGACGAATTGCCTTTTTTTCAAAAGGCAAAGAACCGAAGGTAATATCGACGTCTATTCCACTTGGTTTATGACGAACCAAAAGTACCCTGGACTTTCGTGCAAAGGTAAGAGCATCCGTCAATCGAGGAACAAACCTGAACTTTTTCCCTGAAATCAGGAAATCTTCCCAATTCTCTTCATCAAGTAATACCAGAGCATCCACATCATGCGTTACCCTAGGCCTCCCTAATATTGAAGCCGCGACTCCGCCAATGATAACACCAGGGACTCGCTTGCCCTGCAACCAAGCAACGAGGTCGCGCAAAGCCATTAGAAGATGTGCCAAAGGTTCTCTTTTAGACATGATAACTGTTGCGTAACTTATTCCAACGTATGCGGACTTCGTTTTCCTCCTCTGCCAGTGGCTTGGTCCACCCAATTTGTTTTGCAGAGGCTATCAGTTTAGCCAATTGTTCAAGTTTCTTGTCGATTGGAGTGATACGCAATTCCTCGCGCTCCGCATCGTTCAAGATTTTCCACCGCTTTCTAAATGCTCTCGCCTCAGACTTTGTAATCCGGTTTTTCACAATTTCTCCTATGTACTCTTTATATCAAACTTCTTGACAAATATAAATCTCCATATTTTCAAGGAGAATGTTTTTTGTTTAGTAAACGAATCTGATCACCTCTTCCACAGGCTTTCTAGGCCTTTGAGGAGATTCATCAGGATAACCCACTGGCACAAGGCAGACAAGGGATAAATTCGCCGGCACGTTCAATAGCGCCTCGATCTCCTTTTTGGCAATGAGCGGCCCTGCCATCCAGACCGCACCTAACCCCATCTGATGAAATGCAAGGAGCATGGTGGTCACAGCCGCAGCCGTGCTCTGAATACCTGTAGGTGCTGATCTTCGAAAAACCAGAATCTTCCTTGCCTCCGAATCAAAGGACTCCCGGGTCAACAATACTTTGTCCATTGCACTCTGATATTCACTCGTAAACACAGCGATACAAACCGGAGCATTTCTAAAAAAGGAAGCGTTCTTTTGATAACGCTTTACATCCTCCTGCCACTGCGCTGCTTCTGGCCAGGCTGCAATCTTATCAGCAGCGGATTGAACGGCATTCGCCATTTTCTCAATCACGTCTTTGTTCTTTGCAATCCTGAAGTGCCATCCCTGATAATTTCCACCATTTGGAGCCCAGGTGCCGAGTTCAATCGCCTTCTTGATGAGTTCGTCCGGGACGTCCTCTTTTTTCCATTTTCGAACGGAACGCCTCCCTTTGACCAATTTCTCCAATGCCTGAAGCTCCATGTGACTTACCCTCCTTCCTAATGCAAACGCTTTTTGTATTATTGCAATTTTGTAGGGCCTGATCCCCGATCAGGCCTTTTAACCGTTCGGGGAACGCTCCCTACAATTCATGCCAGTTTATTTATTCCGTTTGTATTGGGTTTGAAATTTCTCCAGATGGACAATATCTAACCTTTCATTGGCCTTCACCGTTTTGAAAATCTTATAGCCCAGTTTCTGAAGGAAGCGGATCTCTTCTGCGTTGGCTACCGTTGCTCTATCGATCATCTTCTTCATGGCTCCTCGATCATTAAATGATCTCGGATCTGGATACATCCTTTCACGCTCTGGGCTGCAGGACATGAGGGGAGATAAGTGGAGAACGCATTCTTCGCATCTTCCTCTTTTCCCTTGGGCACTTTGAGATGATACTTGACTCGAATCTGAGTAATTTTCAAAACCTTATTAACATTTTCAATATCTCCCTCCACCTCTGCCCAGTAGCGGTCTTCGGGAGTGGGAATCTGCTTCTCGGCCAGGAACCTGGCCAGTGTTCCCATCATTCAGCCGGCTGTGGCAGCCACAATATGGTCGAGGGTTGCCGCATGTTCTTCTTCCGGCTCGATCTTGTAGAATCGCTTGATCCCGCCATGAACACCATAATAGACGGGTTTATCAAACCCTTCGATCATGGCTCTCCGGGTTGGACCTTTTTCTCTTACAATTTTGATGCGTGATGTATGAACGATCTCTCCCATAGGTTCCTCCTTTTTTGTACGAATAATTCCGAATTTTGAACGAATGACACGAATCAAAAAGATCGTTTATCATTCGTGCTATTCGTTATCATTCGTGTGATTCGAATTGATTTTTATCGAACCGGGGGGAGATTTTCATGCCCCGGGATTTTCAGGTCAGGCACGACCATCATCGTGGCCGTTCCATGGGCCACCAATCCTCCCTCGTTATTCCTGATCTCTGCATCTCCAAGGGCCAGGGTTTTGCCCAGCCGGATACATCTTCCCTTTGCTACAAGTTTTCCCTTCTGAGTCGGGGCAAGAAAGTTGACTTTGATCTCCACAGTGGTCAGCCCCAATCCCTTCTCGATCTGAGGAAAAACAGCCCAGAAGGTCGCCGCATCCATAACAGACGCGATCGCTCCACCGTGGACGAAACCAAAGGGTTGAAGATGTTTCTCTCCAAGTTGAACTTCCAACAAAGAGGTCCCCCATTGAAGGTCCCTGATTTCCATGGAGAGAAGTGAGAAATAAGGACTTCGATTTACGATCATTGCGACAGCTTCTGTGTATTTCGGATTTAATTTCACCTCAGACATCTGTTTTCTCCTTCACATCAAAGATTAACTCGCTCTCAGGGCTTCCACAATCACCATGCGCGATGCTCTGAGAGCTGGGAGCAATCCGCCCACAAAACCCATGATTAAGGAAAAGACCATTGCTTTGTACACGATTTCAAAAGATAGAGTGAAGCGGAAGGCGAGCTCCGAAAAAGTCTGAAAGTTCACCGTAGAGATGGTGATGAACTGCATCAAGGAGGCAAACAGAAGCCCTGACAATCCTCCCAAGAAACCGAGCAGGAGTGATTCCAAAAGAAAAGCGATAAGAATATCCCTTCTTCTAAAACCGAGGGCCCGAAGGGTTCCAATCTCGGCGATCCGGTTAGCCACTGAGGAGTACATCGTGATCATGGCTCCGATGATTGCGCCCAAGGAAAAAATGATCGTTAGGGACATTCCTAAAATTCGGAGAAATTTCGCCATCATCTGAGATTGTTCTGCATAATACTTCGTTTCCCGTTTGGCCTCCAGGGTCAAGCGGGGATCACTTTCAACCCGTGATTTCATATTCTGGAATTCGGAGGGATCGCTCAGCCTGAAAATAACGGACGAATAACCAGGCCGTCGGAAAGCCTGCATGAACTGGTCGACGTCTCCCCAGATCTCAGAGCTGAATCCAGAAGTTCCGGCATCGAATATCCCCACCACTCTCCAGTCGCGCATCGCCCAGTGGAGCATCTCGTCCATTTCAACCCCTTTAAAACCCCTTGCGATGCTGGACCCCACGATCACCTCGGATGAACCCATTCTGGGAAGCCGCCCTTTCATCAATTTAACTTGGGGTCTCAAGAGCAACGAATCCTCTTCAATCCCCCGAAGAATGACATTGGAAGGCTGTCCGCTCCCCTTCTTGGGAAGGGCGATGAGAACGACAGCCTCCTTCGCCAAGAGCTTCTGGCCTTTGGGACCATAGGCGATCTCTGGTAGGGTTTCCAAAACGGAAGCCTGGTCCCTTGACACACCGCTCACCACTTCAGAGGCTGCGCCTTTACGAAGAAAGACCACATTGTCATAAGAGCCTGTTTCAACCAAGGTCTTCTGCAACCCTTCGGCCAGCATCAGCGTGGAGGCAAAGACAAAGACCACAAGGGCCATCCCGCCAATCGTAAGGACTGTGGTCAGCCGTCGTGTCCAGAGATTGCGGAAATTATAGGAAAGGGGTATGGCCATTAACCAATCCTCCTGAGACCATCGGCAATACGAATTTGAATGGCCCTACGCGTGGGAAGGATGGCCGCAACGAAGGCAACAACCGACGAAGCAACCAAGTTGAAAAAGAGGGTCTCTCTCTCCACATTGAACACCGGAAAATAGTTCCCCAATTCCGCGCGGAAGATCTTTGCCGCCGGGAAGAGCAACAGAATTCCCAGAAGACAGCCCATCATCGTAATCACAAGAGATTCTCCAAAGATCAGACCGGCGATATGCACGCCCCGAAATCCTAACGTTTTCAAAATGGCATACTCTCCAATCCTTTCCCGGGTGGTCATGGACATGGTGTTTGCCACCACGGCCATAATGATGATGATGACAACGAAAGAAACGATTTGAATCGCTGTGAAAATGGCTCCACTCATTGCGATAAAGCCTTGCTGAAAAGCTTTCTCTGTCTCGGTCAGAGTTTCTGCCAGAGAATTCTTAAATTGGTCGTCAATCGCAAGAGACACCTTCGTTGCGACCTCTGGCTGTGTCACGCCGATCATATAGAAACCCACTTGATCCGCCCATGTGTGGCCTCTCTTTTTCAAGCCTTCGTTGAGATAATCCCAGTGGAAAAAGAACTGGGTCTCGTCGGTAGTCTCATCTTTTCCTCGGTAGATGCCGCGGAGGACAAAATCCCAGTTGCCGAAGAAGATCAACCCTTTGAGGGTAACGATATCCCCTATTTTCCAACCGAATCTGGAAATGAGCTTTCTTCCGGCGACAAAACCCTTCCTGTCCTTAAGAAAAGCTTCTTTTTGATCCGGGGGAAGAACGAATTCGGGATAGAGCTCAAGATAAGTTTTTGGTTCGATAGCAAAATTCGGAAAAAAATTCTTCTCATCAATATAGACACCCGCAAACCAGGTTCCATGGGATACCAATTTCACGCCGTCAATCTGGCTGATCTTATCTTTATACGAAATGGGAAGGGGAAAGACGATGGAGACCGCATTTCTCGTCACGAGACGTGTGGCGGAGGATGCTTCAACGCCTGCATACCAGGCATTGATGAAAGTGCGTAAAAGGCCGAAGGCCAGGATAGCAATGGTCATGCCCAGAATGGTCAGACACGTGCGGAGTTTGTTTCGAAAGGCATTTCTAAAGAGGATTTTGAGAAAGAACATTATTTAGGACACCCTTGTCCAGATGCCGGAGGACCTTCGCCCTCTTTGCCGCCCGCGGGTCATGGGTCACCATGATGATCGTCTTTTTCAATTCTGAGTTGAGGCGCTCCATGAGATCCAAGATTTCCTCAGCGGAAAGCTTATCCAAGTCGCCGGTGGGCTCGTCCGCGACCAGAATGGTCGGGTCTGTGATCATCGCGCGGGCAATTGCAACTCTCTGCTGTTCCCCGCCGGAAAGCTCTTTGGGGTAGTGGTCCATCCGGTGCGAGAGGTTGACCAGACGGAGGGCCATCTCCACATGGTCCATCCGCTCGCTCCGTGAAAGCCCGGTCAGATGAAGGGGTAGTTCCACATTTTCAAAGGCCGTAAGCACCGGGATCAAATTATAGAACTGAAAGATGAACCCGACATGGGTCGCCCGCCACTGAGCCAGCTCGACCTCTGAAAGGGAGGTGATGTCTATGCCTTCAACCTTGATCGTGCCACGATCCACTCTGTCAATCCCTGCGATGAGATTGAGAAGAGTCGTCTTCCCTGAACCGGAAGGCCCCATGAGGGCAAGAAATTCAACCTCCCCGATATCAAAAGTGATCTCATTCAATACGGGTACGATTTGACTGCCCCGCCGATAGGATTTACTCAAATTTCTGATCTCGACAATGGGCGGTTCCCCATTCATTTCACTTCTCAGCGATCTTCACTCGGGAGCCATTTCTCAACCGATTCGGAGGCTTCACCACCACTCTCTCCCCGGCCTTCACTCCTCCCAGGATCTCGATCATGTCCCCCAGTTCTTCACCCGTGGTGACTCCCTTTTCTATGACTCGATCCCCCTCCACGACAAAAACAGTGGAGTTGCTCCCATGGCTGATGAGGGCAGAACGGTTGACCGCCGTCCGGGGCTTCTGCTCTTCAGGTTTGATCGGTCGGGAGAGAAATGAAACCTTCGCTCTCATCTCTGGCAGGATGCGAGGGTCTTTATCCAGAAATCGAACTTTCACCATAATCGTCGCCTTACTCCGATCGGCGGTGGGTACAATCATATGAACGGTCCCGCGGAATCGGGAATCGGGTAGCGCATCCAGAAGAATCTCACAGGGCTGCCCCACTTTCACCAGCCCAAGGTTCGTTTCTGAGACGTCCGCCTCAACCTGCAGGGAGCCCAGGTCGGCAATCGTGACGACAGCTGCTTTGGCATTGGCAGCCGCTCCCAAGGGAGTGATGATATCTCCGATATCTGCATTTTTTGTCAGCACCACGGCATCAAAAGGAGCTCTAATCAGGTTATATTCCAAGTTCACATTTGCTGCCCGGACGGCAGCAGAACCGACCTTCACAGCTGCCTCTGCTGCTGCCACCGACGCCTGGGCTCGAAGATAACGGGCCTCAGAGGTTTCGTATTGGGCTTTCGGCACAATCCCTTTAGCAAACAGTTCCTTATTGCGCTCGAAGGCAAGCGTGGCTTCCTCCAGCTCAGCTTTTGCCCCTTCCAGGTTGGCGCGCGCCAACTTCACGTTGGCCTCTGCCTGGTCACGTGCCGCAAGTGCATCTTCGTTTTCCAGACGGGCGATGATCTGTCCCTCTTTTACGCGGCTCCCCTCTTCCACCATCAGTTCCACGAGGCGACTGGTAACCTTTGAAGCTACGGCGGCTTTCCGTTGGGCTACGACATAGCCACTGGCGTTCAATTGAGAAAGAGTCTGCGATGGATAGACCTGGGAGATGGTCACGACTTCCACAGAAATAGCAGGCGCAATGATTCCACCAAAATAGAGAATCCCTAAGACGATAGCCAACCCGATGGCTGTGGCCAGATAGAAGACTCTCTTCCTCCTGGCCGGTCGGAAAGTCCTGACAGATTTATCGATCTTCAGTTTTGAAAGGTCTTCATTGGCCATGGGTGCTTGCTCTCTCTAATCCCCCCTCGCCCCCCTCGGTTTCGAGTCGTACCGACTTTAGCAAAGTGGGGGAATACTGCTCCTCCCCTTTATAAGGGGAGGTCGGGAGGGATTAAGACCTGATGAGCATCATTAAAACTTTCTAGCATACCTTCGAGCAAGGTCAAAATACTTCCGAGCCCTTTGAAGAGCTTCCTTTTTTTCTGCCTCCGGAATATGGGGATCATCCAGTCTGAAACTCTCCA
>Ga0209286_1000497_pt1 | contig 10905 bp, 12 predicted proteins | sample PPLLak1March2015_2_FD_187250 | JGI IMG/M metagenome (GOLD analysis project Ga0209286, IMG submission 187250) | Freshwater sediment microbial communities from Prairie Pothole Lake near Jamestown, North Dakota, USA - PPLs Lake P8 Core (3) Depth... | ecosystem: Environmental > Aquatic > Freshwater...
TTCACCTCAATCGGGTCTCCGGGCTTCACCACTCCGCCCCGGATCACTCTGGCAAACACGCCTTCCAGAGGCATCACGCAGGTGCCGGCCTGCTGGAAGATGGCACACCTGGTGTGGCACTCCTTGCCGATCTGGCTCACCTCGAGAAGGACTTCCTGGCCCACCAGAAGCCGCGTACCAATAGGCAGGGCCGGCAAGTCTATGCCCCGGGTAGTCAGGTTCTCTGCGAAATCACCCGGGCCAACCTTCAGGCCCATCTGCCTCATCTTGTCAATGCTCTCTTCAGCCAGGAGGCTGATCTGCCGATGCGTGGTGCAGTCGGCATGGGCATCGTCAACCAGTCCGAACTCCTCCTTGATCAGCCCGGATTCGACTGGCTTCTTCCTCGTTCCTTTTTCTTTGCTCTTGCAGACCGCAAGAAGCACAGTATCCTTCATTTCGAAGACCCCAGATACTTCTCAGGATTCTGCAGGAAGGCCTTCTTGCAGCCCGGGGCGCAGAAGTAGTACGTCTTGCCCTTGTAGTCGGCTGTGGCAGCAGCCTTCTTCTCATCGACATCCATGTTGCACACGGGGTCTCTGGCCATCTCAACCTCCCTATTGACTGGATACAGCTATCCGACAGCTACAGAAACGGCAATCCCATTATACTAGAAAGGCTGAATCAGGTTGCGTTAGATGATGCGGCGAGGCCAGCCATGATTCAGAGGCGTCACGCGCTCACTTCGAATCTGACAAGCGGCAGACCGGGCTGTTCTCGCATTCCCCGCACTCCAGCTGCAGAGTGGAATGCCCGATGCCGAACTTCTGACTCAGCGCTTGGTTGACCGCTTCGACGATTTGACTGCTGCTGCTGACCATTCGGTCTTCGATCTGCAGGTGGCAACTCAGGGCATATATGCCAGACGTTATGGTCCACAAATGCACGTCGTGGACATCCTTCACGCCTTCAATCTCTTTGAGCGCGCTGATGATCTGCGTCACATCGAGGTGCTTGGGAACCGCTTCCAGAAGAATGTCGCTGGACTCCAGTACCAAACCAACGGCACCCCTTAGGATCAATAGCCCTATGAACATGCTGATGATGGGATCGACGACAGTCCAACCGGTAACCAGGATGATCACGCCGGCGGCGATGACTCCCACCGAGGAGATGGTGTCGCCCCACATGTGCAGAAAGGCGCCCTTGACGTTCAAGTTGTCGCGGCTGGCGGATCGCAGAACAAGGATTCCGAGCAGGTTCGCCAGGAATCCGACGGCCGCCACCGCCAACATCAGAGTGCCCCTCACCTCGGGCGGCTCCACGAACCGCTGATAGGCCTCGTAGAATATGAAACCGCAGATGAGAACCAGGATGGTGCCGTTGGCCAGAGCCGCCAGAACCTCCGCACGGAGAAAGCCGTAGGTCCTGGTCTGGCTCGCGGGTCTCTTCGCCAGAGAGAGAGCCGCTACGCTCAGTCCCAACGCCAGGGTGTCGGTGAACATGTGACCGGCGTCTCCCAGCAAGGCCAGGCTATTGCTCAAGACCCCGCCGATGACCTCAACCACGGTCATCAACCCCGTGATCGCCAGCGCGATCAGCAGCAGCCGCTGATTGGCGTTGGCTGAACTGCGGTGGTTATGCAGATGATCGGTCGTGTTGTCCAGTCAACCCCCAGTCCCCCATTCTTGGGGGTAGAGGAGGGAGGATTTGAGGGACACCCTCAAACTCCCGGCAGCGTTCCGCTGCACCTGTTCTCCCTCGGCCTTGTGGCAGAGCGCGCTAAGCCTTGCCGGTCCACAGTGGCGACATAGCCCGCAATCTGCTGACGATGCGAGGAAAGGCTTCCAGCACGCGGTCGATCTCGGCATCAGTATTCTCCCGGCCCAGGCTGAAGCGCACCGAGCCCCGCGCCAGTTCCACCGGCACCCCCATGGCCGTCAACACTTGCGACGGCTCCATGGCCTCCGAGCTGCACGCCGAGCCGGTGGAGACGGCAATGCCCTCCAGATCCAGACTGACAGCCAGGGACTCCCCCTCCACAGAGGCTACGCTGATATTCACGTTATTGGGTAGCCGCTGCGTGGGATGCCCGTTGAGGCGCACCTGTGGAATGCGCTCCAGGAGACCCTTGATCAGCTTGTCCCGCAACCTGGTGACATGTCTGGATTCGGCATCCATTTCCGCCTGGGCAATCTCGGCCGCCTTGCCGAAACCGACAATCCCCGGAACATTCTCAGTGGTGGCCCGCAGGCCGCGCTCCTGCCCACCTCCATGCATGAAGGGGACTATCCTGGTGCCCTTCCGCACATAGAGCACTCCCACACCCTTTGGCCCGTAGAGCTTGTGGGCCGATATGGCCAGCAGATCAACCCCGAGGTCATCTACCTTCGCCGGTATGTGCCCCACCGTCTGTACGGCATCGGTGTGGAAGTAGATGCCTCTACTTCTAGCCACCCTGCTGATCTCAGCAATTGGCTGGATGGTGCCTACCTCATTGTTGGCATGCATCACCGAAATGAGGATGGTCTCCGGGGTGACCGCCCTCTCCACCTCCCTCGGATCGACCAGCCCATCCTGGTCCACAGCGACATGGGTTACCTTGAAGCCCTGCTTCTCGAGATACCGGCAGGATTCCTCCACGGCATGATGCTCGATTCGCGTGGTCACAATGTGCTTGCCTCTTTGCGCGTTGGCCTGAGCGATTCCCTTGACGGCCAGGTTGTCGGCTTCAGTCCCGCCGCTGGTGAAGATGACTTCGTCGCTGGCGGCACCGATGAGGCCGGCCACCTTCTCCCTGGCCTCCGCCACAGCGGTCCTGGTTTCCAGGCCGAGAGAGTGTATGCTCGAGGGGTTGCCGAAGCTCTCGCTGAAAAAGGGCAGCATGGCTTCGACAACACGGGGGTCAGCGGGAGTTGTGGCCGCATGGTCCAGGAATATCCTCTTCATTCAAGCTCCGGTTTCGACCAGCCTGACTTCGCCCCAGACGCCAATCCGGTCATCCTTGATGATGATCACCCCTCTGATGCCTTCAACGCCCTTCGCAAAATCGATGCCCCTGGGGATATCGTCCGCCGACTGAATGAGGTTGCCCACCGCCGTCGCGGCCGCGTCCGCCAAGGCTGCCGATGCCGAGAGCAGGATCGCCGCATCGCACTTCCCAAAGCTCAGCGAATGGCCTACTGTGCCCGCCGACGTGCAGATGCCCAGCGGCGTCTCTTTGGGCTCGACTCTGAGCGCCAGCTTGCCGGTGAAAGGGGACGACTCGCCGGCAAATATGCCTATCGACCTCGTCTTCTGGGTCTTCAGGAATACGTCCCCGCCATTCTCCACTATCACCTCGCGGCTGAAGGGGAGCAGCTCCTTCCCCACATACTCGGCGATGGCCCCGGCTACCGCGGCCATGGGCCCCACGCCAGCCTTCGCCGCTGCCTCAGCCATTGTCTTGACGATCAAGGGTGCATCCGGCCCAACAGCCAGAGGCTCCAGAGAAGTCAGGAACGCCGGCTGCCGCTCAATGTACTCTTCCAACGAGGCCCGGTGCTTCAGCAGCACCTTGAGTGCCTTGCGGCTCAGGTTCCGCGTGGCCCGCACGTAGAGGTCTGACTCCTTCACCGTGACTGTGAAGGAGATCAGATCCTTGTCCTGGCTCCAGTCACGATAGAATCTGGGCTCATAGCCGGTCATAAGCTAGATACGCATCTCCATGGCCCGCGGCGGGCAGGCCCTGATGCACATCCCGCAGACCATGCATTTCTTGTCCAGAAACTTGACCTTCCGGCTGACGGGCTCCACCACAAAAGCGCCGCTGGGGCATACAGTCACGCAGGCCCCGCAGTGAGTACAGCGGGCATCATTCCGATTGATGTCACGGCTGAGCGGCTGTATGCTGATGCCGATGTCTGTGAGATACCGGACGCCTTTCTCATAGTTCTCCCTGTCCCCACTCAACTCCAGCACCATGAGACCTTCCTCGTTGGGCGATACGGAAGCCTTAAGGATGTTCAACATCAAACCGTGGTCCTTTACCAGACGGTAGATTATCGGCTGGTCCACACAGGATCGCGGGAAATGCAGCACTATTCTCTTCGATACAGCCATTTCAAGTCCCCTTTGCTACGAACGTTCGTCCAATGGTTTGAAGGTTATGCCGGCTTCCACGCCCGGCAACGGTGCCACCGGTTCCGTCAGCAGGAATTGCCCCTTCTGTATCCAGTCTTTCAGTGTCTGGGCAATCTCCACGGCTTTCGAGTAGCTGGACAGGGAAGCGGTGGGGACTTCCTTGCCCTTCACCTCTATCTTGCCGCTCTTAAGCTGGCCGTAGCTCACCTCGCCCAGAACATCGGGCTTTCGCTGCGGGTAGGCGTCCGAGTAGTCGACTATGGGCGCAAAGATGTCCTCATCCTTGACCGCCGCATAGCGCAAGTTCTCTTCCGACAGTATGGGTATCGGCACGCCGATCCCTACCGTCAGGGTGCACCCATACCCCAAAAAGCTCACTCCACGCAGCCATTCAGGCCTCATCTGCTTCAAGTCGCCGATCACGGCCAGCGTACCAGCGCCACGTTTGGGCACGCCGTTCTCCGTCCTGAGCGCACCCGGGCTGTGCTGCGTGCCCTGCCAGGCAACGTAGCCTATGCCCCCACCCAGGAATATCCTGGTGCCGATGCCTATCGTCTTGTAGTACGGGTCCTTCAGCAGCGGCGACAACTGCCCTGCTGAACAGTAGTTGGCATTCCCCAGGTTCGGCTTCAGCACGCCCATGTAGGTGTATATCGTCTTGTCGGAGAGGTTCACCGCGACGTTGTAGTTCTGGTAGGAATTCCTCATGTTGAAGAGCACGGCCTCGTTGATGTTCTTCAAGCTGATCGTGGTCTCGATCTTCTTACGGGGATAGCAGTCGGTTCCGTAGCCAGTGCCCACGAACTTGACGTTCTTCCCAGCCACGAGCTCCTCGATAACATGGCCACCGCCGTAGAGGAACTCACCAGGATAGATCCGGTTCCGCGGATCGTTGTCCGGCATCGCCGTCGCGCCCAGGAAGAAGTCCACGGCGGCAAAACCCGTGTAGACCGGAACATCGTTCAGGTAGCTGTTCCCGCCTCCGAGCTTAATTCTGGGCTTGGCATGGCCAATGTTGAAATAAGCCCCGGATGAACACATCGGCCCAAAAGTGGCCGTCGTCACCACGTCCACTTCGCGTGTTGCCTTCTCAATGCCTTTCTTCTCGACAATCCCTATCACTTCCTCGGCGGTCGCCACGACCGCCTGGCCCTTGCGTATCTTCTCGTTTATTTCCGCTATCGTCCTGGTCATTTCTGCCTCTCTTCGGATTCGCCATTAGGCGTTCTCGTTCCCAACGTGGCCTCCAGTCTCTTAATCCTTTCTTCTAGTTTGGCTTGCTGCTCGGCCATGGAACGCATGCCCTCGCTGACCGGATCAGGCAACTTGCCGTGCTCCAGATCAGCGACTGGCTCCCTTCTCTCTTCGATTATCCGTCCTGGCACCCCCACCACAGTGGCACAAGGCGGCACCGACTTCACCACCACCGAATTGGCGCCAACACGGGCGCCATCTCCCAACGTGATGGGACCGAGCAATATCGCCGCGGCGCCGATGACCACGTTGTTCCCAACGGTGGGATGCCGTTTCTTCTTCTCCAGGCTTGTTCCGCCCAGGACAACGCCCTGATACATGAGCACATCATCCCCGATCTCAGTCGTCTCTCCAATGACAACGCCCATCCCGTGATCTATGAAGAACCTTCTGCCTATCTTGGCGCCCGGATGTATCTCCACCCCGGTCGCCAGACGTCCGAAATGAGACACCATGCGACCAAGCAGCCGCAGCCGATGACGCCAGAACCAGTTGGCCCAGCGGTAGCACCACAGTGCATGCAGCCCTGGATAGCAGGTGAGCACTTCCAGCAGGCTCCGCGCCGCCGGGTCCCGGGCGAATACCGTCTTGACGTCTTCCCGCAGCAGCTTGAATATCTTCCTTACCCCTTCTTAACTATGCTCTGAGCCAGCTCTGCCGCCCTCTTCCCTGAGATAAGCATCCCCCCGAATATGGCCCCCATCCGAGGAGAGCCGAGGACCGCGTTGGCTGCCATGCCCGCCACGATCAGGCCCGGATACACCTCCATCGTGTTCTTCACTAGGTCAGCCTCGCCCTTCTCCGCCCACATGGACTTCTCGCCCATCACCGCCCCAGTAGCCGTCTTCAGCTTCGGCCCTGTCTTTCTGACCAAAATGTGGCATATGTCACTTTCATGCCCCGTGGCATCGATGACCACCTTGGCTCTTACCGCCAGAGGGTCGACATGCATCTTGGCCATGTTGACCGCAGTCCATTGCAGTACCAGCCCGCTGACCCTCTTGTCGCCGCGGATTATGATATCTTCCACAGTCATCAGGTTGAATATCTTGGCGCCGGAACGTATGGCGCTCACACAAAGCGAGGAGATCGCCTCCAGGGCATCGGCAGTGTAGTAGCCGCGCTTGTACAACGTGGTGCGCACGCCAAACTCGTCCAGTATCTCCTTGCCTTCCTTCTGCAGAACAATCCGGTTGAACATCATCCCGCCACCCGGCATCCCACCACCCACCCGGAGTTGCCTCTCGAACACCGCCGTCTTGAGTCCCGACTTCGCCAAGCAGTGTGCCGCCAAAAGACCGGACGGACCCGCTCCCACCACCGCCACATCGACCTCCATCGACTCCATGAATTCCTTCATGAAGCTCTCGGCGATGGCACGCGAAATGATCACTTCATCCATGCCACGATTCTCCTTCTACTACACTATCTACTAGAACAGGCAGCTACTCAAGTAACGCTCGCCCGTATCCGGCAATATGACCACAATCAGCTTCCCTTTGCTTTCGTCCCTGCCAGCCACCTGGAGTGCCACCCAGGCCGCCGCTCCCGATGATATGCCCGCCAGGATCCCCTCTTCCCTGGCCAGCCTCCTCGTTGTCGCCTTCGCGTCTTCGTCCTTCACCTGCACCACTTCATCAATCAGGTCAACCCTGAGCACGTCCGGCACAAATCCAGCGCCGATTCCCTGGATCTTGTGCGGGCCCGCCTTCCCGCCGGAGAGTACCGGCGAGGCCGCCGGCTCAACCGCGATGGCCCGGAATCCCGGCTTCCGACCCTTGATGGCTTCAGCTATCCCGGTGATCGTGCCGCCGGTTCCTACGCCGGCCACGATAACATCCACCTTGCCGTTCGTATCTCTCCAGATCTCCTCCGCCGTCGTCTCCCGATGCACCCGCGGATTGGCCGGGTTCTTGAACTGCTGCGGCATGAACGAGTTCGGCGTCTCCGCTGCCAGCGCCTCCGCTCTTCTCACGGCTCCGGTCATGCCCTCGCTGCCCGGCGTCAGCACAACCTCAGCGCCCAGTGCCTCCAAGAGCTGCCGCCTCTCCACAGACATCGTCTCGGGCATGGTAATGACCAACCGGTATCCCCTGGCGGCACAGACGAACGCCAGCGCAATGCCAGTGTTCCCGCTGGTGGGCTCCACGATGACCGAGCTCTTCCTGATGCGTCCCGCCTTCTCCGCTGCGTCAATCATGGCTAGGCCTGTGCGATCCTTGACACTCGACATCGGGTTGAACGATTCCAGCTTAGCCACTACCGTGCCATTCAGCCCTTGAGCGATCCTGTTCAGCCTAACGAGCGGGGTATTCCCCACCAGTTCGGTGATATCGTCGGCTATCCTTGTCCTCATGACTCGTTCCAACGTCTTGGTGCTTTTTTCACGGACTGCCACTTTCAACACTCCCTACCTGTCATGTGAACCCCAGTCGAACGTTCCCCTATATTGAGTATGTCTCAGACTTAGAGGGCACCTTTGCTTTCTGCCTGTCCATCAAGTCCTTCAAGGTGAGCGACTCCAGGACCCCCGTGATCGCCGCCTTGATGTCACTCCACACGTCTCGGGTCACGCATTCATCCGAGCGGGCGCACAAAGCCGGATTATCCACACACTCCACCGGGGCCACCGATCCCTCCAGCACTTCGATCACCCGGCTCAAGCTGATCTCTTCCGGGGGCTTGGCCAGTGCTATGCCGCCCTTTGCCCCACGAATGCTCCTGAGTATACCGGCCCTGATCAGCGGCGCCACCAGATGCTCCAGGTATTGTGCTGAGATATCTTGTCTCTTGGCGATGTCCTTCAGCAGTACCGGGCCGCCGTCGCTGTTGAGCGCGATGTCCACCAGTGCCCTGACCCCGTATCGTCCTTTGGTCGATAATTTCATTTCCCCGTCTTCTCTACTAAGTTAATCAACATTATGCTATTTCCCTAGCATCTTGTCAAGTGAGTCACTGATGGGTGATCCGCAAGGAGAGATGAACTGGCCCGAGCTATGAGAGGAAAACCGGGGACCGATCTGTAATCACGGACTTCTGCCTGCGGATTGCGTCGCGGAGATATAGCGGCAGGCGGAACATGCCCTGATGCGTCATGCCATCGTAGAAACGCAATTCCTTGCCCACCCTGGTAGAGAGGCGATGGTTGATCACCCCAGCCGACAGAGCGAGAGGATCCAGTCCCCTCGCCACCAGCGTGAATCCCCATGCCCCGCCAAAAGAGGGAACAACAGCCGCGTAGGGAAACACCTCCGCGAACACTGCACGCAGCGTGCAGTTGATGGCAGTGAAGACCGCCGTGTCGTGCAGATTGCAGGGCCCGGACTGAACAGCGAGGATGCCGCCGGGCGCCAACTTGTCGGCGACCATACTGTAGAATTCGCGCGTGTAGAGCATCCAGGAGGGCCCGCCTTCCACCGGGTCTGTGATGTCCATCAATATGGCATCGAACTTCTGCTTGGATTCACTGAGGTACTTCCGGGCATCCACGTGAAGCAACTCCACCCGGCTGTCATCAAAGCTCCCCTGATGCAGGGAAGGTAAGAAACGCCGGCAGACATCAACCGCTTCTTCATCGATATCGACCATCACGGCCCTCTTCACGGAACGGTGGACCAGAACCTCCCGGAGCGTGGCCCCTTCGCCACCTCCCGCAATGAACACGTTGGATGGCCCAGGGTGACTGATCAGCGCAGGGTGAACCAGCGCCTCATGATAGATGAACTCGTCCCTCTGGCTCGACTGCAGCTTTCCGTCCAGCACCAGACATCGCCCGAAATCACAGGTGTCGATGACCTGCACCGACTGATATCGGGTCTGGCCCGTGTACAGAGTGCCCCGGACGCGGTACCGCTGCACGAAGTTCGGGCTTATGGTGTCAGAAAACCATACACTGGGGTCATCATCCATGATCTACCCAACCAGTTTCCTCTCCTGTACCAACAGCCCCCTTTTGACCTCCAGGACAGAGGGATCCCTGCTACCGAGCAGCCTTATCAGCGCATCCGCCGCCACTTCGATCTTCACCGTGGTTCCGCACGTGAAGATGTCCACCGCAGCATAGGCATGCTCCGGCCAGGTATGCAGTGAAAGATGTGACTCGGCAATGAGTACCACTCCACTGACTCCCTGTGGCGCGAAATGATGAAACGACTTGTCGATCACGGTAGCACCAGACTCTTTTGCAGCACTGACGAGAGCATTCTCAAGATACTTCAGGTCATCCAGCACCGCTACGTTGCACTCCCTGAGTTCCAGCAGCAAATGTCTACCTAGCGCATCCAATCACCTTCCCTCCTCGTTCAGATTACTCTTGTCCCATGTGGACGCCATGGAACCTCGATCAAAGCACAAGTAGAAATTGTATACGCCATCCCCCGCTTTTTCAATACTCCGTTCTAATGGATTCCATGTCAGCAGCCATATGAGGCCGCGGAACTATGCGCAACGAACGCATGGGTTGCAAAGGTGGAGTGGCCATACTATGATGATACATCACGATCATGCACCACAGATCTGACGCCCCTCAGGAGCCATCCAATCCACCAGCCCCGGCCGCTTCACCCCAGCCGAATCCCATTCGCGCCCGGCTCGTCAAGCCGGTAGACGCCTTCCTGCGCATACAGATGCTCTGGGTGACTCTCGCCGCAGCTCTTGTTTGCCTCTCCTACATCCTGAGCTTCAGCCCAGTGCTTACCTGGATCGGCCTGGCACTGGCCTGCGTGCCATTCCCCTTGCGGCTGGCACGCAGCGGCGTCGGGTCTCTTCGCACTCCCTTTGATCTCCCGATCGTCCTGCTTCTGACGGGTGCCCTCATCGGATTCTGTGTGTCTGACAATCGCGCTATCAGCCTCGGGACGCTTCAGTGCATGTTTGCCATCACGCTGTTCTACTACTCATGGGTCAACTTTTCACGCTTGGCTAACCGCATGAAATGGGTCGTCATTTCCCTCGCATTGGTCTTCCTCCCCATCTTTGTCTTCGCCATACTCGACGTGTCGCTTGTCGACGGGCGGCTCACCTTCGCCATCCGTGGCTCTGGCACGCACCACGGCCTCGCCATGTATCTCGCCATTGAGGCCGCCATCCTTCTCGGAATGGCCGCCTTTGAAAGAAGCAAGAGGACGAGAGCGTTAGCCACGGCCATCTCTCTCATGTTCCTGGTGATCATAGTGGCGATGACCTGGGATTCTCTTGGAAGTCTGGCCCACGGCGTAAGTATCAGCGGCAGGTGGCCCATCTGGGAAAGTACCGCTTCCCTGCTGAGGGAATCGCCTTTCACCGGCCTCGGCCTGGGATGCTGGGCCCTGACCTACTGGGACACTACAATCCTGGATACTCCGATGGTGAACGGCATAACGCATGCCCACAACGCCTACATCGAGCTCTACTCCAACACCGGCGTAGTGGGAGTGCTGGCCTTCGTCATCGCGATTGGCATAGGAGCGAAGCTCTCCCTGGACATCATTAGATCTCCACGTACTCACCCCTGGTACGGGTTCGGTGTCGGCGTGATCCTTGCGTGCATCGCCACGCTCATGGTCGCCGTGG
>Ga0209286_1000504_pt1 | contig 10846 bp, 8 predicted proteins | sample PPLLak1March2015_2_FD_187250 | JGI IMG/M metagenome (GOLD analysis project Ga0209286, IMG submission 187250) | Freshwater sediment microbial communities from Prairie Pothole Lake near Jamestown, North Dakota, USA - PPLs Lake P8 Core (3) Depth... | ecosystem: Environmental > Aquatic > Freshwater >...
TCTGGTTAAGCACCAAATTCCAAGGACCAAGCACCAAATAATGGCCAATGTATCAATGACCGAAATTCTAAGATTTGAGACAGCCAGATGAACTGTTTGGTTATTTGGACATTGGTTAATTGGGATTTATTTGGAATTTGGGATTTGGTAATTGGGATTTGACGATCTATGATCACCCGGTGGATTCTATCAGTCTTATTGGCTCCTCTTTCAAGAGAACGAAGTATCCCTTTGGTACGGCCCATCCGGATTGATTGGAACCCCTCGCTATCGCCACAGACCATTCAGATTAAAGGTCATGCCATTTTCTATATTGTGAAAGGAGAAGGAGAACCGCTTCTTCTGATTCATGGATATGGGGCCGGATCCTTAAGAGAATCCTTCAGGAGTGCCTCTTCGACAGGAGACTCATTACTCCAACGTTGTTGAATCGCCAATGGGAACTTATCCGGTTCAAAGGGAGTACGAGGGTCCTCTACTCAACTTTGAAACATGCAAAGGACACATCAAGGATGGGAGACTACCTTTCCCTCATCAATCATCCCACGCTCCTCATTTGGGGTGAGCGAGACCTCGTCTTTCCTCCTTCCGTAGGAGAAAGCCTTCACCAGGCCATCAAGGGTTCGAAATTGCATATCATCAAAAGGAGCGGCCACATTCCCATGTGGGAAACCCCGGAAGAAGTCAACCGGGTTATCCTAAACTTTCTGAAAGACAAAATGGAATGATGGAATGGTGGAGTAATGGAATAATGGGAAAAAGAGAAGAAGATTGATAATTAGCCTATTCTAAAACATAAACCCATCATTCCAATATTCCCTATTTCAGAAAAATGGGTAGGGGCGACTTCAGTCGCCCAACGGGGGGGGGCTAAAGCCTCCCCTACCCAATCCTTTCTCCTCTCCCCTGAGGGGAGAGGGTAGAGTGAGGGGACGCTATGCCCTATGCTCCATGCTCTATGCGGTTATTTGAGAAGCGCCAGGCTTAACCAGGGGACATAGGTGATGATGGCTAGGGCAAAAAGGAGGATAGCAATGAAAGGGAGTGACGCCACATAGAGCCTTAAGATAGGTTTTTCGAACCGGATGCTGGAGATGAAAAGGTTGATTCCCAGGGGAGGAATGGAGGCTCCGATCTCGAGGTTGGTCAGGAAGATGATCCCGAGATGGACGGGATGGATTCCATAGGCCTGGGCAATGGGAGTGATGAGCGGGACGACTACGGTTAGCGCAGAGAATATACCCATGGTACAACCCACAGCTAAGAGAAAGAAGTTCAACACGATTAAGAAAATGTAAGGGCTGACAATGTGAGCTTTGAAAAAATCCAACATCTTCATCGGGACTTGCTCATCGATCAAATAGTTGGTCAGACCAAGGGCAGCGCCCAGGATAATCAGGATTCCCCCCACCAAGGTCATGCTTTTTCGCATGATCTGAGGCAGTTCCCTCCATTTGATATCTCGGTAGATGATGACTTCGATCAGGAGGACGTAGGCTGCTGTTATCGCGGCCGCCTCGCTGACAGCAAAGTATCCGCTGTAAATCCCACCCAATACAACAATGGGAAGAGGAAGCTCCCAGGCCGCTTCTCCAAGGGACCTGAGGACTTCCGATCCAGTGAACTTGGTTCGGGGGACTTCCGCAGAGACGGCCTTTTGAATGCAAAACGCAGAGAGCAGAATGACCAGAAGGGTGCCGGGCAGGATGCCCGCCAAAAAGAGTTGATTGATTCCAACTTTTGCTACAATGGCATAGATGATGAGCGGGAGGCTCGGCGGGAAGAGAAGTCCCAATGTTCCTGAAGTCGTCAATAATCCAAGGGAGAACTTTTCGGGATATCTTGATCGTAACATGGCAGGGAAGAGGATACCCCCCAGGGCGATGATCGTAAGGCCTGTGGCACCGGTCAGGGCAGTAAAGGTGGCACAGGTAATGAGGGCGATGATCGATAGCCCACCCGGCAACCAGCCTAAGATCGCATCCGAAAGCCTCACCAACCTTTTGGCTGCTCCACTCTCTGAGAGGAGATACCCGGCAAAGGTGAAGAGTGGGATGGCAACGAGGACAGGAGTGGTGGCCATTCGATACATCTCAATAATCATGGCGGAAGAATCGATTTGACCGGAGAACAATAGAAAGAGGGCTAAACCAGAAACAACAGCGAATATCGGCGCTCCGAAGAACAGAAAAAGTAGAATGAGGATGATCAGAAGAAGGGAGATCATTGTTTCTCTCCCTGAGTGTGAGTTGGGTTCACCCTCATGGTCATGGAAAAATTCTTTAAGGAATGAAGACTAAATCGAAGGGTCATTAACCCAAAGGTAATGGGGAGGATGATCTCTGGAATCCACAGAGGAATTCCCAAAAAAGTGACCCCCCCCATTTGAGCTTCGTTATTAATGAATTTCAAAGCAGCAAAGGTCAGCAGGGCACAGATGAAAGAGGAGAAGAGGCCGGTGATCGCCTCAACCAAGATTTTCCCTCGAGGAGGCATCCATCGTGAAACCACATCGATGTTAATATGTTTTCCTTCCTTCGTAGCGAGCGCAGCACCGATAAAACTGACCCAGAGAACCAGATTCCTGACCAGGGGATCTCCCCAGGATAGACCTGTGTCAAAGAGGTTACGGAGGACGATCTGAGAAAAGGCGATCAGGATCATGAAACTTAACGAGATGACGAGGACCGTCTGCTCCGTACGATCGATGATTTCGTCCAAACGCTTCCAGTAATCCATCATCTCGCTCCCTTTCGATAATTTTCCAGGGAAGAAGTCACCTCATCGAAGACCTTCTTCGAGAAGGTTTGACCGATGACATGTTCCATGGCGTTGGTGGACAGCTTCTTGAATTCGTCAATTTGCTCTTTTGAGGGTGTGATGATCTTCACCCCTTGCTTGGTCATCACCTTGATCGCCTCTCGGTTTTCGTTGCGTGTCACGGTCTTCAGTTGATCGAGATGGTGATGGAAAATTTCCATGAAGAGGTTCTGATCGGAGGGAAGGATCCCTTTGAAAGTATCTTTCTTAAGAACGATCCCACCTGCTAAATAGACCAATGGGACATCGCTCAAATATTTTACTTTTGTGAACCACTGGAGGGAGATGGCAACGGTTGGAGGAGCATAGACCACATCAACCAATCCAGTTTGGAGACCCACCAAAACATCGGGCACGGAAAGCGGGATAGCCTTTACCCCAGCCTCATCAAAGATGGCTTTGGACATCGGCGATTCCTCCCATATCCAAACCTTTGCCTTTTTAAGGTCGGCCACACTAGAGATAGGGATGGTTGACATCAGGTAGATGAAGCCTGCCTCTGACCACCCCAAGAGGACATATCCATTCTCCTCAAAACCCTTTCTGAACAAAGAATCCATCTTTTTCAAAATAGAGTCCGCTTCTTCATACTTTTGGAAGAGAAATGGGATCTGTAAGACATCGATCTCCTTGGAGAGTGCGGAAAGTCCTCCCGCGGATAGGGCTGCACTTTGAATTTGGCCAATCTTCATCTTTCGAAGCATGTCCATTTCATCCCCCAATGTCCCGCCGGGATAGATTTTGAACTGGACTCGGTTTTCCGTCTTTTTCATCACTTCCGCGGTCAAGGTATTGATCGTCTTCATCCAAGAACTTCCTTCTGGAGCTAAGGTGGCCAATTTGATGATACTCTTTTCCGCTCCATAGCCAGATTGGACGAGGAGAAGAGAAGCCAAGAGACCGATTCCAAAGATTTTGAGGGTGTCACGTCTAACCATATCCATTCTCCTATTCAAAATATTCTTCTACGCGGCTGAGCAGTTCTGTGGCCTTCTTTTTGGCTACCGTATTGAGAAGGGTTAATTCAGGTAAAGTGTCAGCAGGTGCCTCCAAGACGGTTTGCAGTGTAGAAACAAAGAGTTCTTTATCCAGAGCTTGACGGGCATAGGTGTTTGCGTAATAGACATAGGCCATTAAAAATTTTCCTTTTCCAAATTCGAGAGCCTTTAAGAAATGTCCCTGAGCCCTTTTGAGATCTCCGCCTGCTATTTTGGGCCTGGAAGCAAACCATATCCCCATAAAGAGATGGGGGCCGCCATAATAGAATCCTTCATCCAGCTCCAAAACCCTCTGCATCATTGATTCGACCCTGGGAAGTTCAGCCAAGGCCTCCATCAAATCTAAATTCAGGCTGATCCAGCTTGCCCAGCAGGTGGCGCTCCAGAAGAGATAGGGGACTTCTTTCTTCCCAAGATGGGTGAGGCCTTCCTTAAAATCATCGAAAGGTTTTTGGAGCGGATCCTTAAGGCCTTTCAACTCCAGGGATCTCAAAGCGTACTGTTTTCCCTTCCCCGTGAGCCGTTTTGCATACTCTCTCTCCTGATCCTCCAAAAAGACAGAGGCAAAGGAAGAGTAGCCCTGGGCGGCAGCGATGAGCAATTGAGCATTATCAGGCCATGCCTCGACCATTCCATCCAGCAACATTAAATAGGCCGGCGTTCCTTCCCGGATCATCCTCAAGTCTGACTGTCGATAGGACGACTTGACCACATCCTCCAGCAAGGAAGCCGTCGCAGCAATCGTCCCTTTCTTACATGGCATACAGGCAGATGAGAGAAAGAGTAAAAATAAAAAAAGGAGAAGGCAAATCAGGGATCGTTTCATCTCTATTTGTTCACCCCGTTAGAAAGCTCCTTTATTTCTAACAGGGTTCATCCTCTCGAAAGGGATATTGCTTCAAAAGAAATTTATATTTCTAAAAGAAGAGGATGTCAATTGGAAAAATAACATTGCAAAAATAAATATCCGCGACAAACGGTTTTCGGAGTCTTAACGGGAATTTAACGAGACCTCTGAAAAATCCCTCTACACTCTCCTGCCGACACAGATTTGAAAGGAACATTCCGCACCTGCTTGCCGGCAAGCAGGGATGGTATCAGAGATTTCTGGACTTTTCCAGAAATCTCTGAACAATTTCTTGACAAACGGAGAGTAATCGATAAAAATAAATAAATTGAGAATATAGGGGAGATGCACTTGAATAACTATCGAAAGCGAGTGGTGGTGACAGGGGTCGGTCCTGTGACCCCCGTTGGAATTGGGAAAGAGCCCTATTGGGAAAGTTTGGTTCATGGGAAGACCGCTTTCAAACGGATCCTGTTTCCCGATCGAGATATGAGTCAGTACCGATGTCAAATTGGCGCTCCGCTTGAGACCTTCGATCTTTTTCAATATATTCCTCGGACAAAACGTTCGAAACACATTGGAAGGACATCCCAATTTGCCATTGCCGGAACCTACCTTGCCCTGAAGGATGCTGGATTCGAACTTGAAATCAATCATGAGGATAAAGGGAAATACCAACTGAGGGGGGTCGATTCCTTTCAAATCGGAGTGATCCTGGGAGGCGGCGTGGAGGCGATGGATTTGATGGAACATTATCACGAGCGTTTCCTATTGAAGGGGCCCAGAGGAATCTCCCCTTTCGCCCTCCCGAATATTTATTTAAGCGCCATCACGTCTCATATCACAGAATTTTTCACCCTCCGTGGCACTTCCTTTGCAATATCCACTGCCTGCGCTTCTGCGACCCATGCGGTGATCAGCAGTTTTCTTCAGATCCAGGGTGGACAGGAAGATCTCATGGTGACGGGAGGAACAGATGCCTGCATCACCCCTTATGTCTTTGGGGGTTTTGATGTCCTCCGAGCCATGTCAACCCGGAACGACGAGCCTCATAAGGCCTCTAGGCCCTTCGATCGCGAAAGGGATGGGTTCGTCATGGGCGAAGGGTCGGGGGTGCTGGTTTTGGAAGAGTTAAAGCATGCCTTGAGGAGAGGCGCCCACATCTATGGGGAAGTGATTGGTTTCGGGATGACGGCCGATGCCTACCACCTGACGGAACCTGATCCGGACGGGAAAGCTTTAAGCAAGGCTATCCGGGGTGCTCTTCAAATAGGAGGCGTTGGTCCGGAAGAGGTCGATTACATCAATCCCCATGGAACCTCCACTCCCTTGAATGACAAAGGGGAGACAAAAGTGATCAAGGATGTTTTTGGAAAGGAGGCCTACCAGATTCCCGTCAGTTCGACCAAGTCGATCACCGGCCATCTGATGGGAGCAGCCGGAGGAATAGAGGCGATCTCTGTTCTTCTTTCCATCGAAACAGGAATCATCCATCCCACCCTGAACTATGAATTTCCAGATCCTGATTGCGACCTCGACTATGTTCCGAATAAGGCGAGAAAAAAAGATGTGAGGATCGGGCTCTCCGTTTCCGCTGGCTTCGGTGGAGTCAACAGTGCCATCCTTCTGAAGAGATTTGAAAAATAAATCTTGAATTGCCGATTTCAAAATTAGAAATCCGTGCTATTCTTCGGTGGGGATGGGATTTGAGGCGTGAGCCCGGCCTCGAGCAATCTCTCTTACGCGCGCATCCGGGTCGTCTACGAAAGGGGAAAGCATCTCGGCCACCCGAGGGTGGGGAATTTGTGCCAGGGCAAAAGCGGCGGTGGCACGGATCTGAGGATTTCTCCGCTGACGACGGAAGAAGGAACCTTTCCCCTTCAAGATGTTGAGCAAAGGTTCCACCCCAGCAGGCTCTCCGATCTGCCCCAGAGCTTGGCAGCAAGCCATCAGCAATCTCGTATCCTTGGTACTCTCCAAAAGCGAAGTGATAGGTTCAATGATCCCTTGTGGTTTAACCCTTCCCAAACACGTAATCGCATCAACGGCCAATCCGATATGTTGGCCTCTGGCATAATTCAGGAGGAGTTCCACGATCTGAGGATTGTTCAGACGTTCTGCGAGTTTAAAGGCAGCCTCACGGATTTCGGAATTCTCGCTTTCGATCGCAAAGATGAGTTCGGTTTTCAAATCCCGTGTCACGGTATCGACGACCTCGAGAATTCGAAGCTGTTCCACAGGATTGCTTCCTAAGACCAGTTCCTTTTTAAGAAGATCACCTGCCTCCGTCCCCAGTTCTCCGAGCAGACCGACGGCAATCTTCCTCACCCTCAGATCCTCTTCTTTTTTAACGATGTCGATGAGAAGGGGAAGGGTGACCTGCCCCAGGCTGCCGAGCAATCGGGCCGCATTCTCCTGACGGGACATTTCGCCCGACTTTAGATCATTGACCAGGAGCTGTTGGGTGGTCGGTTCCAGTTTCTTGTCGAGGAATTTTGCCAACCTCTGGGCTTCCGGGTCTTTGTTGGCAAGGAGTTTCTGATAACGGCCGTAAAGATTCTGAAGGATCCGGGTGGAGAGGGAATACTCTCCGAACTGGATGAGATTGGTTGCCATGTGGTGGAGGAGGAAGGCAATCTCCCGGAGCATTTTAGGTTCTTTCTCCTCTGAAAACGCAATGAGCAGTGGATCGGCCAGGAGTTTTGAAAAATGGTGCTGGAATCCAAGTTTTAGACTGTCCATCAACCTCCGGGAACTATCGACGATCCTTTCGCGGGAGGGGAAGGGACGTCTCTGGAATCCTCTAAAGAGCTGTTTCATGAGCTGGCGAATCTGTTTCTCATCGCCTTTCATGAGAAGGTCGTTCACCCGGTCGGGCATCTCTTTGAAGAGAGGTTCCATGAGTTCTTCAGAGAAAGGCGCTGCCATCTGGACCACCCAGTACCCTTCAGAGAATTCTTCCTCTTCAGGTTCTTCTGAGGGTCCTTCCTCCTCTGTTGCAGCCATGCTTGGCGTCACCCGAGTTTCGTAGAGCACCTGATCAAACAGCAGGGCGGCGAGTCCCTTTTCCCTAGCCAGCCGAATCCAGTATTCACTGCTCAACCCCGAAGGGGGTAACTGTGCCAGGGCTCCAATGAATGCTTTCAGTTCATCATAGGTGAGCGTGCTGAGAAAGGTGAGGCTGGTGAGCATCGTGGCGTCGAGAAATTTGAGGAAACCATCGGCTAAGGTCTCTATGCCGGAGATATTAATCCTCATTCCATTGACCACTAGAGCTTGACTGACTTGGGCCAACGTGAGGGCTTGTCTTCGGGAGAGGATGCTGCGAAGGGCCTCCATGAGCTGTTCCAGGGGAGCTGCAATGGCCTTGCTCTCGAGAGGATAGAGTTTGATATTCTTCGAGGCGCTGAGGAGAGAGCGCAGAATATCAGGAATACGGGCCAAATCCTCCTGATCCAGCCTCTGCTCCTTGGCAATGAGTTGGTAGGAGACAATGACGGGGGGTGCCGAGACGCCCCCGGGACCTCCTTTCACCTCCTTCCCCTGTCCTTCTCCATCCACCATGAGGGTGTAGCGCACCTGCTTTAATTCAATATGGGCCAGGTGTTCTTCCTTAGAAAAGCGCTGCCAGAAGTCTTTATCAATCACTTTCGGTTTGGGGCGACCGAAGGCTGCCATCAAAACTTCCATCTCCCGATCCGTAAAGCCTCTGTGGAAAATGATTCCCTTGAGCTCGACACCGGTCATAAACTTGAGCAGGTCTTCAGTGATCCATTTAAATTCATTCGCATCGATTTTTTGTCCATTGACCATCAATGCCTGGTTGATCTGAAAGATCGTTAGATTCTCATTGTTGGCGAGGATCGATTCAATGGCTCCCTTCAGTTGCCGGTTAGCCGTTACCACTGCCTCACTTCCGATGGGGTAGAGTTTGTGCTGACGGACGGCTGTTAAAAAGCACCGGATGAGGTGAGGGATCTGGGCCAGGCTGGTGGAGTCGAGGGGGGCACCGGGGGGAGGGAGTTCGCTTCGTCGCTGTCTTCGCCTTTCACCCGTATACTGTCTGGCTTCAAGAGGATTGAAGACCCTGTGCGTGTACGTCTCCTCAAATTGTTCATACTCCTGGGCTTTTCCCTGGTTCGCCGAACGTTTGAAGTGATAGACCAAGGGGACGGCAGAGGGCAAAAGGCGTTGTTGGTAAAGGGTCTCTTGATATTGGCCGATTTGCTCATGTAAATCCTGCTTTTGTTTTGGTTGAATCGCTCCGTAGATTGTTTCAAGAATTCGCCTGCTGAGGAAACGTATCGTTTCGTCATTGAGCTGGAAGTCTGATCGAAGCAGGCCCAGTGACGCTGCCTGATCCACAAATTCCAAGACCTTCGCCTCCATCTTTTTCGAGTTTCCCGTGAGAAGGCTTAAGGAGACATCCTCCCCAAAGGTGGCGGCCTGATAAAGGAGCTGCCGGTTTTCTTCATCGAGAGCAGCAACCTTCTGGCTGACCATCTCCTCAAGAGACTTCGGAAGATATCCTTCCTCCAGTGGCATGATGACCCATTGCTGGTCAGAGAGAAGGATTTTCTGGTCGAGGGCTAACTTTCGAAGAATTTCACTGAGGAAGAGGGGATTGCCTTGAGTCACCCTGGCCAGTTCTTCTTCGAAATGTTCAGGGAAACGGACCTGAGAAAAAACTTCCTTCAGGTGTTCGGCAATGTCACTTGGGGTCATTGGTGTTAAAGGGATCGAATGGATATCCAATTCTTGATGGTGAGCCTCATGAAATTGGACCAAAGGGATCGGTTGAGGTTCCGACTTCAGTGTTTCGATCGGTGTGGAAGTGCTGCAGATGAAAAGCTTGAGTTCCGGGTGGAGCATCAGGCGGCGAAGGAGAAGAAGGGTTGCTTCATCGGCAAATTGCAGATCATCAATCAAAAGAATGAGAGGCCGGAAGTCGAGTGTCTTGGGGAGGAAATAGAGCAAGGTGTTGAAGATGCTTTCCCGTTGCGATCCCTCAGCCTCGTCAGGAGGAGGCTCTCCTTTACCGGCCAGTTGGGGGAGGATCTGGGAGAGGTAAGAGGTATCTTTAGGGCCCACACTTTCAAGGATCCCAATGCCTTTGTCTGCTCTCTGGTTGAGGAGAGTGACGAGAATGTTGGTCAACAAATAGTAAGGTCGAAAAGCCTCCTGGTGCTGCCCATTCACCTTGACCTGCCGGATCATTTTGCTCGAGGCCAGTTTCCGGTAGATGGTTTCCAAAAAGGTACTCTTGCCCATTCCCGGTCCGCCTTCCACAATCAGAAACTGGCTCTGTCCCTGACCGAAGTTCTGAAAGAATTTGGCCACCTGCGAATATTGAGACCTCCGGCCAGCGACCTTTTCCCCTTCCAATTGATGGATGGCTGTTTTTGTGGAGACCTCCTGAGGGACAACCTCCAGGGCATTAGACAGGCGGTCCCTGCCCATTTTCTTAGAATAGTAAAGAGCGGTATCCGCCTTCTGGATTAGACTTTTTCCTGTTTGGGCGTCTTCAGGGGCTGAGGCGATCCCCATGCTGAGGGTGAGGCGAAGTTCTCCCCCCTCTCTCTCCAGAACCAAGGGGTTTTCGCGGACTCTTTGGAGGAGGGTCCCCCCCATTTGGAGGGCTGTCCGATTTTCTGAATCGGGCAGGAGGATCATGAACTCATCCCCTGCATAACGGATGGGTAACGCTCCTTCTCCCGCCGCATCTTTGAGCAGGGTCGCGACGTAAACCAGGGCTTGATCTCCGGCAGGATGGCCGTAAGTATCGTTGATCTTCTTGAAAAAGTCTAAGTCCATCATGATCAGCGAGACGGGGTGGTCCTTCAGAGCGTCCCATGGGATTTTGTACTGAAAGTAGTTGAGCAGGAAGCGACGGTTGAAGATTCCAGTCAACTCATCTTCGAAGATCAGCCTGGAGGGGTCTTTGCCGGCATGTTGAAGGAAATTTAGGAGTTCATCGTATTTCATCTGGCCCGCCCAAGATTCGATTGGCCTTTAGGCTACCACAGAATTGCCTTAAAATCAACAATGTTTTTCAGGAGTTCCCGCTCATTTTCCAACGGCATTGACACCCCTGAAGAAAGGTTTATAATGGTTTTATCCTTTCATCCTCAAGGTTGTTTTTGGAAGCCCGAACCCCTATGGATCATTTTAAAATCGATCG
>Ga0209286_1000506_pt1 | contig 10819 bp, 9 predicted proteins | sample PPLLak1March2015_2_FD_187250 | JGI IMG/M metagenome (GOLD analysis project Ga0209286, IMG submission 187250) | Freshwater sediment microbial communities from Prairie Pothole Lake near Jamestown, North Dakota, USA - PPLs Lake P8 Core (3) Depth... | ecosystem: Environmental > Aquatic > Freshwater >...
AAGGGCATCTTTTTCGTGTAAAATTGGCACATTTGGAGCTCTGCAAATTAGTAGTAAGTCAATGTAATGATGATGGATACTACCTTAACGCTTGCACAAACTATGTCATTCCGAACCCTGGTGCTCTTTGCCAGGGTGAGGAATCCCTGCACATCCAGCCTGTGAACGCCAACGTAGGATATTCGGGGTTACGGCTTCAGGGATTCCTCTCCCTTCGACTTCGCTCAGGGCAAGCCTTCGCTGCGCTACGGGTCGGAATGCCATATCCTTCAAGATTATATTTACTGACCACGAGTAGGTAGGAGTTTAGAGTTATGGACAATCGAGTCTTGCGTCTCTTGCTGGTTATTCTCAACGTTTTTTTGGCCTTGACAGCCATCGCCGGTGGGATCGGCTTGATGACCGGCAGCCTCTCACTGCCCTTGAGCTACCTGGAAGGTTCATTCTTCACGAACTACAACATCCCAGGTCTGTCTCTAAGCATTCTGGTGGGGATCATGGCGCTGATCGCGGCGGTGCTCGTCTACCGCCGCCACCCGTTTGCTACGCTGGCATGTTTTGCATCTGCTGGCGCCATCATTATTTTCGAGATCGTGGAAGTGCTGGTCATCGGCTCCCCGGCAGGCATCGCCCGCACGCTGCAGGTTTTCTACATGGGCCTGGGAGTTATCATCCTTGGACTGGCGTTGGTGCAGTGGAATCTCGAACATAAATTCACTCCATAGGGACATAAACATGACTACAACTACCGACCTTAAAGGCGCATTGGACGAGGTCAGCGCCAGCTCAGCGGGTGGGGCGCCGTTCTTGATCGCCTATGGAGCGACTTTCCTGATCACGGGGATCATATCGTTTTTCATCCCGCGCCCGGCGGCGGCAATGATTGCCATCTTCCAGGGAGCCGCGGCGCTGCCGGCGGCCTTTTGGCTGGAGCGCCGCCTGGGTACCAGGCGCATGTCAGTCGAAAATCCATTGCGCTCGCTCTCGGGGTTGCTGGCTGTCTCCCAAGCTCTGGGGCTGCCGGCTTTGATCGTTGCCTACAGCCTCAACCCAGGCGCAGTGCCTGTACTGCTGGCGTCCCTGGGCGGGGTGCATTTTCTGCCCTACGCATGGCTGCACCGCACCAGCCTGTATACCTACCTGGGATGTGCGCTTTCCATCGGCGCTTTTATCCTTCAGATCGTTCTAGGATCAGTTGCGTTCACGTATATCTTGCTGCTTGTGGCAGTGGTGTACGGGATATCCGCGCCACTGGTCTACAAACATGCCGCCAGGTTGGTTAGAAGTGCTGACCTGCCACAGGCAACGGGCAAGTAAAATATTATTTCCAGGAGGGATATATTGAGCAGGATGCTGAACACGACCAAAGGGACCATCACCATCCGGGTCGCAGCGACAGACGATGCAAGCGCTGTGCGCGAGCTGCGCCTGGAGGCGCTAGCCAGCGAGCCGGTTGCTTTTTCTGCCGACTACGCTCTCTCAGCCGCGCAGTCTGCCGGTGATTGGGCTGATCGAATAAGGATCTTTGAGGCGGAGAAAGCAGGCGCCATCTGCATCGCCCTGTCGGATGAAGGGCCGGTCGGCATGGCAGGGCTTGCCTTAGGACATTGGCTCAAGATCCGCCATAATGGGAACATCTGGGGCGTGTATGTGCGTCTCGGTTGGCGTGGCCTGCATATTAGCGAAGCCCTCCTGCAGGAATGCATCGACTGGGGGAAAGACCATGGTGTGGCGATCTTTAAGCTGGGTGTCGCCACCACAAATTCGTCTGCCATCCGCTGCTACACACGCGCCGGATTCAGGACCTACGGTGTCGATCCCCAGGCGGTCTGCGTTGACGGCGCCTACTACGACGAGCTGCTGATGGCAAAGCCAGCCTGACCTCTACGTCAGGCGCGGCGTAAATCAGAGTTTAGGGGTAAAATAAATTTGATTGTCACCGTGGGATCACCCAGAAGAACCCAAATGGCAGAAGATCCATCAACGAACAAAACCCACAAGAAATCCAGGGGGACCCGGGCAGATCTCAGCGCCTATTCGCCGGCTACTATCTTTCGCACCCGCCACTACGACCGCGCCTCGGCAGAGTTGATCGAGCAGACTGCTCGCAAGCTGGTGCCGGCATTCCTGCTGAACTTAGATCCGCTCATGCAGCGCATTGAAAGGGCTGCCAGAAACGAGTTGCCAGCGGAGCTCCTGGATCTGGGCGACGAGGTTACGGGTTTGACTCGTTTTGTATGGGCGCAAAAGGTGTACCAGCTAGGCCCGGGGATCATCTCCCTGGTCCAACAACGACTGTCTGACTGCCAGACGGAGTCTGATCGTGATGCTTGCCGGGCAAGGAATGAGAATCTGATCGGCTTGCTGCGCTGGCATGTTGGTGAGGGTGCAGGGGCGATTCTTGACGTCTTCGATCGACTGGATGGGTACGGGAAAAGCCTGGCGAGCGTCAGCCTGGGGCTGTTGGGCGAGGGGCGTGCGGCTGGAAAGATATGGGATTTTTATCACCGGGCACGCGCTGTCCCATTGATTGCAGATTGGATTGGGGCTTTATGGGCCTTGCTTGACCTGGAAGATACGGGTTTAGATCACGAGCTGGCAGAGCTGCTGACTGAAAGGCGTATTTTCCCCGAACTGTTCGGTTTCATCTCCCGCGCCGGCGGCGAAGAGACAGCCTTGCCGCTGCTGCTGTACGCCATCGAAGTTGAGGAAGACCTGCGTCCGGATGCCTTTATGGCTCTGGTAGGCATCGTAAATCGGCTTGGCAAGCAGCGCTTCGCACAGCTGCTTGCCAGAATGGTGGAGGCAGACGCCCCACAGGAGGAAATCGAAGCCGTGGTGGCTGAGATCCTCACCTACTCGGAGACCAGGGTCAGGGAGTATTTCCCAATTTACTACCGGGGTATGCAAGCCACCGATCTGCAAAGCTTCATGCTGAGGCAATGATGGATCACGACTGCCGGATAGTCTCGATATCAATAAAAGCTCGAAGGGTTGAGTGGGGTTATGGAGGGTGAAACTCTCAAACAGGTGAACCACGGCAGTCCAGCCGGTGACGAGCTGCGCGAGCGTGAGCAGTTCTATGCTGCGCTGATGGATCGCTCGTACGACGGTCTGACGATCATCCAGGATACGCTGCTCGTCTATGCCAACCAGCGGCTGGCAGATATGTTCGGCTATCCACTCGAAGAAATCCTGAATACGCCCTATACCCGGTATATCTATCCGGATGACCTTCCCCAGGTGATGGAATACTATACCCACAGGATGGCAGGCGAACAGGTGGCTGACCTGTATGAATCAGCGATACTGACCGGGGACGGACGCCGGTTGGAAGTCGAGGTGAACGCCGGCGTGATCAGCTACCAGGGCAGGCCGGCTGACTTTGTGTATGTGCGTGATATCTCTCAGCGCAAGCAAGCCGAAATTGCCTTACGGCGCAGCGATGAGGAGCTGCGTGCTCTGGTCCAGAATCTGTCGGACCTGATATTTGTCATCGATGAGCAGGCCTGTATTAAATTTGAGACACCCTCTGTCTCCCAGACGCTTGGCTACCCGCCTGGATATCTGATCGGTAAAAAGGGTACCGATCTGATCCATCCAGACGATCAAGAGCGTGTGAAGGCCGACCTGGAGGAGGTTCTTACCCGGACAAATCCGTTCATGCCGACCGAATTCCGATTGCGCAGTGCGGATGGCAATTGGATTATGATAGAAGCAGTGGGCAACAACCTGCTGGATCACCCGGCTGTACAAGGCGTGGTGATCACCGGTCGCGAAGTCACCACACGCAAAAAAAACGAGCTTGAGCTCAAGCGGCTGAAAGAATTTAACGAGCGCATTGTGCAGAGCATGGTGGAGGGCATCCTGATCCAGGATAAGGATGGATATTACACCTTCTCAAATCCAGCGGCTTGCACGATTCTCGGATACGAGCCTGGCGAGATTGAAGGGAAGCATTGGAAAGATATCACCCCGCCGGATTACCACTCAGTCCTAGCGGCAGCTATAGACCGCCGCAAAGATGGCTTCTCGGACAGCTATGAGACCCAGATGCTGCGTAAAGATGGAGGACACATCATCACCTGGATCAGCGGCAACCCGATTTTCGACCAAGATGGCTATGCAGGCGCAGTGGCAGTTTTTGCCGATATCACAGGGTTAAAGACCACTGAGCTGCGCGTCCGGCGGCTGCTTGACCAGCAGATCACCGTCAACCGGCTGGCTTTAACCCTGGGAAATCTGACGGACCTGGAGGATATTTATACAACAACCGCTGAGCTTGTGCAGGACCTGGTGCCAGCGGATGTCTTCATTGTTGCCCTTTACGACCATGATAAGAAGCTGATCCGGGCGGGATATATCAGTGCTTATGGCGAACAATTCCCGGCAGGGCAGTTCCCGAATATCGAGTATGGAGATGACCACCATTCAGTCTTCAGGCAGGTGTTAGAAGACGGGCTGCCGGTGTTTCTTGGCGATCACCAATTGCGGACTGATGCGTTTGATAGAGCTTTTTCTGCTGCCCCAGAGATGAGCCCAGACCACCAGCGTTTGCTGAAATTGATCCAGGCGAACTCTAAATCTTCTCTAGCAGTGCCGATGAAAGTCGGCGGGGAGACGCAGGGAGTCTTATTGGTGCAAAGCCGCGAGCAGGACGTCTACGACCGCGAGGATATCGACCTGCTCTCCGCTCTGGGAAATATGGCAGCCATTGCCGTCCAGAATGCATTGCTCTTGGAGCAGGCTCGCCAGCAGTCGCAGGCGATCCAGCAAATTATTGATACGGTGCCCGAGGGTGTGCTCCTACTTGATCCCGAACACCGCATCCTCCTGGCGAATCCGATAGCACAGGTCTTCCTGCAGGCACTATCGGGATCGGACGTAGGAGAACGGCTGACCACATTGGGAGATAACCAGCTAGACGAACTGCTTGTCTCTCCCCGTAGTGGCATCTGGCATGAGGTCAGCTCCGCCGGTCGGATCTTTGAAACGGCGGCACGTCCAATCGAAAGCGGACCCAGTCGCGGCGGCTGGGTGGTGGTAGTGCGCGAAGTCACCCGGCAGCGAGAGGCAGAGCGGCGTATCCAGCAGCAGGAACGGCTGGCGACGGTGGGCCAACTGGCGGCAGGGATTGCGCACGATTTCAATAATATTATGTCGACCATCGTGCTGTACGCGCAGATGTCCACCCAATCGCCATGGATCCCCGCCCGTGACCGGGAACACATCTCCACGATCTACCAGCAAGCCATGCAGGCTACTGAGCTGATCCGCCAAATATTGGATTTCTCCCGGCGCTCAGTGCTTGAACGCCAGCCGATCTCTTTACGACCGCTTTTGAAGGAACAGGTGCGCCTCTTCGAGCGCACATTGGGTGAGGACATCATCATCGAGCTGGTTGGGATGCGGGAGCGCTGTCTGGTTTTTGCTGATCCAACCCGTATGCAGCAGGTGTTGCTCAATCTGGCGCTCAACGGGCGAGATGCCATGCCCGGCGGCGGAGTCTTGCAGATCGGTCTGGACCAGATCGAGATAAAGGAAGGCGATAAATCTCTGCTGCCAGAGATGCCGGCTGGCAGGTGGGTGCGCCTGACGGTCACCGATAGCGGAAATGGGATCGAGCCAGAGCACCTCCCGCATATCTTCGAGCCTTTCTACACAACCAAAAGCCCGGGAGAAGGCACCGGCCTGGGCCTTGCGCAAGTGTATGGTATTGTCAGCCAGCACGATGGCTTCATTGACGTTCAGTCAACGCCAGGGAGCGGATCAACTTTCACCATTTACCTGCCAGCGCTGCAAGAAAACCTGACCGGCATCCCCGATCTGGATACCGGACCTCTGTTGAAAGGCCATGAGGAGACCATCCTCGTCGTCGAAGACAGCGTTTTCACCCGCCAGGCCCTGGTGGACAGCCTGGAGCTGCTCAATTATCATGTGCTCACGGCTTCGAACGGGCGCATGGCACTCGATGTGCTCACCCGGCAGACGAAGACGATCAACCTGGTGATCAGCGATGTGATCATGCCCGAGATGAGCGGCCTTGCGCTGGTACGTGAGATGGTGGATAACCGGATCGATGTGCCGGTGGTGCTGCTGACCGGGCATACGCTGGGCAAAGACCTGGAAAACCTGCGCGCCGAAGGCAGGGTGGAGCTGCTGCCCAAGCCGCCCAGCCTGGAGCAAATCGGGGAAGTAGTAGCGCGTATGGTCAGGAAGACTGGGGGGAGCTGATAAATTCAAGCCCGCGCAGCAAAGCTGGCTCGTAGGTCGAATCGAAGTCGTGACCAGCTGCGGGTACCACCTCCTGGCTGCATGGAAGTCCGGCGTGCGCCATCATTTTTACCAGTGAGTGGATGCCGTCCCGGTGGATCCTGCTATCATTTTCGCCGTAGATAAGATAGCCCTTCAAGGGGGCAGCCCCAGCGGGGGTGCGAGCCACAGCCTGGTCGATCAAATCTTGCCACTGCTGCGGGTCCTCCATGATTGGGCCGGTTGGACCAAATGCCAGAAATCCGATTACCGGTAGAGCGCCGCTGAGGGCCAGCCAGATAGCGACCTCACCACCCATCGTGTGACCGGCAAGGACGATTGAGCGCTGATCTACGGCATAACCCTTGAGCAAGGATTGGTAGTGATGGATGACGTCTTTATGGGAGATCTCAAGATCATCCCAGATGTACGCGTCTTTCCACATCGCCTGTGAGGAACGAGGCGCTGCCACCAGCCATCCTGCACTCGCCGCCAGGCGCCAGAACGGCAACACGGCCTCAGGGGTGCTGCCGTTGCCGTGAAGGGCGATCAAGGTAGGGCATGGAGCAGCCCCCTGAGAGCATGCCCCTTGTGAGCGCAGCGTCATCAGCGGATACCCTTGGGCCTGGTCATCGTGCTGCGACAGGCGATTCTGCTCCACCAGGTGTTCAAATTCCGGCAAGCCCTGCATTGTTTTCAACGCCGGAGACTTTCTCAGCAGTATCTCGTTGTACCACAGACCGTCCTGGATGGCCGAATCCAGGAGCTGGATGGCCGCATCGGCTTGTTCCAGGCGAGCGTGAAAGCAGACGCGCCAATAGGTGAATAATGCTGCCTGCTCTGGGAACTTCCTGGCAGAGTTTTCTGCAAGGGCTAAAGCTTGCGGATAATCTCCAGCCTGGTAGTAAGCCTGAATTCGTGTCTGGGTATCTTCGAAAGATGGTGAATGGCTGCTCATCGGAAAAGATTGTAATCCCGGCGATCGGGTAAGTCAACTTAGTTAAAGAATGATCTTAAAATAATCCAATTAAGGGTTGATTAATCTAATTTCAGTAAATCACAGGTTTGACAAAAAGGGCATCTTTGGTAAGGTTAAGTCGCCAAAACCAACCCAAACCAAAGAGGCCCAAACGAATGATACCGCAATACGTGCCAAAAGCTGAAGATATTCGAGCATATACCTTGGACATCCTGAAAGATCACGTCAAACTGGATATAGCTGGCTACAAATGCACGACCGAGGGCATCCTCGATGTGGTGCTGAAAGCCAGTGCCGAAAGCAGTAGTATCGAAGCGGCGAGCAATGACTTACAAGCAATGGCGGACAGTAACACCATCCGCGAATATCTAAACGCAGCTTTAGATATTCAGGCACTCCGTGAGCAAGAAAACGAGATGAATGCTGCCTTGGCCGATTGCATTCCCGCCAGCATGCCAAGAACGAAGGTGGAAGTGGCGATTGACTTTCATGATGAACCCTTCTATGGCAAGCAACCCGGTCTGCGGGAAGTCACATGTGCGGGTCAGGCCAAGAAAGGCACCACCCACTTCATTCGGATTGCCAGCGCTTATGTCATCTGGCGTCAGGTCCGCTTGACCTTAGCTCTCCGCTATGTGCTACCCGATGAGAACACGCTCGATATGCTCAAAATCTTGCTCACTCGCCTACAGGAACTCGGTTTCGGCGAGATCCGAGTACTCTATTTGGATAAAGGCTTTGCCTCGGGCGAGATTATCGAGCATTTGAAAGCATGCAAGCAGCCGACGATCATTGCCTGTCCCATCCGAGGCAAGCAAGGAGGCACCCGAGCTTTGTGCCAGGGTCGCAAGAGTTATCAAACCGAGTACACCTTTACAGATGGCACTTCAACCACCCTGACCCTCAAAGCGACCTTGGTTCCAGACAAATCAGGCAAACGCCGCCGCAAGTGGTTGGCCTTCATCGTGATTGACTTGGATTGGCCTCCAGAGAAAATCCATCACGAATATCGACGCCGTTTCGGGATCGAGTGCAGTTACCGGATTATGCGGCGAGTTCGAGCGATGACGACTTCGCGTAATCCAGCCCTACGCTTCTTCCTGTTAGCCGTTGGCATGATCCTGGTCAATGCCTGGGTCTTCCTGCGTTGGGAGTTCGCTCGTTTGCACGCTCCTGGTTTTCGCCGGGTGGACGAAACCCTTTTTCGTTTCCATCGCTTTACTCGATTGCTCATTCGTGCGATCGAAGCTGTCTATGATGTGGTGATGGCTATTCCGACCTGCCAATCACCTCAATCTGTGATTTACTGAATTTATATGCTATAAATCAATACCTTCGCCAAAAAATAGGCTGATGTGAATGGGCCTTTGTAGTAGAGTTAGGTCAACCACGACTTCAACTCACACTGCAAAAGCCCACGATGAACATTTTAGCACTTTTACAACCGATACAGAACAGCGTTTCCAAAACGACCTTGCAGCAATTGAGCCGGATCATCGTTGCGATGATCGCCATGACAGGCCGAGTAACCATGCTGGGGATATCTCGATGGGCCGAAAAAGGTGGCAGCTACCGAACGGTGCAGCGTTTCTTTTACACGGTCATCCCCTGGGCGCAGGTATTGTGAGCGTTCTTTTGTGGGCACCTTTTGGATCGTCAGGACACCTACCTGCTGGCCGGAGATGAATGCGTCGTGACAAAAGCCGGCAAGCAAACCCACGGTTTGGATTACTTTTTCTCCAGCCTGCGGCAAAAAGCGGTTCCAGGGCTATCCTTTTTCACGCTGGCGTTGGTAAGCACCCGGCAGCGACGCTCCTATCCAGTCTGTGTGGAACAGATGATCCGCACGGAGGAAGGAAAAGCCGCTAGTCGGGTCAGGAAGCAAGCCAAGAAAGCCAAGCCCGAAGGTCCCAAACAGAAGCCGGGACGGCCAAAGGGCAGTCGCAACAAAAACAAGGCAGAAGTGGCGCTCAACCCAGAGTTGAAACGCATCCAGAAAATGTTGCAAAGCCTTCTGAACACCATCCAGGGCACAATCCACCTGACCTACCTGGTGCTGGACGGTCATTTTGGCAATCACCCGGCTTTCCACATGGTTCGGCAGTGCCAACTGCATCTGATTTCCAAGCTGCGCTACGATGCTGCTTTGCACTTTCCCTACTCAGGCCCATCCCCAAAACGTGGCCCAAGACCCAGGCTGGGCGAACAGGTGGACGTACGCAGCATACCGAAAGAGTATCTCAAGGAAACCAAAGTGGAAGATGGCTTTGAGACCCGCACTTACCAGATGCAGCTGCTCCACAAGGACTTCTCAGACCCTTTGAACGTCGTCATTTTGCTCAGAACCAACCTGGAAACCAAGGCCTGGGCCAATGTGATCCTGTTTTCGAGCGATTTGGAACTGCCTTACGACAAACTGATTGACTTTTACAGCCTGAGATTCCAAATCGAGTTCAATTTCAGGGACGCCAAACAGTTCTGGGGGCTGGAAGATTTCATGAACATTACCCCAACCGCCGTGACCAATGCCGCCAACCTTGCGCTGTTCATGGTCGATGTCTCTCAAGTGTTAATGTGCCAGTACCGACAAGATGATCCCGATTTTAGCGTGTTGGATTTGAAGGCTTACTACCGAGGCTACCGATATGTAACCGAGACAATACAAATGCTTCCTCAAAAACCCGATGACAATTTAGTTTCCCAGCTTTTCCACAAAGTGGCTGCTTTAGGCCGCATTCACACCGTCAAAATGCCTGTCCCTTCAGGCTAATTGGCGAAGGTATTGACACATTGGACCGGTTAGAGATTCAAAAAATATTTGATCCCGATAACGACAACACCGGCATGCACATCTGGAGCAGTGCGCCAGTTGCAGCCGCGTGGGGTGAAGACGCAAACACCGCTGATACGGCTGTTCCTTACCTGGACACTGGTTTCACTACCCTGCCCATGTTGGCAGACTGGATCACCCCGGTATTGAGTTTGGTCAAATCGGCTGATCCAGAGATCATTATGAACGAAGCTGGGCAGAGCAGCACCTTCAGCCTGGTAGTCTCGACCTTCGAAAATGCAGTCAGTACAGTGGATGTTGTCGATGATCTGCCCATAGGGTGGGCCTACATCGCCGAGAGCACAACCATCACCCTCCCGGATGGCAGCCAGATCAGCGGCCCGGCAGCCGAGCCATCCATCGTCGACCAGCGGTTGACGTGGGATCTGAACCAAGATATGGGCCCATACCGGACCCTTAGCGTGGTTTTCAGCGCCGAGCTGACAGTTACCACCAGCGATCTCTACAGCTTACAGCGGGCGCAGGCTACCGGGACGCGGGGCAGTGAGGTGTTCACCGCGGCAGATGATGCATTGGTGAGGGTTTCGAATCTGGTCGTGCAGAAATCGTCCAGTGCGGGTGGCAATCCGGTTTCCCCGGGCGATATGATCACGTACACGATTGTCATTACCAATACCGGCAGCGTGGCGGAGACAGGTCTGGTGGTAAGCGATACTTTGCCCGTAGGAACCAGCTACGTAAGCGGGAGCAGCCTGGTTTTTGCGCCAGACTGGCAGCCTGCCGGTGCCTTCAGGGAC
>Ga0209286_1000515_pt1 | contig 10753 bp, 10 predicted proteins | sample PPLLak1March2015_2_FD_187250 | JGI IMG/M metagenome (GOLD analysis project Ga0209286, IMG submission 187250) | Freshwater sediment microbial communities from Prairie Pothole Lake near Jamestown, North Dakota, USA - PPLs Lake P8 Core (3) Depth... | ecosystem: Environmental > Aquatic > Freshwater...
TGTGCTCGAGCCAGAAATGGTTGTCGAAATGCAGGTCGAGCAGGGTGCCGTCCATGTCGAGCAGCACCGTGCGAACCTGCGACCAGGCGATCACTGCATCGCCCCGACGTGCGCCACCGCACAGCGGCCGAGGGCGCCGAGATCATAGCCACCCTCGAGCACCGAGATCACCCTCCCGGAAGCGTGGCGGTCTGCCAGCACGCAGAGTTCGCGGGTGATCCAGGCGTAGTCGTCCTCGACCAGCCTGAGTCCGCCAAGCGGATCGTCAACATGGGCGTCGAAGCCGGCCGAGATGAATATCAGCTGTGGCCGGAAAGTTTCCAGTGCGGGCAGGAACAACTGGCCGACGGCAGCGCGAAACGCTGCTCTGTCGGCGCCCTGCGGCAGCGGTGCGGGAATGAAGCCCGGATAGGGCTGGCTGCCACTGTGTGGATAGAACGGATGACGGAAACTTGAGCAAAGCAGCACCCGCGGCTCATCGCGAAGAATCTCCTCGGTGCCATTGCCGTGATGGACATCGAAATCGACGATGGCGACGCGTTCGAGCGCATGGCTCGCGAGCGCATGCCGTACCCCGACCGCGACATGGTTGAATAGGCAGAAGCCCATCGCATGTTCGGTCTCGGCATGGTGACCCGGCGGGCGAACGCTGCAAAAGGCGCGCGTCGCCTCACCGCTCATCAGTGCATCGACTGCGCGTACCACCGCCCCGCTGGCGGCGAGTGCGGCGTTCCAGCTGAAGGGATTGAGGCCGGTATCCGGGTCGAGCCAGTTGACGCCCTCCTCCGGCACCGCCTCGCGTACGCGTTCCACGTGGTCCGTGCTGTGCGCACGCAACAGCTGCCCGGTGGTGGCATAGGCCGGCACCAGGGGCAGCAACTGGTCGAACCAGGGCGCGCCACGCAGTGCCGTATCGATCGCCTGCACCCGCCGTGGCGATTCGGGATGCCACGGCCCGACATCGTGACGCAGACAGTCGGGATGCGTCAGATAGGCGATGCGTGCCATCAGAACAGCTGGTCCTTGCTCACCCCGCGGCGGCGCAGCAGTTGCCGCAGCAGGCGCAGGGACTCCATCTGGATCTGCCGCACCCGTTCGCGCGTGACCTTGAGCTCCAGCGCCAGATCCTCGAGGGTGCAGGCCTCGAGGCCGTTGAGACCGAAGCGCCGCTCGATCACCCAGCGCTGCTTGTCGTTGAGCTGCGCCATCCACTCCTGGACGTGGCGCTCGATTTCCTCGAGCTGCAGGATGTCTTCGGGCAAATGGGCATTGTCGTCAGCGATCGCCTCGCCGAGCGACAGCGTGGGATCGACGTCGAGCGGCGCATCGAGCGAGGCGACGCGCTCGTTCAGCTGCATGATGCGGCGCACGTCCTCGATCGGATGACTGGTCAGGTTGGCGATGTCCTCCGCGCTAGGATCGGTCACCCCATGGGTTTCGAGGTGGCGCTGGGCGCGCAGGTAGATGTTGAGTTCCTTGATGATGTGGACCGGCAGACGGATGGTGCGCGACTGGTTCATGATCGCGCGCTCGATGTTCTGGCGTATCCACCAGGTGGCGTAGGTGGAGAAGCGGAAGCCGCGCTCGGGATCGAATTTCTCCAGCGCGTGGATCAGCCCGAGGTTGCCCTCCTCGACCAGGTCGAGCAGGGTCAGCCCGCGGTTGGCGTAATGCTTGGCGATGTTGACCACCAGCCGCAGGTTGCGCTCGATCATCGTCTGTCGCGCCTCGAAGTCGCCCTGCAGACTGCGACGCGACAAGTCGACTTCCTCGGCGGCGGTCAGCAGCGGGGCCTGGCCGATTTCGTTGAGATAGAGCTGGGTGACGTCGACCTGGGCCTCGCCGAGGATGGCCGTCGCCAGTTCATCCGCCTCGCTGGGCGGCTGCAGGGATTCCGGCTCCTCGGCCTCGCCCGCGATCAGATCGTCGTTGTCTTCGGAATCGGTACTCATGAGCGCTCCGGCAGATACTTCAGTGGATCGAGTGGCTTGCCGTACTGGCGAATCTCGAAATGCAGCTTGACCTGATCGGCATCGCTGTCGCCCATCAGCGCGATCTTCTGACCAGCAGCCACCGAGTCGCCCTCCTTGACCAGCATTTCCTCATTGTGCGCATAGGCACTGAGAAACTCCCCGGGATGCTTGATGATCAGCAGGCGACCGTAGCCGCGCAGGCCGACGCCACTGTATACCACCTTGCCCGGCGCGACCGCGAACACCGGCGCGTTGCGCGTTCCGGCGATATCGATGCCCTTTCCGCCGGCCGCGCCGAAGCGCCCGATCAGCTTGCCTTGCGCAGGCCACATCCATGTTTCGACGGCCTCGCTGAGCGGCGCTGGCGGGACGGTGACCGCGACCGGCGCCGCAGGCGGCTGCGGGGCAGGAAGCTGGATCGGTGCTCCCGACACCTGCGCCCAGTTGACCTCGCTGTAAGGCAGCAATATTGCCTGCGGCTCGCGCAGCACGGGAGCCTCGCTCAGCGGCTGCGCCTGCGGCAGCGGATCGGCACCCAGCGCCGTGACCTCGACGCTGTTCTCGACTGGCCCGATCTCGGGCGGTGTCAGACGCAGGACCTGACCGACCCGGATCACATCCGGCGATTCGAGATTGTTCCACTCGGCCAGTTGGCGAAAATCCACGCTATTGGCAAAGGCGATGGCGAAAAGGGTGTCGCCGCGGCGAACGGTGTGAAAGCCGGTACTCGACGGCGCGATCTGCGGGGTGACCGGACGGGGTGCGGTGCTCGCTCTGCTCGACGCAGGCTTCCTGGCGCTCGACTCCGCCGCGGACGGCGAACCTGCACGATCGGTAACCGGCGCCGGTCCGCGTGCGCTGCAGGCGCTCAGGGTCAGCAGCAACAACAGCCACCCTGCCCTCATGCCACCCCCGGCAGCAAGGGGACGAACTTGACCTCCTCGAGAAGATGCTCGACGAACTGGTCGCCATGTCGCTCGACCACGCACAATGCTTGCGCCTGGCCGCCGCGCGGCATCACCAGGCGCCCGCCTTCCGCCAGTTGCTGCTTCAAAGCCTCGGGTACCTCGGCGAAAGCCGCGGCGATGACGATCGCATCGAACGGCGCAAGATCCCTGACCCCTGCCATGCCGTCGCCATGCTTGGGCTTGACGTTGTTGATGCGAAGTTCGCGCAGGCGGGCGCGAGTCTTGCCGACCAGCGCGGCGATGCGCTCGACCGATACGACTTCGCGTGCAAGCTTCGCAAGCACCGCAGCCTGATACCCACAGCCCATGCCGACCTCGAGCACCCGTGCTAGCTCGCGCCCGTTGCGCGCCAGTTCGCCCATGCGCGCGACCACGTAGGGGCTGGAGATCGTTTGGCCGAATCCGATCGGCAGCGCAGTATCCTCGTAGGCGCGCGACTCCAGCGCCTGGTCGACGAACAAGTGGCGCGGCACCATGCCCATCGCCGCCAGCACCATCTCGTCGCGGATGCCCTGTTCACGCAGACGCTCGATCATGCGGCCGCGGGTGCGCGCCGACGTCATGCCGATGCCGGCGCGGGAATTCACTGCTTCAACCATGCGTTGACGCTTTCCATCTGGCCGAAGCGGGTGAGGTCCATCTGCAGCGGCGTGATCGAGACCTGGCCGCTGGCGACCGCATGAAAGTCTGTCCCCTCGCCGGCGTCCTGGGCGGCACCCGCAGCCCCCACCCAGTAGACGACCTGGCCGCGTGGGTTGGTGGTCTTGACCACCGACTCGGCCTTGTGGCGCTTGCCGAGACGGGTAACCACCATGCCGCTCAAGTCGTCCCAGGCCCGATCCGGCACGTTGACATTGAGCAGCATCGGCTCGGTCGGCGGCTGGCGCTGGATGCGCTGCACCAGGTCGCTGACCACCCGCGCCGCGGTGTCGAAATGCTTGGCGTTATGGTTGGCGAGCGATACCGCGATCGCGGGTATTCCCAGCAGATAGCCTTCGGTGGCGGCAGCCACGGTGCCCGAATAGATCGTGTCGTCACCCATGTTGGAGCCGTGGTTGATGCCGGAAATCACCATATCGGGCAGATGATCGAGCATGCCGGTGACGGCCAGATGAACGCAGTCCGTCGGCGTGCCATTGACGTAGTAAAAACCGCTTGGCGCCTGCCGCAGCATCAGCGGACGGTCGAGGGTGAGCGAATTCGATGCCCCGCTGCGATCACGTTCCGGTGCCACCACGGTGATCTCGGCGTACGCCTGCAGGGCCTCTGCAAGCGCGGCCAGGCCGGGGGCGAAGTAGCCGTCGTCGTTGGAGAGCAGGATGCGCATCAGTGGGCGTCCCCCGATCGCACGCATGGGAAGCGCGCTCGAAAAGGGATGATGGAACTGGCTGAAAACATAGGTCCGATTCTAACATCGTGAACTGGCCGATTCAGCCTGACAAAGACGTTACGCCTTTGTCTCGTGAACGCCGAAAGGGCAGAGACCTTACGCAGCAAGAGGCGGAATGATCGCGCACAAGCTGGTCCTCGCCGCGCCTGCATGGCTCGAGGGGACCGGAACGATTGAAACCACGAGACATAAACCTGCCTCTAGAAAGACTTGGCAATGGGACCTAAGTCGGAATAATCGTGGGCCCCTGGATCATCATTAAATAGTAAGATACTCATGTAGTAGATTTAGGGATTCATTTACACGCGCGGTCTGCCGCACGTCCTTCGCAGTTAACGGGTTGGCGTTGCAAGACAAGGGTTTGAGCTGCAGATGCCCGAGGACCCTTTTACAAAGGACTGCTGGCGCACAGTGGAATTCAGAAAAATGGTGCTTTCCAATTCTCTTTTCAAAACGCTGATTGTCTGCGCCTGCCTCCTCCTCGCCGGCTGTTCGCAGCTTTTGCCGCGGGGCACCGTGGAAGTGAAGGGGGTGTGGCACAGCTTCGACGAAGCGCGCGCATCCTTCGAGAAGATCGTCCCCTACCAGACCCGCGTCAAAGACCTCGAGGCAATCGGCATCGTGCCCCGAGTCACGCCCAACATCACGGTGCTGAACTACTCCGACGTGTTGCAGCGTTTCGTCCCCTCACCCGTGATCGACCCCAATGAACTCGACGATCCGGTCCGTGACTGCATCACTGCGAAGACGGCCTGCAGCGGCTACGAAATCGACCAGAAATTCGTCAAGCGCGAGCGCGTCGGCAATTTCTGGGCCGACTTCTTCGGATTCAAGCGCGAAACCGACGTCTTGGGCTGGCGTTTCAAGGGCATGGTGCTGATCAAGGGTGATGTCATCATCTACAAGCTGGTCAGCGGCGAGCCCATCATCAGCGAGAAGGAACTCAATCGCAACCCGCTCGGACCCTTCCAGGGTGCGGGCGAGGCGGCGCTGCGCAGCTTTTTCTGATCATGCCCCAGCAGACCAAATGACACGGCCCCGCATTGCGGGGCCGTGTCATTGTCAGCCTGTCCCGATCTAGGCTACTGCAGCCTCCGCGCCTCTGCCGAACACGATCTGGCCGTCGCGCGCATCGACCAGGATCGTGTCCTTGGCGGCGAAATGCCCTGAGAGGATTTCCTTCGCCAGCGGATTCTCGATCTGCGACTGGATCGCCCGTTTCAACGGCCGCGCGCCGAACACCGGGTCGAATCCTGCACTGGCGATCTGCGCCAATGCGGCATCCGACACCTCCAGCCCCATCTCCATCGCCGCCAGGCGCTTGGCGAGGTACTGCAGTTGAATCCCCGCGATCGACTTGATGTGATCCTCGCCCAGACTGTGGAACACCACCACCTCGTCGATTCGGTTGATGAACTCGGGACGGAAGTAGTTCTTCACCTCGGCCATCACCGCCAGCTTCACCACCTGGTAGTCGTCGCCGGCCATCTGCTGGATCATCTGGCTGCCGAGGTTCGAGGTCATCACGATCACGGTGTTCTTGAAGTCGACGGTACGACCCTGGCCATCGGTCAGGCGGCCGTCGTCGAGCACCTGCAGCAGCACGTTGAACACGTCGGGGTGGGCCTTCTCCACCTCGTCCATCAGGATCACCGAATAGGGCTTGCGGCGCACCGCTTCGGTGAGGTAACCGCCCTCTTCGTAGCCGACGTAGCCGGGCGGCGCGCCGATCAGGCGCGAGACCGAGTGCTTTTCCATGAATTCGGACATGTCGACGCGGATCAGATGATCCTCCGAGTCGAACAGGAAGTTCGCCAGGCCCTTGCACAACTCGGTCTTGCCGACGCCGGTCGGGCCGAGGAACAGGAAGGATCCGTAGGGCCGGTTGGGATCGGACAGGCCCGAGCGCGAGCGGCGGATGGCATCCGACACCAGGCGCACCGCCTCGTCCTGCCCCACCACGCGCTGGTGGATGGCGTCTTCCATCTGCAGCAGCTTGTCGCGTTCGCCCTGCATCATTTTCGATACCGGGATGCCGGTCGCGCGCGACACCACCTCGGCGATTTCCTCGGCGCCGACCTCGGTGCGCAACAGCTTGAATGCCGGCTTGGCGGCGCCGCCCTCTTCGGCACGCTTCAGCTGAGCTTCCAGTTGCGGCAGCTTGCCGTACTGGATCTCCGCCACCTTGTCGAGCTTGCCCTGGCGCTGGAGGTCGATCATCTCGCCCCGCAACCTGTCGATTTCTTCCTTGATGTGGGCGCTGCCCTGCACCTGGGCCTTTTCAGCTTTCCAGACTTCTTCGAGGTCAGCGTATTCGCGGCCGAGTTTCTCGATTTCCTCTTCGAGCAATGCGAGCCGCTTCTGCGAGGCCTCATCCTTTTCCTTCTTCACCGCCTCGCGCTCGATCTTCAGCTGGATGATGCGACGGTCGAGCTTGTCCATCGACTCCGGCTTGGAGTCGATTTCCATCTTGATGCGCGCCGCGGCCTCGTCGATCAGGTCGATCGCCTTGTCCGGCAGGAAGCGGTCGGTGATGTAGCGATGGGAGAGCTCGGCGGCAGCGACGATCGCCGGGTCGGTGATGTCGACGCCGTGATGCAGTTCGTAGCGTTCCTGCAGGCCGCGCAGGATGGCGATGGTCGATTCGACGCTAGGCTCGTCCACCAGCACTTTCTGGAAGCGACGCTCGAGGGCGGCGTCTTTCTCGATGTACTTGCGGTATTCGTCGAGCGTGGTGGCGCCGATGCAGTGCAGTTCGCCGCGCGCCAGCGCCGGCTTGAGCATGTTGCCGGCATCGATCGCGCCTTCGGCCTTGCCGGCGCCGACCATGGTGTGGAGCTCGTCGATGAAGACGATGATGCGGCCTTCCTCCAGCGCCACTTCCTTCAGCACCGCCTTGAGGCGCTCCTCGAACTCGCCACGATACTTGGCGCCGGCCAGCAGGCCCGCCATGTCGAGCACCAGCACCTTCTTGTTCTTCAGCGTCTCGGGCACCTCGCCGTTGACGATGCGCTGCGCCAGTCCCTCGACGATGGCGGTCTTGCCGACGCCGGGTTCGCCGATCAGCACCGGATTGTTCTTGCTGCGGCGCTGCAGGATCTGGATCGCGCGGCGGATCTCGTCGTCGCGTCCGATCACCGGGTCGAGCTTGCCCTCGCGCGCCCGCTCGGTCAGATCCAGGGTGTATTTCTTCAGTGCCTCGCGTTGGCCTTCGGCCTCCTGAGACTGTACGTTCTCGCCGCCTCGCACCGACTGGATCGCCTGCTCCAGCGTGGCCTTCTGCGCGCCATGCTGCTTCAGCAGGCGACCGGTCTCGCCCTTGTCATCGAGCGCCGCCAGCAGGAACAGTTCGGACGCGATATAGGCGTCGCCGCGTTTCATCGCCTCCTTGTCGGTCAGGTTCAGAAGGTTATTGAGGTCGCGCGAAATGCTGACCTCGCCGCCCTGGCCCTCGACCTTGGGCAGGCGGGTCAGCGCCTGGGTCAGGGAGACCTTGAGCGCCGGTACCTGCACGCCGGCGCGCGAGAGGATCGACGATGCGCCGCCGCCCTCCTGGTTGATCAGGGCGAGCAGCAGGTGCTGCGGCTCGATGTAGGCGTGATCGCCGCCGACGGCCAGGCTTTGCGCATCCTGGAGGGCCTGCTGGAACTGGGTGGTGAGCTTGTCAAAACGCATGGGGTTGCCTCCTGCTTAAGGTATATTCGATGTCCCCTAGATAGCGCCTCTTTCGCCGATTTCAACCCGTCATGTCTGAATTGAATCAAGAACAGGTCCAAAGGGATGTCGCCCGTGCGCTGGAGGAGGATCTTGTCGGGCCTTCGTGGGGTGCTACACCCCCACCCCAGCCCTCCCCCCTCGAGGGGGAGCACCCTGTCGGGCATAAAGGGGCCAACGATGCGCTGCGTGCGCCCAGGGCGATTAAGGACCTCACTGCCCTGCTCATTCCCGAAACGCAAACCGCCCGCGCCCGCGTCATCACCCGCGAGTCGGCCGTGATCGCCGGCCGCCCCTGGTTCGACGCCTGCTATCTCGCACTCGACCCCGACTGCCGCATCGACTGGAGGGTCAACGAGGGCGACGCTGTCGTCGCCGGCACCGAGCTGGTCGAGATCAGCGGCAAGGCACGCGCGCTGCTGAGCGCCGAACGTCCTTCGCTGAATTTCCTGCAGACCCTGTCGGCCGTGGCGACCGCCACCCGCCCCTATGTCGAGGCGGTCGCCGGCACCCGCGCCGCCATCCTCGACACCCGCAAGACCCTGCCCGGCCTGCGCCTCGCCCAGAAATACGCGGTACGCATGGGCGGCGGACAGAACCAGCGCACCGGACTGTTCGACGGCATCCTGATCAAGGAAAACCACATCGCGGCGGCAAGCGGAATCGGCCCGGTCATGGCCGCCGCTTTCGCACTCGATGCCGGCGTACCGATCCAGATCGAGGTCGAGACGACGGAGCAGCTGCGCGAGGCCCTGGATGCCGGCGCGACCCTGATCCTGCTCGACAACTTCAGCCTCGACATGCTTCGCCAAGCCGTGGCGCTGACCGATGGGCGGGCCCAGCTCGAGGCCTCCGGCAACATCAGCCTGGAGACGGTGCGCGCGGTGGCCGAAACCGGAGTCGACCGCATTTCCATCGGCGGGCTGACCAAGCACGTTCGCGCCGTGGACCTGTCGATGCGCATCCAGGCCGATGCCTAATTCGCTCCTGCAGCGCTCGGCATGAGCCTCTCGAAGGCCATGATCGAGATCGTTCGCGCGCGCTACGACGAGCCGACACACACCGCTGCCCTGGTCGAACTGCTCGACGCCTATGCGCGCGACCCCGCCGGCGGCGGTGAAGCACTGAGCGAGTTCGTCCGCAACAATCTGGTTGCCGAACTGGCGACGCGGCCCTTCATCTTCAGCGTGCTGGCGTTCGAAGGCGGCGCTGCGGTCGGGTTGATCAACGCCATCGAGAGCTTCTCCACCTTCGCCTGCCGTCCGCTGGTCAACATTCATGATGTCGTGGTGCTGCCGGGTCACCGCCGCCGCGGCGTCGCCGCACAGATGTTCGCCGAGGTCGAAGCCATCGCGCGCGAGCGCGGCGCCTGCAAGCTGACCCTGGAAGTCCTCTCCGGCAACCTTTCCGCACGGACGCTCTACGAGAAACTGGGATTCGACGATTACCGTCTCGACCCGGCGATGGGCCATGCGCAATTCATGCAGAAGTGGCTCTGAAAACTCCGAATCACCCTCGCCCTTGCAGGCCAGGACGTTGGCAAATCGCGGTCGGCGGAAGGCGCGCGCTTTTTGTCCTGCTTACATAGCGCTTACACAACCCCGATAAACGACAAAGGCCAGCCCGAAAGCTGGCCTAACTCATTGATTTTATTGGTGCCGCTTATCCGAATCGAACGGATGACCTACCGCTTACAAGGCGGTTGCTCTACCAGCTGAGCTAAAGCGGCAACGGGCGACATTATAGCCAGGTCGCACCTGCGTCGGCACGCCCGAATCGCCTTACTTCACCACCTTCAATGACGGTTTGCCCTTCGGCGGAGGCGACGGTTCGTCGCTCGCCGGGGCGGGCTCTGCCTTGCTGACGACCGACTCCGGCTCGAAGTGCAGGCCTTGGCCGTTTTCGCGGGCGAAGATCGCCGCAACGCGTCCGACCGGGATCGAGATTTCGTGCGAGACGCCGCCGAAGCGCGCAGAAAACTGGATCCAGTCGTTGTCGAGGGTGAGGTTGCGGGTTGCGCCGGCGCTGATGTTGAAGACGATCTGGCCGTCCTTGACGTAGCCCTGCGGCACGCGGGTGTGCTCGTCGACCGCCACCAGCAATTGCGGGGTGTAGCCCGAATCCACGCACCATTCATACAGTGCGCGGATCAGGTAGGGCTTGGTTGAAATCTCCGACAAACCCCGATCCTTACTTGCGGAACGCCTTCTCGGTCGGGGTCAGCGCGTTGATGAAGGCCGGGCGGCTGAACAGGCGCTCGCGGTACTTGAGCACCGGCGCGGCGACCTTCGGCAGTTCGATGCCGTAATGCTCGAGGCGCCACAGCAGCGGAGCGATGGCGACGTCGAGCATGGAGAACTCGTCGTTCATCAGATACTTCTGCCGGGTCAGGATCGGCGTCAGCTGGGTCAGGCTGTCGCGGATTTCCTGACGCGCCTTGTCGGCCAGCTTGCTGCTGGTGGATTCCAGCGTGTTGACGTGGGTGAACAGGTCGTGCTCGAAATTGAACAACACCAGGCGGGCACGGGCGCGCATCACCGGGTCCGGCGGCATCAGCTGCGGGTGCGGGAAGCGCTCGTCAATGTATTCGTTGATGATGTTGGACTCGGTCAGCACCAGGTCGCGCTCGATCAGCACCGGCACCTTGCCGCTGGGGCTGATGCTGGCGATTTCCTCGGGCTTGTTGTGCATGTCGACGTCGATGATCT
>Ga0209286_1000520_pt1 | contig 10729 bp, 11 predicted proteins | sample PPLLak1March2015_2_FD_187250 | JGI IMG/M metagenome (GOLD analysis project Ga0209286, IMG submission 187250) | Freshwater sediment microbial communities from Prairie Pothole Lake near Jamestown, North Dakota, USA - PPLs Lake P8 Core (3) Depth... | ecosystem: Environmental > Aquatic > Freshwater...
CTCCTTTCCTGGTTTGCAGATGGCGTTATCTCGCCCCCGGCTGAAGGGCATATTCCACAGCGGCTACTGCTTCCCCTGATGTTGTAGGGGTTCGATTTCAGCAAAATCAACGGAAACCATCACGCACTTGGCGGAATGGAGACCCCCAAGCTTGCCCCTGACGGCCTCGTTGATAATTCTGTAGTACTCGATGGAAGATTCCCAGCTCATGCCGCCAATCAGACCGATGGTCTTCATAAATCTCCTCTCACCCAAAATTGCTCAAATCAAAAGGATGGTAGATATCCATACCATGATGCCTTCATCATTGCAATGACGGAATGGTGGAAGGGGAGGGAAGAGGATTCAGAGTGATCGTTTTTTCGGATTCAGACTGCGCGGAGGGTGTGGTGTCCTTCCAAGGACTCGATAGAAGGAAACTTAGGCCGGTGACGACGTCTAACGATTCTGGTCCGCAGTTTCATTCTTAGAAATCTCCTCGCAATCAATCCCATTTCGAATGGCGTCAGCGGCCGGGTGACCACTGCAATTCTTTTCTGTCGAATGGCGCCGAAAATCGATTCGAGATTCTTTTCCGCATAAATCAACGAGTAGGTGGTGCCGAATTGGGAAAGGAAGTGGGCATCTGAATTTCCGATCAAGGGAAATCCGTGGGATTGGGCAACGTCGATAGCCTTCTGGTTGAAGTTAATTCTGGGTGAATAGAAATGGCAGTATTCTAAAGCATCAAAGAGGTAACGGTGCTTCAAAAAGTGCCCGTTTAAAGAATAGGTGCCCGGGAAATAAGGGTGGGGAGCGACAATGAGAGTCTCTGGACGACGGAGCTTTGAAAGATGAGAAAACTCCGAGCAGATTTTAACCGGAGGGGGGTTGAGAAGGAGCACATGACGTCTTCGAATAGTGACCTCCACACCCGGGATGAGGAAAATTCTTCTTTCCTGGGCGTACAAGAATAATTCTGAACTGAAGGTCACGGTTTGATGATTGGTGATCGACAGCACTTCAAAACCTTCTTCGGCCGCTTTTGAGATGATCTCTTTTGCCGTGTATCGGACGCTATCCAGTGGATCCTCAGCCGTGTGAAGGTGGAGATCAGCCTTAAGAGGTTTCGAGGTTTCGATGTTATGGGTAAACTTTCTGTTCAGTGCCTGAGCACTCCCGAAATATTATTTCAAAACTGAATAATTTTATTTGTAAGACTTAAAGGCCGGGATGTCAACACTGCGGGAGAATTAAGACGGGCGACCTTATCAACACGTCTGGATTGAAATAGGAGACCTGTTCATGCGAGTGGGTGGGAATATCAAGAGGAAAAGTGACACGAAGACGCCGCCATGTTTCTGGCCGTTCTTTCCCGGGCTCTCTTTCACGAATTTCGTATGGTAAAAGGACATATGGATACCCCGACTTTTACCCCCTAACATCCCCGGAGCTGGATTGCAGGATTATTTGTTTTAAGATTGCTTATAAATTCATGGAAGTCGTCAAAGATGAATGTGACAAACCAAAATTAATTCTCCATTTTGTATTGAAACATGATGAGGGTATGGAGGTCTCCTTCTCCGACAAGGGTCGTGTGTTCTCAGTTGGTTTTACGTAACTGAAACAAATTTGAGATTTATTGTGATGCGAGACCTGCCCACCATCGGTATACCCTTTTATCTTGATCCTCTCAGTATGATGTTGAACGCTTCGGTATTATACAAGGATAGGATATATATGATCGCAGGGGCTTGGCAAGCTAAGCTCAACAAGATAATAAGCCAGCGAGGTGAATTCAACCTTTGGTGTAATATATAAGTATCCCTCTGGGTTCCCCTGGTCATCAGCAATATTCCGAGAATGGATGGCAGGAAAGTTAGGACAAAGCCAAAAACGACCGGGAGTAAAATCTGTAAATCCGTTTGGTACGGTATTTTTTCCATCTCGTTTAGAACCAAGCTATCCAGAAGGGCCCTTGAATTGGAATATTATTAGAAAAAGGGATTCGGGTCAACAAATCGTTTTTTTGCGATCCGTTCTTCTTATAAGAGGTGCCAAAGGGTCTCTCAGGCTGTGTTCTGGGTTCATTTGATACATTCGACGGCGACAAAGCCGGATTCTTAAATCGGGGTGAAAAGCGCCGCTCAGTATCAACCCTGAGCATACCGCGGGCGTCAGACCGGGGAGTCGAATGGGTTGATATTTCCGATGATTTCGTTTAATATGATTTTGTAACCTGGGTGGAGTCCTTGACAGTATAGAGGTTTTCCATGAAACCTCGAAAGCCTTCCCTAACCTGTGATTCCTTTCGAAACCTCAAAACCCTGCTCAAAAGCAAGTCTATTTCTTTGCCTGACCGCAAACCTCTTGATGTCCCAACTCAGAGAATAGAAGTAAGTCCCGAAGTCGAGGAGAAACTCTTCAGGAAGGCCATGGAAGGTGTAAAACCGATCCCAAAGAATAAGGTTGTGGGAAGAAAAATTAAAATCGAACTTCCGGAGACAACCAGGAATAGGGAAGATGCAGAGGCGTTGGAAAAGCTTGTAAATCTTGTGAGATACGGGACAGGCTTCACAGTCTCTGATACCCCCGAATACATCGAGGGTACGGGATATAATGTTCCTCCATCCATTGCGAAGCGTTTGCACCAGGGAGATTTTTCAATACAGGCACATGTTGATCTTCATGGCTTGCGTGTTGGTGATGCTAGGGAGACTTTTGAACAATTCTTGGATTGGGCGGTGACGACCGGCAGAAGAGGCGTTCTAATCGTCCACGGTCGTGGTCTTTCCTCTCCTTCGGAGCCTGTCCTAAAGAACAAAGTCAAAGAGTGGCTCACCCGGGGGCCATGGCGAAAATGGGTGGTCGCCTATTGCAGCGCAAGAAAATGCGATGGGGGTGCTGGAGCAACCTACGTGCTTTTAAGACAGCGACCTGTTTCGAAACGATCAAAGATCAGGCGGTCTGGCGGCGGAAGACCCTGATGGGGAAGAAAAAGAGAAAAAGAAGGATGAGGAGAAGGACTCGCTGATAGACTTCGAGACCAAAATAAAACAAAAAGAAGAGAAAAGCACTCAAGAGGATAAAAAAGTGAATCCTCATGACCCCTTGATAGATGGCTTTCAGGTTTACACCAGGATTCCCACCGAATAGGATCCCTCGTCTTGCAATGAAAGTGCCCAATATCATTGGCCAGTAATTCGTCATCAGGTAAATGATGACCTCCTTCTTATCCGCATTAATAAAACCATTGGGGCCAAAGAGTTGCAGAGGTTCCATTTGAAGAAAAAAAGACATCAACAGGGCATGGACGGTATGGAAAAAGGTGAAGTGAAACCATGTGAAGGCACCAATTCCAAGAGCTCCGACAGTGACCAGTATGACCGGCAACGAAGCCAAGGGATCTTTTCCATCCTTCGTCTGACTACTAAATGCCTTTGTCCGGAAATAAGCTGAGAGAGGGTCCCCCTTTTCATCCAAGTCTACTTTTCGGAGGAGAGGGACTCCGACGAGGTGGAGCAACGTACGGAAGACCGAGGAGGTAATAACAGCCCACCCGGTAAGAAGACTCGATATCCACAATCCCCAGCAGAGTTCATTTGCCTGCCAATCAAACTTAAACGCGAAGAAAGCCGTCAGCAAGAAGGCAAGGGCATCAAAAAGGCGGCTATTGAAAATCATCGTGATCCATTCTAAGGAGAAAATAATTCTCAAGTCAATTGAAATAAACTGGATTTTGGAGTATTCCTTTGACCCCGGGCGGATTCTTCCTGTATCATTAAAATAGAAAGGAAAGAGGATGGGAGAATATACCTGGCTGAAGCACTACGATGAAGGCGTGCCGCATTCTTTGCACCCGTATCCGGAGCAAACACTCCTTGACGTAGTGAGAGACACAGCCGCCCAGCGACCGAATCATACGGCTGTGATCTTTAAGGGAGCACACCTATCGTATGCAGAGCTAGAGAGGCTGAGCGATGCTTTCGCCGATGCACTGGTGACCCGGGGCGTCAAAAAGGGCGATCGGGTCGCTCTCCTCTTGCCGAACTGCCCTCAATCCATTATCACCCAGCTTGGCGTATGGAAAGCAGGAGGCATTGCCGCGCCAATCAACCCCCTCTATACCGAACACGAGTTAGAACGTTTGCTCAAAGAGTGTGGTGCTGAAACAGTAGTGGTCCTGACCCTGTTCTACAAGAAAGTTAAATCGATCCAGCGAAGCACCGGCGTTCGCCATGTGATCGCTACCAACATTAAAGAATATCTTTTTCCCTTCCTGAGCTTCCTGTTTACATTGTTTAAAGAGAAAAAAGAGGGCCATCGGATCAAACTCCAACCGAACGACCTGTGGCTGAGTGGCCTGTTGCGACAACATGCCGGTAGGCCGAAGCCAAACGTGGAGGTCGACCCTGAAGACCCAGCGCTGCTCCTTTTCTCGGGTGGTTCGACTGGTGAACCCAAGGGGGCAGTAGGGTCTCACCAGGCTCTGATGATGTCCGGAATGCAATTGCGCGCTTGGTTCAGCACGCTTGCGGTTGAGTGGGACGATGTCATCATGCTTACGATCCCTTTATTCCATGTGTATGGCAATGCCGGTGTCCTCACCGTAGGATTGCTCGGACACGAGGCTTTGGTGCCGATACCCAATCCTCGCGACATCGATGATCTGGTCGCCACGATTCGTAAGGTTCGCCCAGCCTTTTTGCCCGGCGTCCCAACACTTTTCATTGCACTACTCAACCATCCCGATGTCCAGGCTGGGAAAGTAGATTTCAAGTCAATCAAATTGTGCGTCTCAGGAGCATCTTCCTTATTGGCCGAGGTCAAGAACCGTTTTGAGACTCTAACCGGGGGGCGGATGGTAGAAGGCTATGCGCTTACCGAGTCCATGATGGCTACAGTTCTTACTCCTCTCCATGGTCCCTATAAACCTGGCGCCGTGGGGCTTCCGTTGCCAGACGTCGAAGTTCGGATTGCCGATGCAGAGACAGGCGAGGGGAGTGTGCCTGCTGGCGAAGTGGGCGAGATCCTGATGCGTGCGCCGCAACTGATGCAAGGTTACTGGCAACGCCCAAGCGAAACAAAGAATGTTATTCGCGAGGGTTGGCTTTACACCGGTGACCTGGGATACTTAGACGAAGATGGCTATCTTTTCATAGAAGACCGCAAGAAGGACGTGATCAAACCGAGTGGATTCCAGGTCTGGCCTCGGGAAGTGGAAGAAGTCATCGCCTCCCATCCCGCAGTGAATGAGGTTGGAGTAGGGGGTATCCATGACGACTACCAAGGTGAAGCGGTCAAGGCATGGGTGGTCCTACGGCCGGGCCAACAAGCCACGGTTGAAGAGATTCGAGCTTTTTGCCGGAAAAAACTTGCCGCATACAAAGTACCAAAACAGATTGAATTGACGGACAACCTCCCCAAAACCTTGGTTGGAAAGGTGCTTCGTCGAGCACTCGTTGAAAGGGAAAAGTTAAGGGAGAATAAGCCATGAATGGATATTGGAGAAGATGAAATGAAGTGTAGACGCCATGCCGATCGGGAGGCAATCGCTGTCTGTCAGAAACATGAGGCCGGGTTCTGTAGAGAGTGCTGCGAGTGTCTCAATATCGACCATTGCTGCGAGTGCATCGATCCAAAACTTTATTGTAAGTTTAGAAATCAGTGCTTGATCTGGGAGATGTCGAGGGACCGGAGAAAGAAAGACGTGGAGACGGGGTGACGCGGGGAAGAGGAGACTTTTCAATTGCGGAGTGCGGATTGCGGAGTCTAAAAAGATGGATAGGGAGATAGCGTGAAGGGATGACGCAGGGATGAGGAGACTATATCAGGATATCAGAACATCAGCGAGCCAAGATCGGGAGATGAGGAGATACGAAGACACGGAGATGAAATCTTCTTATAACTTCTTCTCGAGGAGCGAAGCGAGTTGCTCAAGGTGTTGTTTCTCTTCCGCGGATAGAACCCTAAACACTTTCTTTGCATTTTCGGATTCCATCTTGCGTTCCATTTTCAGATACAGGTCATAAGCATTTGACTCCAAGGAAATGGAGAGTTCAAGAATTTCCTTTAAGGTTTTTTTCTCCGCCCATTGAACTGCTTCGCGAAGGAGCATGCCTCCCTCCATCCTCTCACCTGAAGGTTCCTCACGAATGAGGTTTTTTGGAAACTCCGAATCGAAGGGGCTACCAGAAAGCTCCTTGTAAAGATTGACAAGGGAGGCCTGGTGCTTTTCCTCTGCTTTTGAAAGTTCTCGAAATAAAGCGACAGCCTCCTTGTCCTTCGACATGGAAGCCATTTCTGCATAGAATTTTCGAGATCCATCTTCCAGTAGCCACGCCAGTCCGAGGAGTTCTTCTGGCCGGGTGGCCGAAGAAAAGTAAGCCATTCCGGCCTCGGGCACGCCTTCTGAAACATGTCCCTCCCAGGCATTGATTCCGCCTTTCATACTATAGACCTCTTTTAATCCAGCTTCGGAGAGGATGGCTGCAGCGGCACGGCTGCGGACTCCCATACCTCAGTAGGCGATCGTCGGTTTATTGGGGTCAAGTTCCTTGACTCGATTCGCCAATTCTCCCAATGGAATCAATTGTGCGCCGGGGAGATGGCCCTGTTCATATTCTTTAGGCTGTCTCACATCAACGAGATTATACTTCTCTGGTCCCTTCTCGTTTAGAAACGTGCGAACCTCTTCGGCGGACCAGGAAGACACAGGTTTGAAATAATCTGAGATGCCCATGGTTCAACCCTTCACAATAACAATTTCAAAGAAAATTATCGTTTACAACAAAAAGGGATCCAGCAGCCTTTCTTCAGGATGACACGCGTGGTATTGTCTTCTGGCCGCGAAGGCCTTCCGTGATCTACTTTTTCTGGAACTTCCCCTTTCTGAAATATTTCATATTCGGGATCCCATGGGAAAATGAGCAGAGTTTCGTCCTTGATTTTTGTGAGAACGGGGAGGATAGGCTGGATCTCGGCTTTTCTTAAAGCCTTAAATACCTCCGCAACACTGGTGAATCGGGAGAGGTCTTCCAGAGTTTTCAATGTGGGTGGGCTAAGGGCAGCATTCCCCTTCAGATTCTCCTCCAAGGCTTGCTTCGGAGTTAACCAAACCCCAAGGGTGGTCTCTTTCTGATCATAAGTTGCTTCCTGTCCCTCCGGATGACAAGCCAGAAAGAAACGGGTGTCAAACCTCTCAGAGCGGGCCTCAGGAGTGATCCAATGGGCATAGTAGTGGAGTTGGTCCAGAGCAAAAAAAACTTTTTCCTCTTGAACAATCTGGCAAATATTCATTTTCCCTTTGTGGATCAAGTCTCGATAGTGTGAAACTTTTTCTCGTTCTGTGGGATCTTTAAGATGGATAAATTTCCCGGTCTGGTCATAGGCGAGGAGGACTCCCGCCTCCTCAAAAAGTTCCCGGATCGCTGCTACCCAGTGAGCCAAGCTCTCATCCGGAGGGAGCGTTCCTCTGAATAGTTGATGGGCTTCTTCAGGCGAGACTCCTTTGCATTGGGCACAAATCTCCAGAGATCCGTCCTCCCGGTCTACTCTTCCACCAGGGTAGACAAAATTTCCTCCCATGAAACTGCTCTTCTCATGGCGCTTGAGAAGGAAGATCTCAAACCCCTCAGGTTTAATTTCCCTGAGAAGAATGACCGTAGCGGCTTTCTTCGGAATGACTGCCATGGGATTTAATTAACACATCAGCGTCCTTTAAATCAAATCGGTGTAATCAGAGGGCGGAAAGTATTTTCCAGAGCTCTCTCATGGAGCGATTGACAACGGTCTCTTACGGTGGTAATTGTTCTTAACCTCTATGAACTATAAAACATTGAGTCCGAAGAAAATCTTTTTGGATCGGGATGGAGGCGGAGTAGCGGATAGCGTCGATCTTCAGCTCCACCTCTTTCCTTCCTCTTCTCACCCGGCCGTTTTAAGTGCAATCATGGATCTCTCGGCCTGTCTGGGGTTTGAAACCATGGGAATGAATCTTCCACTCGCGAAAACAGGAGTCAAGAGAGATTCTTCTTTCAACCACCATCTTTATATAGGGCTGAATCAAGAGCTGAAAGAAATGTATTCCGAAGGATTGGAGAATGACTATTACTTAGGTCAAGAAGATGAGGTTTCATTAGCCAGGACCATCAGAGAGTTTTCCCTCTCCTTGATCTCCTCTAAGGCGCGGTCGTCTAAAGGAGTTTCCATCAAACAGGATGGGAAGAGGGAAGGTTTCAATCTCTTGAATCCATTTTCAGATCACGGGTTCTTCTGTAGTTCTTCTAAATCGATTTTGCCTTTGGTCTTCCCGTACAAAATTCTTCTATTCGGTCATGCGCATTTGAATACCACAGTCGAAGCGGCAAATTTCGCTGCTCGATTAGGCCTGGAGACTCTTGGCGTCTCGTTGCCACTCACTTTTCCTTTTGGAGAAAAACCTAATCACCAAAGGAACTTCATCTATATCGGTAAGAGAGAAGATTTGGAGCCATGCGGACTAACGAGATTTGGCGATATTCTTAAGTACGAATGGGATTCAGGAATATTTTTGGTTCCATCTCAAAAGAGGATCCCAGATGTCCTGATCTGTGGGGATGAGAAAGGGCTGGGAGAGATTTTACATTACCTCACTTGCCTACCAACAGATTCAAAAGGAGTGAAGGACCCCATTTTTAATGGGATCAAAATATTTCAGGATAGATTGGGGGACCTTATATCAAAAGAGCCCCCTCACCGTATGTCTATCCCTAAAAAGCTCGTTAGGAATTACACCATCCCTGATGAAAAGGAAGAGATCCTTAAATTATTGGAAAAAGGGTCAAAGAAGCTGCGATCCAAACCCGATTCTATTGACATTGAAGTTCTCATGGTAAGACCTGAAGGTGTAAGGAAGGAATTTGGAGAAGCCATCAAAAGGTTATTTGAAAGGCTTGGTCTGAGCAAAAGCAAAATACATGTCACCGTTTTGAATGCCTATAAGCCTGGGCTGAGCTGGATGAAAGAAGTCGTTTTAAAGGAGATCGCCCAAGAGGAAGTTGACAAGATCGAGATTGCCTTTAGGGAATTCACAACAAAGGGGTTAGAAGAACCCACCCGTTGGCTCCAGGAAGTCTATCCGATCGTTGAAATCATTTCGAAGAAATTATCGATCCCCAGGGAGAAGATCGAATTCAAGAGGGATTCGAGGATGAAAGAGGTCTATCGGGTTCGTGCGTGGCGACGAAGGAAGGTTATTTATGAAAATCAGTTTTCCCCGAAATGGAACGCACAACCTTATCTCCTTCCTTTCCCACGATCCGGGAAGGTTCATCCGTGTACGGGTTGGGTCAGGATGAAGATGGGCGAAGAAGAGATCGTTAACCAGAGGGTAGAAACATGGATGGAGAGGATATGGGAAATCTATCAGAATGAAATTCTCTCTTTAATTGCCGAGGAGTCTGGCAGAATCCTTTCAAGCAAGAAGCCTTTTTTAAAGGAATCGCTTTTTGAACAACTGCGCTTCGATATCTATTTTGATTATCCGATGGAATTATTAGGAATTGATCAAGAGAGGATCTCCCCCCTGGAAGCCATGCATGAAGATCTCCACTTTGTGACTTTGGATTTGTTCTCTCAATGGTTGAAAAAGAAGGGGTTGAAACATCTATCTCCCGGAAGAGTGCTTCCGGTCATCCATCCTGACTTTCGAGGGAAGAATGGGAGGATGAGATTCACACTGGTTCCTCAGTCTCCGGGGGCCGTTCACGGGTCTCAGGAGGATCGGGAGGTCAGGACTACTCTCAGAGGAATTTTCTTCAAGGGGTCACGGACAGGGTTTGATCTATCCTTTGAAGGAGGGAAAGAGGGAGAGAGCGATCGGCTGAGAAAAAGAATAGGGTATTTGAAAGATCGCGATTTCAAAATCAAGGAAATTCTCGAAGAGGGTCGAAAGGGTATTCGATTGATTGGGGTCGGCCCTGATTCGTCGAAAGAACCAAAGCCATTTAAAGAGAAAATAAGATCGGCGGCGATCCATATCCCGATGGAGAGACCTATTGGATATGGAGAGGGGATAAAGATCATCCATTCCTTAAAGAACCTCAAAGGCGTTCATGTGGTCGAAGAAGGCAGATCCTTCAGAGGGCTTCCCATCTTCTCCGTAGAAAACACCTATCCCTGTCCAAGTTCTTTCATGTCTCATGCGAAACAGATTCTTATGAGACCCACCTTTTTTATCAATTGCCGGCACCATGCGAATGAAGTCTCGAGCACCAATGCAGGACTGAAACTGATCTATCTCCTTGCGACCCGGCCTCAACTGAGAGAGTTCCTTAAAAAGGCCAATGTCGTGATCAACCCTATAGAGAATGTAGATGGGATGGTTATTTTGGAGGAGATGCTGAAATTGACCCCTACGGATAAACTTCATGGGGGACGATACAACAGCGCCGGGAGAGAGTACTATGAGGAATACTTCAATCCCGAAACGCCATTTGGAGAGGCCAAAGTCAAGCCCGCCATTTGGAAAAGGTGGCTTCCAGATATCTGTGTTGACGACCATGGATTTCCGTCTCACGAATGGGAACAACCCTTTTCGGGTTATGCTCCCTACCGTTTTCGGGAGTGGTGGATTCCCAGGGCCTTCTTCTACTTTTACCTCCCTCATCTTGAGGAGAGGGGAGGATCTTTTCGAAAGGGGAACTCTGAAGTTCTGAAGAATTGGATTATGAGGGCTATTTCAAAAGAGAAGGAAATCCTAAGATGGAAT
>Ga0209286_1000522_pt1 | contig 10727 bp, 8 predicted proteins | sample PPLLak1March2015_2_FD_187250 | JGI IMG/M metagenome (GOLD analysis project Ga0209286, IMG submission 187250) | Freshwater sediment microbial communities from Prairie Pothole Lake near Jamestown, North Dakota, USA - PPLs Lake P8 Core (3) Depth... | ecosystem: Environmental > Aquatic > Freshwater >...
CGGAGTTCCCTTCCTCTTTTCTTCCTCTTTTCTTTTGCATCCACCGGCATTTTAAGGTATCTTGTTATTCTATCTCTGAATTCAGTTTTAAGTTGTGAATTTTAAGTTTTGAATTAAGTTCAAAATTCATAACGCATAACTGATGACTGAACATTCCAATCCAGTTTTGAGTTTTGAAGTTTAAGTGTTTATTCATAACTCATAATTTCAAGATTGTGATTCCCTCAGGTCACTGGATTCCGGCGTTCGCCGGAATGACCGAGAAATGCCCTTCTTCATTCGTCACTCCGGTCCCGATTTTCATCGGGATGAACTCCAGCCGGAGTCCAGGAAAGGGGGTCGGAATTGTTAGTTTGTTTTGGGTTTTGAATTAAACTAAAAGTTCATAATTTATAATTCAAAATTCTGATTGTAGGAATTTTTATGCTCGTTCTGGCCATTGAGACGTCCTGCGATGACACGGGAGCCGCGGTCATTTCGGATGGGAGAAAGATCCGTTCGAATGTGGTTTCTTCGCAGGTGACCGTCCACCAGAGATATGGGGGGGTCGTCCCCGAACTCGCCTCTAGAAAACATATCGAGTCCATCGTGCCCATTGTGGCAGAGGCGCTGGAGTCAGCCAAAGTTACCTTGAAAGAAATCGACGGCATTGCTGTGACCCAGGGGCCCGGCTTAGTCGGCTCTCTTCTGGTGGGTCTCTCGTTTGCCAAATCCGCAGCCTTTGCTTCAGGATTGCCATTCGTTGGGGTCAATCATATTGAGGCTCATCTTTCAGCCATTTTTCTCGAGGAGAAACCTCCGAGATTTCCTTTCATCGGATTAGTTGTCTCCGGAGGCCATACCTCTCTTTTTCGTATGGAGGGGTTCGGAAAATTCGCGCGATTGGGACAAACCCGAGATGACGCGGCAGGGGAGGCTTTCGATAAGGTGGCCAAGCTTTTGGGCCTCGGGTATCCGGGAGGGCCGATCATTGACGAGCTCTCGAAGACGGGGAATCCCAAGGCGATCCGATTCCCCAGGGCCGTTCTCTCGAAAAATTCCTTGGACTTCAGTTTCAGCGGGGTCAAGACGGCCGTGGTCAACTATATCAAGACCCATTCGGAACCTGCGGGGGATTATCCAAAAGACTTCATTAGGGAGATCGTTTCCAGCTTTCAGGAGGCGGTGGTGGAAGTGCTGGTGAAAAAGACGGTCCAGGCCGCTCAGCAGCAGGGGCTGAAAAGAATCGTTCTCTCTGGAGGGGTGGCCGCCAATCATCGTCTTCGGCAAAGGATGAAAGAGGAATCCCTCGATCAGAAACTGAAACTGTATCTTCCTTCTCCCTCTTTCTGTACGGACAATGCAGCCATGGTGGGTGTGGTCGGTTATGAGTATCTGAAGCGAGGGATTCGGTCGCCATTGTCCTTAAATGCTTTTTCAAGTTTACCCCTCCGATGAGAATGTCAAATGTCAAAGTTCAAATCAAATCCAAAGCCTAAATGTCAATACATTCTAAAAAGTGGAACGAATTGAAATTGAGTCATTTAACATTCATTTGACATTTGGGTTTTGACATTTGGATTTCAAGTTATGGCATCCATCAGGCAAGAGATAAAAACATACGGGATCTTCCCCAAGAAAAGACTGGGCCAGCATTTTCTTGTTGATCGAAATATCTTGAATAAAGTCATCCGAACCGCCGAGGTGGGGAAAGAGGATGTGGTGATGGAAGTGGGGCCCGGTCCTGGAGAGATGACCCTTGCCCTTGCTCGATTGGTCAAACGTGTGATCGCTGTTGAGATCGACCCCAATTTGGTGGAGATCTTAAAGAAGAGGTTGGCAGACTGCCCGAATGTGGAGGTGGTCAAAAGTGATATTTTAAAAGTGGACTTCAAACGCTTGTATAAAAAGGAAGGGCATCCCATCAAGGTGGTAGCGAATCTACCCTATCAGATCTCCACACCCCTTCTTTTTCGCTTCATCGAAGCCAAAGAGGCTTTCTCCACACTCACCCTGATGCTCCAGAGAGAGGTTGCAGAGAGAATGGCGGCGTCTTCGGGCGGGAAAGAATACGGTCCGTTGTCAATCTTCGTACAATTGTTCTTGGACGTCTCCATCCGTTTTTTCATCAAACCCTCTGCCTTCTTCCCGCCTCCAAAGATTGAATCGGCTGTCGTTCATATGGTTTGGAAAGAGAAACCGAGGATTGAAGAGAAGGATGAAGAATGGTTTAAGAAAGTGGTGAAAGCCTGTTTTGGTTACCGCAGAAAAACGTTGCTTAACGCGCTGAAGCATTCAGAGCTTCCCCTCCATGAATCCACCGGGTCGAAGATGGAGAACGCCGGAATCGATCCCAAAAGAAGACCGGAAACCCTTACTATCGAAGAATTTATCCGTTTGGCAGAAGCGCTGAGAGTGTGAGTTGCAATGAACGATGGACGATGAAGAGACGATGAAGAATGGATAATGAACAATGAACTATTAACAAATGTCCAGTCCAGTACTTGAGTTGACGGACAATGTCAAGATAACCCTTCTTGGGAATTCTACCTACTTGTCTGCAATAGCAGAATGACGTTGGAGTTGATTACCAAAGGAAACAAAAAAGGCAGGGCCCACTTCTGATCCTGCCTTTCTGAGCTATCGTGAAAGTTCTCATGCAATTTCCATTGGATTACCACCCAGAAAAATCGCTGCAACCTCCTCCTCGGCAATGGACCGAGGGTCAGCGATAAACGAACTGGAACGGGAAATAGGGTTTATGCAAACCTCTCCATCACTGGAGAGAAGCTGACTGTCCGGGAAGATCCTGAGTTCTACAGGTAATCAAATCAAGTGTGCCAAGAACTATTGACGTGACCGTTCAGATGCTGAAAATTACGTCTTCTAAACTCACAATTTGGCATGATGTTTTCTTTCGCAGTTCTTCAACGATTTTTTTGTATTCGAAAAACGGAGTTACAATAATAACATCAACCGTTTCAAGCTGGCTTTCGAGAGAAACAACCTTCAAATCCAAATATGAAAAGTGTGCAGTATTAATATCAATTGCATATTTCACATTTATATTTGAGCTTTTTAATTCCTCATAGAGACAAAGCCCAAACTTTCCCAAACCATAAATAGCGACATTCTTAAAGTTACGATCCTCAAAATATTCCGCCAGCATTCTTCCTTTGTTTTTCAAAACCATCCATGAGCCAAAAAGCTTGTAATAGGATTTGTATTTCTCTAATTCATAAGAATTTGATTCTTTTGCCTTTTTAACGGCTCTTATGCTTTGCAACCGGCAACAAACGAAAACAATTGATGCAACAATGATTGTCACTCCGATTGCTATCATACTGATATTGCCCGTTAATGTTTGCCAAAGCCAAATAAAAACTGACGCTAATGCTGCACCCAAAACAGAACCGATGCAAAGAGTCATGACTGAAATTCTTTTCATTGACGTTAACACTTTTAATGTCCCCTTCGGGGATGGTGGAAATTCCTCGCCTTGAATCGAAGCTAAGTTTCCGAAATGGTCGGCTGATCCCGGAACGAAGCCGGCCATGAGCATGTGAACAACAAGGCGTCCGAATTGTCATTCCGGTGAAAACCGGAATCCAGAAAATCGAGGAAGACACTGGATTCCTGCTGCAGTCCACCCCGATGAAAATCGGGGCAGGAATGACGGACAGAAGAACAAAAATGGGCAAAGTCGACTTCAAGTCGACAGCTTGTTGAAGAACCCTCGCCTTCAAGGCGAGGGTTCTTCAGTAACTTCAAGCTAGGCGTTTTATAGTTTCTTCAACTCGTGTTTTTACGCACCTGCAGGCCCGTTTTATCGCATGCAGTTTCCCCGCATTTGGGATTTTTATATCCCGCTCAATAAAACAGTTATATATTTCACTATAATAGCTGTGATGTTTTTCTGCGAAACGACTAAAAAGCATATATCGCAAATACGCATCCATGTTTTGATAAAAATATTTAACATCAAATACTTCACAAAAAAGATCCAATTTCCCAAGTGCATATAGAGCCAGCATAGTTCTTTGGCATTTGTCGCATTTGTTACAATTATAAAGATGATACCAACAAACATTTAGATATTTGTATGTAACAGTGAAATCAGAGATATATGCGATTTTCTCTAATCTGGTGACCTCCGAACCAGTAGAATAAAACGTAGTGTTTTCGTTTGAGACACATTGAACACTTAACAAGTCAAAAATAGATATGTCATCAATTGAAAAATCAAATTGTTGAAAAGTATTACCGGATGACCAATAGTATTTTCCAAATAGTTTCTGCAACGCAAGTACCGTTCCAAAATATCTAAACGTGAATGTAGAAAGGAGCTCAAAATCATGGTAAAATGTGTCAAAATTAGAATCCACAGTTACCAGCCTTAGATTCAATTCTTCAACTGCAGGTTTTATATAATCAATCCTTGCGTTGGAAAAAACTCTACTACTGTCTTCTCCATATGTTTTCCATAGTGAATGGTTCATTATGTTAAAATAGGTCAGATGCGTTAAGTTGAACCCTTCCATCTCCGTATTCATGTGGTTTAAAACTGTATAGAAAGAATCAACACCGCAGGTAAGAGCCGTACCTACCCCGTTTTTCGATTCTAAAGCTCTATCGTCACTTTTTGCATCAATATCAATGGAATGAAATTCGGTGATATTAGCACTCAAAGAAGGAAGCAATATGGTTTGGAGCTGATATAGGAGTCTTCCGGAAACATGTCCTTCAGAATGTATATTCAAATTGTTTATCATTGCAAAAGGGAGCAGCGCCACTAAAAAACCATCGATTCTCTCTGTACATAAACATTCATCGTATTCGCTTTCCACTTCAAACCATAACGTTCTGGTCCGGTCTCCCCAGCTAATATTGGAACAGAGTCTGCTTTTGTCTCCTATCCTTTTGATGTATGCTTCACCAATTTCCAGTACTATCAAAGCATTCACCTCAACCATCATTTGTGAAAGTTAAGGACCCCCCGGACAACGGAATAATGGTCTTTGCCCTCTTATCGATTTTTGCATAAGGTTGGATGGGAATCGGTTTAGAATGAGATAAAGATACTAGAAATGGGAGTTCAATGTCAAGAACAAGAAGAGAACAAGAAGAGAAGATCGATGATTACCAAATCAACTCACTGGTGTCCAAATTAGCTCGGATTCTTAAACACTTCCCTTGAAATTATTAGCATTTTGGACAAGTTTCTTAATGTTCGAAAGTCAGGTTCCCCATAAACATGCTGTCCCAATTAAGCAAATTGGAGTTTCAACTGCTCGGATGCGTATGGAATAGGTAAAACATCAAATGGTTTGTTTAGGGACCAGTGGAATTGAGATCGTAGGCAAGAAGGCTTGCAGGATTCAGCTTGGTCAACTTCCACCATCCTTTCGACCTGCATAAGGTAAGTTGAGCACAGAGGCTCGCAGAACAAAAGAGGTTAGGTGAAAAGGGTAACGGTTGAAGTAACACCACAACCATCATTGCTTTAACAGATGGTATCATGAAAAGCCTTGACAACTTCCTTAGAAGAGGAAGAAATCACCACCACACTTGACAATGTCTGCAAAGTCAAATTCCAACTTCAACAATTAAAATTTTGAGCGGAACGTGCCCCGTCCCGCCAAAGCGGGATAGGCGGGGTCGTGGGGCACAATATGAAGGGAACTTCCTATGCTCGCATCCTGCTCGCCACTGCGTGCCCGGGAAGCCCGTTCGACATACTCAGGGCCGTGAGCTTCACCAGAACTTTTATTTTGTTGCAATTCTATTTGCAAAACCCCATGGGGATGATTATTTTAATAAGTATTAAAACTTATGGGGGGAGTGAATGAGATGGATCCGAATAAATTGACGTTGAAATCGCAGGAAGCTCTGCAAGAAGCAAAGTCCATTGCCGAGAAGAAGCATCACCAGCAAATTGAGGTGGAGCACCTTTTGTCTGCCCTCCTTTCTCAGAAAGACGGGGTCGTTATTCCCATTCTGCAAAAATTGGGGGCAAACCCGGATTTAATCCATTCGCAGCTGGAAAATGAACTCAACCGGATTCCTCAGGTGACCGGGAGGGGGGCGGGGCAGGTGTACCTCTCCAGCCGGGCCAATGAAATTCTGAACATGGCCTGGAAAGAAGCCGAAGCATTGACGGATGAATATCTCTCCACAGAGCATCTTCTCATCGCCATAGCGGATGAGAAGCAGGGAGGTTCTTATCAAATCCTTCAGAGAAGCGGGGTGAACAAGGATGCGATTTTCAGGGTGCTGCAGGAGATCAGGGGGTCCCAACGGGTGACCGATCAGAATCCGGAGGATAAATACCAGGCTTTAAAACGCTACAGCCGGGACCTTACGGAAGAGGCGAGAAGGGGAAAGCTCGACCCGGTGATCGGGAGAGATGAAGAAATCCGAAGGGTGATTCAGGTCCTCTCGAGAAGAACGAAGAATAACCCCGTCCTCATCGGGGAGCCGGGGGTTGGAAAAACGGCGATCGTGGAAGGGCTGGCCCAGCGAATCGTTAAAGGCGATGTCCCTGAGACATTGAAGAACAAAAAGCTGGTGGCCCTGGATCTGGGCGCCATGATTGCGGGAGCCAAATTCAGAGGCGAGTTCGAAGACAGGCTGAAAGCTGTTTTGAAAGAGATTTCGAACGCGGCGGGCAACATCATCCTTTTCATCGATGAGCTTCATACTCTGGTGGGAGCGGGGGCAGCCGAAGGCGCCATTGATGCCTCCAATATGTTGAAACCTGCCCTGGCCCGCGGGGAACTCCGGTGTGTGGGCGCCACCACCCTCAATGAATACCGGAAGTACGTGGAGAAGGATGCGGCTTTAGAGCGAAGGTTTCAGCCCATCTATGTCAGCCAGCCTACGGTCGAGGATACCATCGCTATTCTCAGAGGACTAAAAGAGCGGTATGAGGTCCATCATGGCGTGAAGATATTGGATTCGGCGATCATTGCAGCCGCCATGCTGTCGCATCGATACATTTCAGACCGCTTCCTTCCGGACAAGGCGGTGGATCTGATCGACGAAGCAGCGTCAAAGCTTCGAATCGAGATCGATAGTGTCCCGATGGAGATCGACGAAGTTCAGCGAAAGGTGATGCAACTGGAAATTGAGCGTCAGGCGTTGAAAAAGGAGAAGGAGAAGGCCTCCGTCGAAAGGCTGAAGAAACTTGAGAAAGAATTGGCTGATTTAAAGGACGAGGTGAAAGGGAAGTCCCTCCAGTGGGAGAATGAGAAGAAGGCCATTTCGCAGATCCACCAGATCAAAGAACAGATCGAAAAAACGAAACAGATGATGAAAGAAGCAGAGCGGGAAGTCAATTATTCCAGGTTGGCCGAGCTGCAATACGGGGAGATGGCAAGACTCGAGAGTGAGTTGAAGAAGGAAGAGGAGAAACTTGCAGGCCTGCAAAAGAGCGAGAAGATGCTCAAAGAGGAAGTGGATGAAGAGGACGTGGCGGAAGTGGTCTCCAAGTGGACCGGCATTCCCGTTTCGAGAATGCTGGAGGGAGAGATGGAGAAGCTGGTCCATATGGAAGAGAGGCTGAAGCAGAGGGTGATCGGCCAGGACGACCCGGTCACTGCCGTTTCAAACGCCGTGAGAAGGGCCAGGGCGGGATTGCAGGATCCCAATCGGCCGATCGGCTCCTTTATCTTTATGGGACCGACGGGCGTCGGAAAGACAGAGCTTGCCCGCGCCCTGGCTGAGTTTTTATTCGATGATGAGCAGGCGATGGTCAGAATTGACATGACCGAATATATGGAGAAACATTCTGTCGCCCGATTGATCGGTGCGCCGCCCGGATATGTCGGATACGAGGAAGGAGGGTTTCTCACAGAGGCGGTTCGAAGACGGCCTTATTCCATCGTCCTCATGGATGAGATTGAAAAAGCGCATCCGGAAGTATTCAACATCCTTCTGCAGATTCTGGACGACGGAAGGCTGACCGATGGTCACGGTCGAACGGTCGATTTTAAAAATACGGTGGTGATCATGACCTCCAATATCGGAAGCCAGTGGATTGTGGACCTGGGCGAGAAAGACTACGAGGAGATGCGGCGTCGGGTGATGGACGCGGTCAGAACTCATTTCAAACCTGAATTCTTAAATCGCATTGATGAGTTGGTCATCTTCCACAGTCTGGGGTTGGAACAGATCAAAGCGATTGTTGAGATTCAGGTGAAGAAACTCGAGAAGCGCCTTTTGGAAAGACGAATACAACTCAAAATGACTGAAAAAGCGAAGGAATGGTTAGCCAAGGAAGGATTTGATCCTGCGTATGGAGCGCGACCGCTTAAACGAGTGATTCAAAAGGAGATTCAAGATAAACTAGCCTTGAGGATTTTAGAAGGCAAATTCAAGGAAGGCAGCTTGATTACTGCAGATGTGGATGAACGGAAAGGGGAACTGGTATTCAAGGCATAGAGCTGTAACTTAACAATTTTCTTGACAGTATTCGAAAAACCTGTTATGGATACAATGTTTTACCAAAGTCTGCCTCCTTTCGTATTGGCAAGCAAAGGAGGTCTGAAGGCACGTAGCTCAGGGGGAGAGCGCTACCTTGACGCGGTAGAAGTCTGGGGTTCAAATCCCCACGTGCCTACCATTGAAACCAATTCTTTAAAAAGTGAAATATAACTTATTGAAGAAACATACCTTTTAATGAAAACACAGTGAAGAGGCATCATTCGGATTTATTTTGAGTGATGCCTCTTCCGCTTCAATTCAAGCAGGATGGCCGCAAGATGGGAGAACAGGTAACCGTCACCATGCCCGACGGTGAGAAGAGAGTGATTCCGAAGGGTATGAAACTTAGGGAATTGGCTGACCAGTGGGATAAAGACGCTGTCGCAGCACAGGTGGACGGGGCGCTCCTTGACCTCGATCGGACGGTGGAAAAAGATGCTGCCGTTTCTTTTATCTCCATCCATTCGAAAAGAGGGTTAGAGATATTGCGCCACTCTGCTTCCCATGTCATGGCTCAGGCAGTCAGGGAACTTTTCCCGAGCGTTAAAATGACCTTCGGTCCCGCGACTGAAAATGGTTTCTATTACGATTTCGATTATGATCGAACTTTTACGCCGCAGGATCTTGAGACGATTGCAAAAAGGATGTCCGACATCATTGGGAAGGATGAGCCTTTTATTCGGAAAGAGGTTTCGAAAGAGGAAGCCATTACGACCTTTCAGGGGATAGGCCAAACCTATAAGGTGGAGCATCTGGAAGAGCTTCCGGACCATATCTCCCTCTATCGGCAAGGGAGTTTCCTGGATCTCTGCGAAGGTCCCCATGTTCCTTCAACGGGAAGAATCAAGGCCTTTCGGCTCCTGAATGTATCGGGGACTTACTGGAGAGGGGACGCTCGGAATCAGGTCCTCCAAAGGGTTTACGGAACGGCATTCCCCACCGAACAAGCATTGGAGGAATTTCTCCAGATGCTCGAGGAGGCCCGTAAACGAGACCACCGAAAGCTGGGACGGGAACTGGATCTCTTTAGCCTGAGCGACGAGGCAGGCCCGGGTTTGGTGATTTACCATCCCAAAGGCGCCTTGCTCCGAACGATCCTGGAAGATTTTGAGAAGAGGGAGCACCTGAAGCGGGGATATCAGATCGTCATCGGTCCCCATCTCCTCCGGCTGGAGCTTTGGCAACAGTCGGGCCATTTTGAAAACTATCGGGATAAGATGTACTTCACGAAAGTGGAGGATGCGGAGTATGGCATTAAACCGATGAATTGTCTTGCCCACATGCTCATCTATAAATCTCAGATTCGAAGTTATCGGGATCTTCCCATCCGATATTTCGAATTGGGAACGGTCTACCGGCATGAGAAGTCGGGCGAACTCCATGGCCTTCTTCGGGTGAGGGGGTTTACTCAGGACGATGCCCATATCCTCTGCCAGCCGGGCCAATTAAACGAAGAGATCTGCTCCATCATCGAATTTGTGGACGACGTGATGAAGATCTTTGGCTTCGAATATGAGGTGGAGCTCAGCACCCGGCCGGAGAAGTCGATCGGCTCGGATGAGGATTGGGAAAGGGCGACGCAAGCCCTGCTTCAGGCCCTGAAGACAAAAAACCTTCCCTATGAGGTGAACGAAGGGGAGGGGGCTTTTTATGGTCCGAAGATTGACGTCAAGCTCAAAGATGCCCTCAACCGAAGATGGCAGTGTGCGACGATTCAGGTGGACTTTGCCCTGCCCGAAAGGTTTGACCTGACCTATGTGGGGAGCGACGGGGAGCGGCACCGGCCCGTCATGCTTCACCGGGTGATCCTCGGAGCCATGGAGAGATTTATCGGAGTCTTGATCGAGCACTATGCCGGGGCGTTTCCCGTCTGGCTCGCGCCGACTCAGGCCGTTCTGATGACCGTGACCGATCGACAGATCCCTTACGCGGAGGGGGTTTACAATCAATTGATTCAAAAAGGGGTGCGCGTGGAAAAAGACTTCCGGAATGAGAAGCTGGGATTCAAGATTCGAGAAGCCCAGCTTCAGAAGACTCCCTATATGCTGGTGGCCGGAGATCGGGAAGTGAAAGAAGGAACCCTCTCTCCACGCAAACGAAGCGGCGAGACATTGAAATCGATGACGGCAGAGGATTTTATCAAACAGATTGAGTCGGAATATCCAAAGATATAGAAAGTTGAAAGTAGGAAGTAGAAAGTAAAACCCCAATTGAGTCAAAAATTTTGACAAAATCCCCTCTGACTCCCCTTTGCCTGTTTATTA
>Ga0209286_1000523_pt1 | contig 10702 bp, 12 predicted proteins | sample PPLLak1March2015_2_FD_187250 | JGI IMG/M metagenome (GOLD analysis project Ga0209286, IMG submission 187250) | Freshwater sediment microbial communities from Prairie Pothole Lake near Jamestown, North Dakota, USA - PPLs Lake P8 Core (3) Depth... | ecosystem: Environmental > Aquatic > Freshwater...
CCCCCGGCGCGCGCCAGAACCAGACGGCTGCCAGCGCCAGCAGCAGGATTGCAACGCCCACAAACCGCAGGTGGCGCTTGGAATCAACTTGCATCTAAGATCCTCGACCAAATTAGTTTCGACAACGGGACTTGTATTGTAATGTCTGAGCGGCATTCGTGGGTATTTTGCCGCGCGGTTGATGCAGGCGATTGGCTATGACAAGATGATGGCGCTACGCCTCTTCGAAGTGCCTGGAACGATCGCATGACATTTCCATTCTTTCTGCTCTTGCTGGCATTGGCCACGATTACGCTGGTGATGTGGCGCAAGCTGCTCCAAGCGCGCCGCGCCGAATACATCCGCGGCTACACCCTGCCCGCCGGCCTGTTCGATCGGCTGCGCAAACGGCGGCCGGACCTGAGCTTGAAGGACTGCCAGCTCGTCAGCCATGCACTACGGCAATTCTTTCTCGCCTATTTGAAAAGCGGCCGCAAATTTGTTTCGATGCCGTCGCAGGTGGCGGACGATCTGTGGCATGAATTCATTTTGTACACCAAGAACTACGAGCATTTTTGCAGGCATGCTTTCGGCGGTTTTTTGCACCACACGCCAGCGGTAGTCCTGGGCACGGCGCAACAGAACAACGCCGGGCTGCGCCGCTGCTGGTGGTTTACCTGCCGCGAGGAAAACATCAACCCGCGCGAACCGACGCGGCTGCCCTTGTTGTTTGCGCTGGACGCCAAGCTGAAAGTCGCGGATGGATTTCATTATGTTGCGGACTGCAGCGCGGTGCGCAGAACGGGCGCAAGCTCGAATACCAGCGGCGCCGTGTACTGTGGCGGCGATTTTTCCAGTTCCAACTTCGATGGTGGGACAGAAGGCTTCGGTGATAACGCGTCGTTTGATATCAGCCTGGGGGATGGCGATGGCGGTAGCGGCTGCGGCGGTGGTGGCTGCGGCGGCGGAGATTGATTCCGTCGCTACCCCAGCCACTCCTGCAACACCGCCAGCAACTCCGTTTCATTGACCGGCATGGTCAAGGCCGCATCGATGCGCAAACGCGTTCTCACCCGATCCAGCGCGCTTTGATTCGGCGGTTCGTACAGCACCAGGATTTTCACCTGCGGCATGGCCTGCGCCGCCGCCAGCAGCGATTCGAGGTTGCTGACCCGGTCGCGAAAATCCGGCTGGGAATAAAAATCGGCGACGATCACGTCCGGCTGCATTTTGCGCAAGGCGGCGATCGCCTTGCGCACTTGGCACTCGGTGCTGACGCTGTAGCCGAGTTGTTGGTAGCGCGCGGAAAGCTTGGCGTGTTCTAGAAACTCGACCACCGCCAGGAGTTTCTTGGCTGGGGAATTCATATAGGGAATTGCTTATTTACAAAGACGCTATCGTACCTCGAAAGCACCGGGATAGCCCGATCGACGCCCAGCAAAACCAAATTAGGCATTGATAAATAAAGAACTTCAATAGCGACCGCTGGGACGCGTCCTAAAACCCTACCGCGAATAGTTGACTAATTACGTAGGATAATGTCTAATACCGAAACGTCTTGCTCCCATCGAGAGCAACCTGCTTTGCAGTCAGCGTGACACGCAGGACGACCCCCAATTTATATTTAGGAGAATTAAGCAATGGATCTTCCAGAACGTGATGGTGACGGGTATTTAGCCGACATGAGCGAGTGGTCTGAAGAAATCGGTCGCGCCATGGCCGAAGCCGATGGCTATGAACTGACTGATACCAAGTGGGACCACATTCTGAAGGCGCGCCAGTATTTCGAAGAATTCGGCAGCGTGCCGCCTATCCGCAAATTCGCGAAATACATCGAAGAAGATCAAAACGCCTTGTTCAAGATCTGGATGACCGGCCCGATGAAGCCGATTACCAAATACGGCGGGCTGCCCAAGCCGACCGGCTGCGTTTAAGCGATTGTTTTGCCGACAAAAGGCGCTCCAGGTGAGCGCCTTTTATTTTGCCCAATCCAACAGCAGCGGCTTCGGCGTCAGCGCACCTTCCGCAAAATCGACCTGCTGAACCTCCACATCCAATGGTGCGCTCAGCGCCACGCACAGACAGTAGTCTTGCCATAGTGCGGTGCTGCATGCCGCCTGCGGCGCGGCGGCTTTAAAGCGCGCCTCATGCTGCGTCCAAAGCCGATAAAAAGTATGTATTTGTTCCGTGCCCTGCAAGGACGCCAACCTCCGCGCATCTTGGTCGGCGAAATACAGCGCGGCAATCTCCGTGACATTGCGCGCTTTGCCCATGTATTCGATATCGCAGCCGGCCACGGTATCGCTGGTCAGCAAACAAGCCACGCGCTGTTGGCTATGGGCAATGCTGAAATAAATTGGCTGTGGCGTCGTGCTCAGCAAACGCGGCGCTTGCTGCGGCTGTTCGGCAATTTGCCAAAGTGCAAGCGGTAGGTCGAATTGCCGCGTCAGCATGTGCCTTAGCATCAATCGCCCCAGCAAAAATTGCCGCCGCCGCTGCGGATGCTGGATCGCCGCGTAGCGTTGCTGTTCGGATGTGCCCAGCAAAGTTATACCCTGTGCGCCCCAGCCGCTATCGTCCGTGCAATCCGCCAGCCAGAGCGCGCTGCTACGATTCACGCCGAGCGAATCCCCATCAAGAGCGCTGCGTCAATTGCGAATGGCAAGTGCTTCCTGGGTAATGTTCTGCCTTAAACCTTGCACCCAGCGATTGTAGTTGCGGTGGATTTGATCGACGCCATTCTCGTCCTTTTCATACAACAGGTTATTGCTTTCGCGGTACTTGATACTAAACCCGGTGGCCGAGTAAGTGATATCGACTACGGCGGTATGCTTGTTCCGCACATTTAACATGGCGGTCATCACCCCATTTTTGACCGGCGTCACGGTCCAAATGCGCTGGCGGGCGCTACCGGCAATAATGGCGCTTTTGACTTGCTCGGCACTGAGCGGCTTGCCGTCGGCGCGCGCCAACGCTTGATTTTCGACATTGACCAAGGGCTCGACACGCGATGCTTGGGCCGCCGTGAATGGCGCAAAGCCCAATATGAACAGTGTGATCCATTGAATAAATATACGCATTTGTTGTTCTCCTGTTTGTTGTTTAGACACGTTTGAAAATCAGTGAAGTATTGATGCCACCGAAGGCGAAGTTATTACTCATGGTGTATTCGCATTGCAGCTTGCGCCCACCTTGGCGGATGTAATCCAGCTCGGCGCAGGCCGGGTCCACTTCTTCCAGATTGATGTTCGGCGCATACCAATCGTCGTGCATCATGCCGATGCTCATCCAGGCCTCCAGCGCGCCGCAAGCGCCCAAGGTGTGGCCCATATAGCCTTTCAGGCTGCTCATTGGGGTGCGCTGGCCGAACAATTGACCGACTGCATGCGACTCGGCGATATCGCCGTGCGTGGTGGCGGTGCCGTGGGCGTTGATGTAGCCGATGGACCCGGTATGCAGGTCGGCGTCCTGCAGCGCCAAGTGCATGGCGGAGCGCATGGTGTCGGCATTAGGTTGCGTCACATGCGTGCCGTCGCTGTTGCAGCCGAAGCCGACGATCTCGGCGAAGAGGGTCGCGCCGCGCGCCAGGGCGTGCTCGCGCTCTTCCAGGATCAGGGTGCATGCGCCCTCGCCGATCACCAGGCCGTCGCGCTTGCGGTCATAGGGGCGCGGCGTCAGTTCCGGCTGGTCGTTGCGCACGCTGGTGGCGAACAGGGTATCGAACACCGCCGCCTGGGTCGCGCTCAACTCCTCGGCGCCGCCGGCGATCATCGCCACTTGGCGCCCGAACTTGATCGCCTCGTAGGCGTAGCCGATGCCCTGGCTGCCCGAGGTGCAGGCGCTGGAAGTCGGGATCACGCGCCCGGTCACGCCGAAGAACACACCCATGTTCACCGGCGCGGTGTGGCTCATCATTTTCAAATAAGTGTTGGCGTTGATGCCGTTGGTGGTCTTGTTCAGCAGCATCTGGCCGAAATCGCCGATGGCGTCCGGCGTGCCGGATGAAGAGCCGTAGGAGATGCCGACTTGGCCGCTCTTCAGCAGCGGATCCTCCAGCAAGCCGGCTTGCGCCAGCGCAAGTTCGGCGCTGCGCACCGCCATCACCGCCACGCGCCCCATGCTGCGCGTGGACTTGCGCGTGTAGTTGGCGGGCAATTCGAAAGGCGCGGCGGGCGCGCCGAGATTGGTGTTCAGCCCCTCATAGTCGGCCCACTCCGCGATACGCTGCACCGCGTTGCGCTCGGCGCGCAGGCGCTCCATCACTTGCGCCAGATCGTTGCCCAGCGGCGAGATGCCGGCCATGCCGGTGACGACTACACGTTTCATGCGAGGCCACCGTTCACGGAAATCACTTGGCGCGTGATGTAGGCCGCATCGTCCGACATCAAGAACCCGACGGCCGCCGCCACTTCCTCCGGGCGGCCCAGGCGATTGGCTGGGACATAGGGCAGGATTTCCTCGATCGGCAGCTCGGCGGTCATGTCGCTTTCGATCAAGCCGGGTGCGACGCAATTCACGGTAATGCCGCGCTTGGCCAGCTCCAGCGCCAGGGCCTTGGTGGCGCCGATGATGCCGGCCTTGGCCGCGCTGTAATTCACCTGCCCGCGATTGCCGATCAGGCCGGAAACCGAGGCGATGGTGACGATGCGCCCCGGCTTGCGCTTGCGCGTCATGGGCAGGATCACCGGGTTGAGCACGTTGTAGAAACTATCCAGGTTGGTGTGGATCACGCTGTCCCATTCCTCGCCGCTCATGCCGGGGAAGACGTTGTCGCGCGTGATGCCGGCGTTGCACACCACGCCGTAATACACGCCATGCGCCTCAATGTCGGCCAACAGCGCCGCTTGCGCCGCCGCGCGGTCGGCAACATCGAACTGCAAGGTGCGCACGGCGCGGCCCAGTGCAGCGATTTCCTGCGCCACGCCCTCCGCCGCCGCTTGGCCGCTGCGGTAATGCAAAATAATATCGAAGCCGTCGCGCGCCAGGCGCAAGGCGATGGCGCGGCCGATGCCTCGGCTGGAGCCGGTCACTAAAACGCTGCGTGTCACGCTGCTGTTCCTTTTAAATACTCAGCTGGGTCTGCCGGCTGAAACACGGTAATGGTGGCGCTGGCCACTTCCTCATTTTTACAAGTCAATCGGCAATCGAACACCGACAGGCCGTTATCCGCTTCGTACTGCTGATCGACCCTTACCTGCAAGCGGCTGCCCAGCGGGAACACCGGCCAATGGCTCTTATACTTGCGCGTGCCCACCAGGAAACCGATTTTAACCGCTTGGCCTTGACTGCGCGCACGCACGCCGCCAAAGGCCGCAATCGCCTGCGCCATGTATTCGATGCCGACCCAGGCGCCGACGCTCGCGCCATCGCAAAACAGACTGTCGGGCCGGATCGTGACCTCGGCCTCCAGCCAGGTGTCGCCGGACGCTAGCACACGATCCAACAGGCACATCAGGCCGGCGTGCGGGACGAATTGGCGAATGTCGGCGGTGTCCATGATTTAAATTACAAAAAACGTTCACCGCAGAGACGCAGAGCGCGCAGAGGAAAGGCAAAGTTTTGACATTCGGACAAGACCACTTCCAGCATGTTCAAGTTATCTTCATGGATCATTGGCTGTTCTCTGCGCTCTCCGCGTCTCCGCGGTTCAATGGCCTGTTGTTTCGCTAACAATTACGCCCCAAAATCACCGCCGCGTTATTCCCGCCAAAGGCAAAGGAGCTGCTCATCGCATACTGCAAGCGTGCCGCACGTTCGCCCGGCGTCACAAAATGCAACTGCTGCAATTCCGGGTCGGGCACGCCGTCCCATAGGTGCGGCGGCAAGCGATTTTCCCGGTTTTCCGCGTCCAGCGCCAGCCAGCAGAAGGCGGCCTCCAAGGCGCCGGCCGCGCCCAGGGTGTGACCGGTCAGCGGCTTGGTGCCGCTGCATGGCAATTCCGCACCGAACAGATCATGCACCACGCGCGCTTCCATTGCGTCGTTTTGCGGCGTGGCGGTTCCGTGCAGGTTGAGGTAATCGATGTCGGATGCCTGCAAGCCCGCCTGCTGCAAGGCGCCTTGCAAGGCCAGGCGCGCGCCGCGCCCGGTCGGCTCGGGGGCTGAGATGTGATAGCCGTCGGAGGACTCGCCCACGCCGCACAAGGCAATCGCGCTCGGCTCCGCGCTCACCAGGAACAAGGCCGCGCCTTCGCCGATATTGATGCCCTTGCGGTTGGCGCTGAAGGGATTGCAGCGCGTGGCGCTCACCGATTCCAAGGAAGAAAACCCGGCGATGGTAAAAGCGCACAAGGTATCGACCCCGCCCGCCAGCACCGCATCGCAGATGCCGGCTCGAATCAGGTTTTGCGCGCTGGCCAAAACCTTCGCGCCGGAAGAACACGCGGTGGATACGGTATAAGTCGGGCCGCTGATGCCCAAGGCATCGGCCAAGAATCCCGAGGTGCTGCCCAGCGCCTGCTGGCCGTAATGAAAATTTTTCGGGAAGCTGCCCGTGGTCACACGCTGGCGCATGGCCTGCTCGGCCTCGGCCATGCCCGAAGTGCTGGTTCCGATCACCACGCCGATACGCTCCGGCGCAACCCGCGCCAGCAGCGCATCCACCGCCGGGCGAATCTGCTCCAGCGCCGCCAGCAGCATTTGGTTGTTGCGGCTGTGGTAGGTGATGTTGTCGGTGGCAAGCGGCGGCAGATCGCCTTGCACCAGGCCCAGCATGAGTTCGCGCTCCGCCAGATACGCTGGGGAATACTGTGCCGTCACGCACATCCCGGGGGAAACGCCGGCAAACAAATTGCGCGCCACTTCCGCCTTGCCGCGTCCCAGCGCGCACAGAATGCCCAATTCGTTGAGGTAAATTTTTTTCATTCCAGAAAATCGGTTTGTCCACGAAAAACACGAAATGGGGTAGGCAGGCATTTCGCCACAAGGTGGAATCGTTTTCCCGATGGATGATATCGAGTTATTTCGTGCCTTTCGTGTTTTTCGTGGACTGATCGCCTTTTTAGTTTCATGGTGCATCCAATTGCGAATCGAGCGTCAAGCGATAGCCGTAAACCTGATGCTCGAACACGCAGCGGCCTTGCCACGGGTCGGGTGTCGCACATCGAATCTTGATGATTTCGCGCTCCGCATCGAATACGCGCCGCAAGCCGTCCTCCTGTTCCACGCGCCAAACGCTCGGCAATACTTCGCGCAAGGCCGGCAACGGCCAATACATCAATTGCAAGTCGCTCAAGATGCGCTCGCCCTGCACGGTCTGCGGCAACTGCGCGGCGCGCTCCTCCTGCAATTTCTGCCCATCCCACAACAGCGTAATCAGGCGCTGCCCGAACGGCGTCAGCCCCACCATGCGCAGGCTTTGCGGCGTGACTTCCAGCGCGCCCTGCATCTGCCAGGACTGGCCGTTGAACTCCGCTTCCAGTTGCTGCTGCGCATATACGGTGCGGCCAAGCGAGGACGGCGAGAGCAAGGGCACTTGCGGCAGTAGCGGCTGAGGCGCACACGCGCCTAGGCTTAGCAACACGAGCAGGGTCAGGGTAAAGCGCGGCATAATTTTCATTGGTTTAAAAAAGCCTTACCACGGAGTACACAGAGGACACGGAGTAAACCTTTATCTTGGTTTCGTGCCAAGCTACTTCTGGGTGTACTGGTTTTTTGTATTGCTTCACTCTGTGTACTCCGTGTACTCCGTGGTGAAAGAACTTCATGCACATCGCCGCAACCCCCGCGCCAACCCCCAAGACAAGCCCACCCCCAACAACATCGTCAACCCAAATGTCTGCAAGGCCGGCGTCTGGCTCAAGGCCAGCAGGCCGAACGACAGCAAGGTCGTCATGGCCGACAGCGATACGCCGATCCACGCCGCGCTATCTGGATCACTCCGCTCTTCTTCCATATAAATCCCGTAGTCGATGCCGACGCCGAGCACCAGCAGCAAGGCCAGCACCGTGAACAGATTCACCGGGATGGACAGCCAGCCCAGGCAGCCCAGGGTGATCAAGCTCGCCAGCACGGTCGGCGCCACCACGCGCAAGGCGGCGCGCCGATAGCGCCACAGCAAGGCCGCGAACACCAGCACATAGGCGCCCGCCGCCACTTGCGCCATTTCGATGCGGTAGGTCTGCAACAATTGCGAGAAATCGCCGGCGCGGTCCACCCAGGTCACGCCCGGCACGCGCTGCGCGGCGGCGCGCACCGCGCTGCTGCCCGCCTGCCCCTTGAGTCCTTGCAGCGCGACTACGCTGACGGTTTCTTCGCCCACGCGCCCCAACCACAGATGACGCAACGCGCTCGAGGCCGGCGCATCCAGCCAGGCTTGCAGCGTCAGTGGTTGCGCCGCCGCATGCGCTGCGCGCGACGTATCGAGCCAGGCCGCGGGCAAACCGACTTGGCTGCCCAAATAATCCAGCCAGCCGCCCTCCGCATAGAGCTTTTGCGTCAACAAATGATGGTCTTGCCGTTGCCGCTGTTGCGAAGGCACCCACAGCGACACGGCCTGATACGCGCCCAACAAGCCGCTGGCGCGCACGGTATCGAGTTCAACGGCCAAGCGTTCCTCGGTTTGCAGCACGGCCTCGGGCGTAGCCGCATGCACCAACAGGAATTGCGCCGGGCTGGCCACGCCGGCCAAGTCGGCCACGCGCTGCTGTTCCGCCAGCAGTTGCGGCGGCAGGTTTTGCAGCAAGCGCACGTCGTCGTTGACGCTGGTGCGCGTCAGGCCCCAGGCGCTGGCGAGCAATAACAGCACGGCCAATGTTCTGACAACACGCCCCTGCAACCGTAAATGCTGCAAGGCTTGCAGCGTGCGCGGCAGCCAAGCCTGCCGTGCCAAACCGCCGCGCGCCAGCCACGGCAGCCAAAGCACCGTGGTGAGCCAGGCGGCAAGCAAGCCCACCGCCGAGAACAGCGCCATCTGGCGCAGGCCGGGAAAGGCCGGAAGTGCCAAGGTGAGATAGGCCAGCACGCTGGTGGCCAGGGCCAGCGTCAGCCCCGGCAACAAACGCCGCAGGCGCGCAAAGCGCTGCGCCCGATCGTCGCCGGCACGCGTATGACACAAAAAGTGCAGCCCATAATCCACCGACACCCCAACCAAGCTGGAGCCGAACACCAGCGTGAATATATGGATGCGCCCGAACACCCAGCTGCACACCGCGATCGCCGCCACACAACCGAAGCCGATGGGCAATAGCGCCAGCAGCAGCGGCCGCCAGGAATGGAACGCCGCCAGGATCAGCAGCACGATGCCCAGCATGGAACCGGCGCCGATCAAGGAAATCTCGCGCTGCGCCTGCTGCTGCACCGCGAGAGCAAAATTCACCACGCCGGCGCTCAGGAAATCGGCGGGCTGCGCGGCCTGTTTTGCCGCCGCCAAGGCGGCGCCGACGCGCTGCTGCACTTGCTGATCGAAGGCGCTGCCGGCGATCTCCAACAACAACGCCACATAATGGCGCTCGCCGTCCAGCACCACCAGGCGATCCTGCAAGGGGCGCACGCGCGTGGCCGCGCCGCGCTCCTGTTGCCAGGCGGCGAACAGCTGGAACGGATCGTCCATGAGCGCCAAGGCGCCGGGCGCGCCGACCGGGCTATAAAAACCGCGCAAGGCCTGGTCGATCAAGGCGGCGCGATCATCCGCTTGCAAGGCGGCGCGCTGCGCCGGCGTCAGCAAAAATGTCCGGTGCGGGGCATAGAAGGTTTGCAGTTCCTGGGCCCGCGCCGGATCGAGTTGGTATTCGATGCGCGCAAAGGCGGCGCTATTTTTTAACGTCGCATAACTGGCATCGGCGGCGCGCACCGCGCTCGCCAGATCGCCGCCGCCCACCAGCACCAGCACGCGCCGCGCCGCATTCTCGCCCAGGCGCGATTGCGCCTGGCTGACCAGGTTGGCGTTCGTGCGTTCCTCCAGCAAGGACAGAATATCGCTATCGATAGCACCCGGCGTGGCCGCCCAACGCCACGCCGCCAGCGCCAGCAAGGCGGTGACCAGCAACCACAGCCAGGGAAATAGGCGATGCTCAGTCAAACAGCTTTACCTCTTCCGCACTCAAGACACTGTTGACTTGCATGCCCTTGAAACGGATCTCGGTGCGGTCGCCGTTGGCTTCGAATAGTTCCACGCGCTGCACGGTGTTCGCGCCTTCCAGGCGAATTTCCTTGAACAGTTGCGCCAGCGCGTTCGAGCTTGGCTGCATCGTCACCCGCCAGCGTTCGCCCTCGACCTTGCCGCTGCTGGTGAAGCTTTGCTCCAGTGCCGCGAAATCCCCGGCGAACAGCGCGAACAGCACTTGGTTGACGGCCCGCACCGCCGGCTCGCGCTCGGCCGAGAGCTGAAAGCGCACCTTGCCGTTTTGCTCCTGGATGATGTCGCGTCGCGTCAGCTTCAGTACTTGCGGAAACGGCGTCATCGTGCGCCACACCACGCCACGATTACGCGCCACCAGAAAGTCGCCCTTGGACAACAAGGGCCGCTCCAGGGCGGCAATATGTTTTTTCTGCTCAAACTGGCCGCGCACCGATTCCGGCGTGCCGACGCGCTGGCGGATCTCCTGCATGGCGTCCGCCGCCCAGGATGGCGCGCCACACAGCGCGACACATAACAACAGCAAAAATCTCATTCCGGCTGCACTCCCAATTTCTCGAACAGGATCGCCGGCGAGACAAAACACATCTCGCCGGTGGCGCCGTTCACCGCCACTTGCACCGTATGTCCCTTGGTCAAGCGCCGCCCC
>Ga0209286_1000525_pt1 | contig 10699 bp, 10 predicted proteins | sample PPLLak1March2015_2_FD_187250 | JGI IMG/M metagenome (GOLD analysis project Ga0209286, IMG submission 187250) | Freshwater sediment microbial communities from Prairie Pothole Lake near Jamestown, North Dakota, USA - PPLs Lake P8 Core (3) Depth... | ecosystem: Environmental > Aquatic > Freshwater...
CCTTTCGCGCACGCCTGGAGCTCCGACGAGTACGAGGGCGAGGGCGCGCTGCGCATCCCCAGCTGGCCGGCGCGCTTCGTCGTGCTGCTGGGATCAGGGCTGGCGGCTCTCGACTATGCCTTGGCTTTTTTGATTCACTTGAAAAAGATCAAATAGATGTTCGGCGCCGGCGAGATGCTTCTCCTGGTCACGGTGCTGCTCGGCCTGGTGTTCGCGGGCGTGCACATCGCGGTGGCGCTCGGGGCCGCGTCGATGCTGGGCATCTACCTGATGACCGGCGACTTCCAGGTGGTGGCGAGCTTCATCGGCAGCACTGCCTACGAGGCGGTGCGCGACTACATCTTCGCGGTGATCCCGCTTTTCATGCTGATGGGCGAGTTCCTCGCCAAGTGCGGCGCCGCGGGCGACCTTTTCTCGCTTTTCAACCGGCTCACGCGCATCGTCCCGGGACGGCTCGCCATCGCCACCGTGATCTCCAACGCGGCGTTCGCCTTCGTCACCGGGGTGAGCATCGCGGCGGCGGCGGCGTTCTCGCGCATCGCCTACCCGGAGATGAAGCGCCACGGCTACCGCGACCACTTCGCGCTCGGCTGCATCGCCGGCAGCGCCTGCCTCGGCATGCTGATCCCGCCGAGCGTGCTGATGATCGTCTGGGCGATCCTCACCGAGATGTCGATCGGCGACCTCTTTCTCGCCGGGGTGCTGCCCGGCCTGCTCCTCACCGCGTTCTACGTGCTCTACATCGTCGGCGCGGCGTCGCTGCGGCCGGAGCTGGTCGGCGAAGGTGCCGACAAGAAGCTGGTGGTGGAGACCCAGAGCCTGCTGCGCTCCCTGGTCGGCACGCTGCTCGTGATCGGGCTCGTCGCCGGCACGCTGGGTGGCATCTGGTTCGGCGCTTTCACGCCGACCGAGGGCGCGGGGGTGGGCGCCGCGGCGGCGCTGCTCCTCGCCATCGGCAAGGGCCTGCGCGCGAAGGAGGTAGGCGAGGTGATCCTCTCCGTCGGCCGCACCTCGGCGCCGCTGCTGCTGCTGCTCGTCACCGCGCAGCTCTATTCGCGCGTGCTCACCATGACCGGCTTCACGCGCGCGGTGCAGGAGATGCTGCTCTCCACCGGGCTGGGGCAGGGCGGCATCCTGCTCCTGATGGTGCTGGTGTGGTTCGTGCTGGGCTGCCTGATCGACTCGATCTCGATCATGCTGCTCACGGTGCCGATCTTCTACCCGATCGCCATCGCCATCGGCCTCGACCCGCTCGCCTTCGCCATCATCGGCATCCTCGCGGTCGAGACCGGGCTGCTCACGCCGCCATTCGGCCTGCTCGTGTTCACGGTGAAGGCCGCGGTGCAGGACTCGCGCATCGGCGTCGGCACCATCTTCGCCGGCTCGATGCCCTACTGGTTCGCCCTGCTCGCGGTGATCGCCTGCCTGTGGCAGTTTCCGCAGATCGCCACTTACCTTCCTGCATTGTTAAAAACATGACTGCCTATTGGGTCGCCCGCTCCAAGATCAACGATCCCGCCGAGTACAAGAAGTACACCGACCGCGTGCCGGCGATCATCGCGCGCTACGGCGGCAGGGTGCTCGCGCGCGGCGGGCGCTTCCAGATCCTCGAGGGACCGCAGAAATTCCACCGCTTCGTGGTGATCGAGTTCCCGAGCCTCGAGCAGGCGGTGGCCTGCCACGACTCGCCGGAGTACCAGGAGGCCTCCGCGTTCCGCAAGAGCGGGGCCGGTGAAGTCGAGCTGGTGATCGTGGAGGGCGCTGGCTGAGGCTCGCTAAAGAGCAGCCAGGTCTTCCGCGCTCAGCCTCACGGAAGCGGCTCCCATGTTCTCCTCCAGGTGCGCGACCGAGCTCGTGCCCGGGATCGGCAGCATGACCGGCGACTTCGCCAGCAGCCAGGCGAGCGCCACCTGCGCGGGGGTGGCTTTCAGTTTTTTCGCGACCTCTTTTACTTTTCTGTTGTTCAGTGCGGTGCCATCCCCCAGCGGATACCACGGCAAAAAGGCGATGCCGAGCTTCTCGCACGCCTTCAACACGTCCTCGGAGTGGCGGTCGCCGATGTTGTAGCGGTTCTGCACCGAGACGATCGGCACGATCTTCCGCGCCTGCTCGAGCTGGCGCACGCTGACGTTCGAGAGCCCGACGTGGCGCACCTTGCCCTGGCGCTGCGCCTCGGCGAGCACGCCGACCGAGTCCTCGAAGGGCACCTTCGGGTCGGGCGCGTGCAGCTGCCACAGGTGCAGGCAGTCGAGCTTGAGCCGCTTCAGGCTTCCTTCCAAATCAGATCTTAATTTTTCAGGTCTTCCATCCTCATCCCAGCGGCTGGGTTTCGGGCGCACCAGCCCGCACTTCGTGCCGATGACGAGGTCCTTCGGGTACGGGTGCATCGCCTCGGCGATCACCAGCTCGTCGGTGTGCGGGCCGTAGCTCTCGGCGGTGTCGAAGAAGTTCGCGCCGAGCTCGTAGGCGCGGCGCAGCACCTTCTTCGCGTTGGCGGGGTCCTTCGGCGGCCCCCAGATGTCCGCGTTGCCGAGCACCCGCATGGCGCCGAAGCCAAGGCGGTTGACGCGGAGGTCTTTGAGAAGGATGGTGTCCATCAGTCATTACCCTGGGATAACAATTCCCTCAACATTTCGGCCAGCCCCAGCGTCACCTGCGCCATTCGCTCGTAATCGAGCTTCTCCGGCGTGTCGCTCGGCAGGTGGTAGTGAGGATAGCGGTAGAACGCCGTGTCGGTCACCATGACCGCGGGATAGCCGTGCTGCCGGAACGACCAGTGGTCCGACCACGCCAGGCCGGGGATGATGCTCGGCGCCGCCAGCCACTCGGAGGGGAACTCGCAGTTCCGGCTGAAAAGCCGCCTGGCCTTCCTGACGAGCGAGAAAGACCCGAGATCTGCGACAAAGGCGATGAAGTTGCCCCGGTCCGGGTAGAAGAGCCCGAGCGGCGGCGGATAGCGCTGGCTGCCCGGCTCGTCCCGGTAATAGCCGAGCATCTCCAGCGAGAACATGGCGCGCACGCCTTTGCCCCGGTCGCGCGCGTAGACGAAGCTCCCCATCTCCGGACTGAGGTAGTAGGGCGCCTCTTCGTTGGCGAACGCCACGAAACGAATTTGCAGGTCGCGCAGCATTGCGGAGAGCTCGATGAGCACGGCCACGCCGGAGGCGTTGTCGTCCGCGCCGGGAGAGCCGGGGACGGTGTCGTAGTGCGCGCCGACCACGATGTCGCCGGAACCGGTCTCGAGGTTGCGGACCTGCCGACCGCCGCTGCGGAAGTAATGGGAGGAGCTTCCTGCAAAGGCTTCTTCGATGTAGCGCGCCGGCCTTTCCAGGTCGACGTTTCTTTCGTCCTGCGCGAGCGCCTCCACATGGATCCGGAGGCGGTCCGCCAGGGTGAGGGCGGCCGGCATTGCGGCCTCAGCGCCGCTGGTCGAAGCGCCGGCCGACGAGGGCGCCGGCGATGTTCGTCTTCTGGATGTCGATGGCGCCGCCCGCGATGCCCCAGCCCCAGGCGTCGCGCAGGCGCCGCTCCACCGGGTACTCCTTGCTGTAGCCGTAGGCGCCCATGAGCTGCAGCGCCGAGCCGGCGACCTCGCGCACCATCTCATTTGCGAAGCATTTCGCCATCGAGCTCTCGCGCACCGACGGCAGCCCGGCGGCGGCGTTCGAGACCGCCTGGTAGATGAGCAGCCGCGCGGCCTCTACCTTCATGGCCATTTCGGCGAGCCGCAGCTGCACTGCCTGGAAGTCGACGATCGGCTTGCCGAACTGCCGGCGCTCCTGGACGTAGCCGAGCGCATAGTCGAACGCCCCTTGCGCGATGGCGAGGCTCATCGTCGCGTTGCCGCAGCGCTCGAGGTCGAACGCCTCCATGAGCTTGCGGAAGCCGCCGCCCGCCGGGACGACGATGCTCTCCTTCGGAACGCGCACGTCGTCGAAGTACATGTCAGCGGAGGGCACGCCGCGAAAGCCCATCAGCTGCTCCTGCTTCCCGAAGCTGAAGCCCTTCGCGCCCTTCTCGAGGTACAGCGCGCCGATTCCTTTCGCGCCGGCGTCGTCCGACATGCGGCAGTAGACGAGGTAGCCGTCGGCGTGTCCGGCGCCGGAGCACCAGCGCTTCTGGCCCTTCAGGACGTAGTGCTGCCCGTCGGGCACGGCCCGGGTCTTCAGGTCGGTCAGCGCGGAGCCTGCCTCGGGCTCGGACATGCTCACGGCGACGATCTTCTCGCCCGCCACGACCTGCGGGATGAGCTGCTTCCTGAGCGCCTCCGGCGCGAAATGCGCGATCGCGAGGATCGGCCCGAAGCACGATTCGAAGATCGGGAAGGCGACCGCGGGCGAGACCTTGGCGAATTCTTCCAGGACGAGCACGGCGTCGAGATGGCTCATGCCGTGCCCGCCGTACTCGGCCGGCAGGTTGATGCCGAGATAGCCGAGCGACGCGAAGCGCGTCATCCACTCCCGCGGCAGCGGCTCGTGCCGCGCCTCGATCTCGTTGGCGAGGCCGGGCAGCTCGGTCTGCGCGAAGCGGCGCGCCGTGTCGCGTAGTTGCTGCTGCTCGGGCGTGAGGCGGAAGTCCATGCGTTACCTCTGCGAAGTATCGAGGCGGGTGATGCCGCTTTGCGCGAGCGCCGCGATGTCGGCCTCGGTGCGGCCGAGCGAGGCCAGGACTTCGGCGCTGTGCTCGCCGAGCCGCGGCGCCGGCCGGCGCAGCTCGAGCGCGGCCTGCGACCATTCGGCGCCGTCGCCGAGGGTGCGGATCCGGCCTTCGCTCGGATGCTCGAGCTCGTGGAAGAAGCCGCCGGCGCGCAGGTGCGGGTCATCCAGCAGCTCGTCCACCGCGAGCATCGGCATCGCCGGGATGTCGGCGCGGCCGAGGATCTCGAGCCATTCGTCGGTGGTGCGCTCCTCGAGCGCGCGCGCCACCCGCTCGTAGAGCGCGCCGATGTTCCGGGTGCGGTTGCTGATGTCGGCGAGGGCCGGGTCGGCCTCGAACTCGGCTTCGCGGCCGATGGCGCGGAAGAAGCTGCGCCAGTGACGGTCGGTATAGGCGACCACGCAGAGCCAGCCGTCGCGCGTGCGGTAGGGGCGGCGGTCGCGCGCCACCAGCCGCGGATAGACCGGATCGCCGTGCCGGGGAATGAAGGTGTCGCCGCCGAGGTGGTCGCCCAGCACCATGCGCGCCATGGTCTCGAACATGGTCACGTCGACGGCTTCGCCGCGCCCGGTTCGCTGCCGCCGGATGAGGGCGAGGAGCGCGGCATTCACGCCGGCGAGCCCGGTGACGCGGTCGGCGATCGCGAGCGGCGCGTAGCGCGGCTCGGGGGAGCCGGCGATCATGCTGAGCGCGGGTATTCCCGTCAGCCCCTGGATCAGGTCGTCGTACGCCGCCTTGAAGGCGTAGGGGCCGCGCCGGGCGAAGCCGAACATGCCGAGGTAGATGAGCCGCGGGTTCACCGCGCGCAGTGCCTCGTAGCCCAGGCCGAGCTTGTCCATCGCCTGAGGGCGCAGGTTGTACGCGAGCACGTCGGCCGTGGCCGCGAGCTCGCGCAGCAGGACGATGCCTTCCGGCTTGCTCAGGTCGAGCACGAGGCTGCGCTTGTTGCGGTTCGCCTGCAGGAAGATCGAGCCCATGCCCGGGTGGCGGGCCGGGCCGATGCCGCGCACCGGGTCGCCTTCCGGGCGCTCGACCTTGATGACGTCGGCGCCGTAGTCGCCGAGGATCTGCGTGGCGAAGGGGCCCATCAGCACGGTGGTCAGGTCGACCACGCGCACCCCGCTCAGCGGCTGCACGCCCGCCGGCTCGAGATCGCGGCTCGCAGTCAATCCGGCAGCAGCATGCCTTCGCTGATCGCGTTGACGTCCGCGAGCAGCAGTTCCCAGGGCGCGCGGGCCGGCTTCCCGGCCATGCGCTTGCCGAGCTCGGCCTGGTGGTGCTCGCGGATGTCGGGCGGGATCGGCACGCCGCCGAACCGGGCGAGACGCACCGCGCCGCGCCAGTCGCGCGCCGGCAGCGCCTGATTGGCGTTGGAGCGGTGCGGCGAGAAGGGCACGTCGATGACGCCGGCCTCGATGGCGCGCACCGCGGCGAGCGCCGCGTCGCCTTCCCCGAGCTCGAGCGCGCGCTCGACAATCGCGCGCGTCTCGGCCTCGAGGATCGCCTGCTCCGCGGCGATCTCCGCCATCGGCGCGAATTTCTGATCGGCCAGCATGCGCAGCACCATCTTCGACGCGCTCACGCCGTGCATGTTGGCCTCAGGGGTCGGCACGCCCGCCGCCTCGTGCGGCGACTTGGAGATCATGTACGTCACGCCGCCGAGATAACCCGCCATCGCTGCCATGCAGATGACGCCGAAAGCCTGCCCCTCGTCGGCCGGGAAGCCGCCCATCCACTGCGACATGACCGTGCTCAGCTCGACGTCGGTGAAGCCGAAGGCGTCGAGGTAGTGCCGGCCGAGCGCCGGATAGGCGCGCAGCGCGGCCGCATCCTGCACGAGGTGGCATTGCTGGCCGATGCCGATCGAGATGTCGCGCACCCCCTGCGCCGCCGCGATCAGCGAATCGAGGATCACGCAGGCCATCGAGGTCGAATGCGGCACCATCGTCGATATGGGCAAGTAGTGCTCGACGCTCAGGGTGACGCCGCGCTCGCGGTAGGCTCCCATCATGCGGTAGGAGTATTGCCACGCCTCGATCGCCTTTGCCAGCGGATAGTCCTTGGCGTAGCCGAGCGAGAAGACGATCGGGCCCGCAGTGCAGGAGGTGGAGCCGCCGGCGTACATGATCTCGTGCGTGAGGCGGCAGTCGGGGGAGGCGGTGCGGCAGAAGAGCGGAGCGTCGATCGCCTCCACGATGCGCCGGCACGCAGCCACGCCGTAGTTCACCGCCGGAAAGCCGTTGAGAAGGGAGCGGCCCGCTTCGCGGCTTTGCGCGAGGCCGCGCTCGGCATCGTCGTACCGGCCTTCGCGGGTGTACGAGTCGACCGTGGTCGGCAGCAGGTCCGCGCCTGCATGGCGCAGGCGCCGCAGCAGCTCGATGTGCTGCTCGATGTCGGCGACGCCGCCGCGCGGCTGCACCAGCGTCCTGCCGTGCTCGCGCGCCTCGCGCAGCACCCGCGCGGTGTTCTTGCCGGGGGCCATCTCCCGGTGCCAGGCGGCCGCCTCGTCGAGATCGACGCCTGCGCCGGTGGGCCAGCGCGCGAGCACTTCGCGGCGCACGCGCTGGAAGCGATCTTCCTCCCAGCGCGCCATCGTCGGCGTCGCGATCGCCTGCGTCATGTACCGGCCTCCACCCTCGCGGCGAGGTCGGCCGCCAGGTCCTCGATGACGCGCCGGGGCGTCGTGCCCGGCGGATACGCCCGGTCGTAGCCCATTGCCTCGAACTTGCGAGCGACCTCCTGCCAGTCCTGCTTGCCGACGACGAGGTTGCCTCCGACGTAGAGCACGATGCTCCCCAGTCCCGCTTCGGTGCACTTCTCGCGCATCCCCGGGCAATCGAGCTCGCCATGGCCGTAGAGCGAAGACACGAGGACCGCGTCGGCCGCGGACTCGAGGGCGGCCTTCACGAACTCGTCCTGCGGCACCAGGATGCCGAGGTTCACGACCTTGAATCCTGCGTCCCGCAGCGCCGCGGCGAGGATGGTGATGCCGATATTGTGGATATCGGCGCCGATCACGCCGAGGACGATGGTCCCCTTGTGCGACATCATTTTATTGTCTCATTCAAGCGCGTGCTGCAGCTCGGCGATGAGGTCGTCGACGCTCTCGATGCCGACCGATAGTCGCACCAGGCCCTCGTCGATGCCCAGGCCGGCGCGCACCTCCGGCGGCAGCGAGGCGTGGGTCATGATGGCGGGATGCTCGATCAGGCTCTCCACGCCGCCCAGGCTCTCGGCGAGCGTGAAGAGCTCGCAGCGCTCGAGGAAGCGCTTCGAGGCAGTCATTGCTCCTTCGGCGCCGCCTTTCAGCACCACCGTCACCATGCCGCCGTAGCGGTAGTTCATCTGCCGCGCCGCGAGCAGGTGCTGCGGATGGCTCGCGAGGCCCGGGTAGATCACCTTCTTCACCTTGGGGTGCTTCTCGAGCCATGCCGCGATGTGCATGGCGTTGCCGCAATGGCGCTCCATGCGCACTGCGAGCGTCTTGATTCCCCGCAGCGTGAGGAAGCAATCGAAGGGGCTGGGCACGCCGCCGACCGCGTTCTGCAGGAAGGCAAGACTTTCCTTGTACCTTTCTTCCCTCAGAATTGCCGCACCGCCGATGACATCCGAATGGCCGTTGATGTACTTGGTCGTCGAGTGCACGACGATGTCGAAGCCGAGCTCGAGCGGGCGCTGGATCCAGGGCGACGCGAAGGTGTTGTCGCAGACGCTGATCAGCCTGTGCTTGCGCGCGATCGCCGCGACCGCTTCGAGGTCGACGACCTTGAGCAGCGGGTTGGTCGGTGTCTCGACCCAGACCATGCGGGTGTTGCTCTTCAATGCCTTTTGCAGATTTTCCGGCTGAGTGAGATCGACGAACGTCGATTCGATATTCGCGCTGCGCTTCCTGACACGTTCCAGGATCCTGTAGCTGCCGCCGTAGAGGTCGTGCATGGCGACGACGTGCGAGCCGGCGTCGAGGAGCTCGAGCACGGTGCCGATCGCCGCCATGCCGGAAGCGAAGGCGAAGCCGGCGTGGCCGCCCTCGAGCGCGGCGAGGCAGGCCTCGAGCGCGTCGCGCGTGGGGTTGCGCGTGCGCGCGTAGTCGTAGCCCTTGTGCTCGCCCGGGCTCGACTGCGCGTAGGTCGAGGTGGCGTAGATCGGCGTCATCACCGCGCCGGTCTGCGGGTCGGGCGCCTGCCCGGCGTGGATCACCTTGGTCTCGAACTTCATTTGCTGTCTTTCCTCCGGCGCAGCCAGTTGAGCAGATCCATGCGCGTGATGAGGCCGAGGAACTCCGCGCCGTCGACGACGATCGCCACCATGCCGCGCCGGAAGATCTCCACCAGCCGCTCGAGCGGCGCGTCGGGCGGGACGGTGACGAGGTGGCTTTCCATCGCCTCGGTGACCGGCTCGTCGAAGTGCCCGGGATTGTCGAGCACTTCCATCAGGATGTCTTCCTCGTCGACGATGCCGACGATGCGGCCGCCCTCGAGCACCGGGAGCTGCGAGATGTCGTAGAGCTTCATGCGCTGGTAGGCCGCGAGCACGGTTTCCTGCGACCCCACAGTCGTTACGGCCCGGTCGGCGTGCCTTCGCGCGATCAGGTCGCGCAGGTCGCCGGTGCGGGCGCGCTCGATGAAGCCCTGGTCGAGCATCCAGTAGTCGTTGTAGACCTTGGAGAGGTACTTGTTGCCGCTGTCGCAGACGAAGCTCACCACGCGCCGCGGCTCCTGCGCCTCGCGGCAATAGCGCAGCGCCGCCGCGATCAGCGTGCCCGACGAAGTGCCGGCGAGGATGCCTTCCTTCTTCAGGAGGTCGCGGCAGACCGCGAACGCCTCGCGGTCGGGAATGCTGTAGGCCTTCTTCACCCGCGAAAGGTCGCACACCGGCGGGATGAAGTCCTCGCCGATTCCCTCCACGAGCCAGGTACCTACGTCTTTCGAAACCGTATGAGTTTCGATGAAATTCGCGAGGATCGATCCGGCGGGATCGGCAAGGACGATCTCCGTGGCGGGATTGACGGAGGCGAAGTACCTGGACAAGCCCGTGATCGTCCCGCCGGTGCCGACGCCGGCGACGACCGCGTCCACCTTGTGCTCCATCTGCCGCCAGATCTCCGGCGCGGTGCTCGCCTCGTGCGCGGCAGGGTTGGCCGGGTTGGCGAACTGGTTGACGTAGAAGGCGCCGGGCGTCTCCGCGGCGATGCGCGCGGCGCGGTCCTGGTAGTACTCGGGATGTCCCTTGGTGACGTCGGATCGCGTCATCACCACCTCGGCGCCCATCGCGCGCAGGTGGAACACCTTCTCCTGGCTCATCTTGTCGGGCACCACGATCGTCAGCCGGTAGCCCTTGCGCACCGCGACGAGGGCGAGCGCGAGGCCGGTGTTTCCAGCGGTCGCTTCCACGAGCAGGTTTCCAGGAGAAATTTTTCCCTCTTTCTCTGCGGCCTCCACCATCGCGAGCGCGATGCGGTCCTTGATCGAGCCGCCGGGGTTCTGGTGCTCGAGCTTGAGGAAAAGCCGGGAGCGGCCGGTGTCGAGGCGGGTGATCTCGACGAGCGGGGTGTTTCCAATCAGCTCTAGCACGCTAAGCATTTGATTTTACGTGTGGGGATACATCCCACAACTGGACGTGGTTGCCGTCCCATCCTCTATTGCCCACTATGGTTGCCATGCAGGTCGCCGGAGGAACGACTCTACTCGGAAGTATCTCGGACTTCTGCCGCAAGACCGGCATGGCCGAGTCGACCTTCGGGCGGCGCGCGGTCAACGACGGCAAGTTCGTGGCGCGGCTGCGCGACGGCGCCCGCGTGACCCCCGAGACCCTGCAGCGGGTCAACCAGTTCATCACCAAGAACGGCGGCGCCGCGGCCGGCGACACGCCGCCCGAGCTCCTCCCGCTCATCCGCGCAGGTGCCGTTCCGCTCGCAAGAGATTCTTCTGCCGAGAAGGCGGATCCGGAAAAGAACTTCCGCTTCTTCGACAACCGGCAGAAATACCTCCTCTTCGTCAACACCTGCAGCGAGAAGGACGTGATCGCGCGGCGCGTGGGCCTGGAG
>Ga0209286_1000527_pt1 | contig 10690 bp, 12 predicted proteins | sample PPLLak1March2015_2_FD_187250 | JGI IMG/M metagenome (GOLD analysis project Ga0209286, IMG submission 187250) | Freshwater sediment microbial communities from Prairie Pothole Lake near Jamestown, North Dakota, USA - PPLs Lake P8 Core (3) Depth... | ecosystem: Environmental > Aquatic > Freshwater...
GCTCTTATCGTTCAGCGGGGTGCTGGTGCCGTGGGCGTTGATATAGTCGATATCGCCCACACCCAGCCCGGCATCCCCCAATGCCATGCGCATGCATAGGGCCGCCCCCGCTCCGTTCTCGGCCGGGGCGGAGATATGGTAAGCATCGTTGGTGCTGCCGTACCCGCTTATCTCGGCCAGGATGTGCGCCTTACGCGCCAGGGCGTGCTCCAAGGACTCGAGCACCAGCACCGCCGAGCCTTCACCCATCACAAATCCGTCCCGGTTGCGGTCGAAGGGGCGGGAGGCGCGTTTCGGGTCGCCCTGGTAGGTGGAAAGGGCAGTCATCACCCCCAGACCTGCCATGGCGATGGGTATGATGGCGGCTTCGCTGCCCCCTGCCAGGACAACGTCGGCATGATCCCGGCGGATGATCTCGGATGCCTCGCCGACCGAGTTGGTGCCCGTCGCGCAGGCAGTCACCACCGCCATATTCGGACCGCGCACCCCCAGGTGGATAGCGACCATTCCGCTGCCCGAGTCGGGCAGCATCATCGGGACCATAAAGGGGCTTACCCGGCCCGGTCCGCGTTCCATAAAGACCTGCATATTCTCGAACAGGCTGCCGATCCCGCCGATGCCGGTCCCAATGACCACGCCGATGCGGTCCCGGTTGCCGTCATCGATGACCAGCCCGGAATCGTCCACCGCCTGCTGTGAGGCAGCCAGAGCAAACTGGGAAAAGCGATCCATGCGCCGGGCCTCGCGGCTGCCGAATAAGGCTCCGCCGTCAAATCCCTTTACCTCCGCGGCAAATTTGGTCTTATATTCACGCGCGTCGTAATGGGTGATCGCATCTACACCCGAATGACCGGCAGCGAGATTTTCCCAGGCAATATTGGGGAGATTGCCAACCGGGCTGATGCATCCTAACCCAGTGACAACAACACGTCTACGCATGTTTCCTCCAGAAACAGGGTTTTGGTTATCTTAACACCGATGGTATTTCAGGGATACGAATAATAACATGACAGATTTGGTCTAAGTATCTGTGCGAAAATTATGGTTTTGGTGTAGTGTGTGCGGGCTATGCCCGCACACACTACACCAAACTTCCCTATTTTCGAATAGGTTCTGAATCTGTTTGACTATAGGCGCTAATTGTATGATGATTTTCGAGTTGGATGTTGAGAATGGGCGGCTATATTGGCGTATACCTGCTGAACATGCAGGCGGTCATGACCGGCGATGATGCTCACCAGCTCATCCAGGTGTGTGGGTCCGAAGATGGCGTGTCTGATCGGGCGCTGCCAGTCCGACGGGCTCAATCCGCTGAGCAGGTCGATGAGGCGCTTGCGAGTATTGGTAAAGTGAGCCAGCGCAGCATGGCCATCCTGGCGGATGTACTGCCGCTCTTCTGCCCAGGGATCGGTATCTTGACCAGGGATGAAGGGGTTGCTCTCGTTGGCAACCTTCTGCAGCCTGGGATAGTTGACCTCAGCCTCGACATCACGCAGGTGGCAGAACATCTCTGTCTGGCACCATTCGCCCGGTTTGATCCGAACATTCCAGGCGTCTGGGGGCAGCTGGTGGCTTAGGCTCTTCAAGGCGGCTGGTGTGGAGCGCAGGATCGCCAGCATGGCAGACGGGCCGGTGTAATCGGGCGCCAGAGCTTCCGGAGGAGTGGTTTCAATCCAGTCCAGGAGGTTCTCCAGCCTTCCGCTGGCGTGCCTGGTCGAGTCAGGAGAGCTACCGTCGTCCTTGTCTGTCACCAGATATGTGGCGAGTCCCAGGTCCTGCGCACAGCGGATGTCGCTTTGCAGGTCATTTCCGACCATCACGGCTGGGGATGCAGGCCAACCCAGCAGAGCCAGCAGCTCAGCCAGGTAGGAAGGGTTGGGCTTGGCAAAGTGGACTCTGTCATAAGCTGGCACCAGCGCGAATGGGGTTCCATCCGGTGTAAACCCGCCCCAGGACAGCCGCTGTTGGATGGCGGTCAGCGGAAAGAGCGGATTGGTGGCGATTACCAGGCGGTAGCCGCGCTGCAGAGCCTTGTCCACCATCTCGATTGCACCAGGCCGCGGCCGGGTAAGTGACTTGAGTGATGGAAACACTTCTGCATAGAAGCGGTCGATGGCGGGCCGGGCAATTTCCTTGTCCACGCCGATGCTGGGATAGAATGCAGCATCGAAGACATCGCTTAGCAGGCAGTCGGGGTCCTGGTTGGCGACCATGCGCCGGGTAGCTGCCAACAGACGGTCGACAAAAAGGTCAGGTTGAACTAAGCCAGCCATATGGGCTGCCAGCGCACGTGTGTATGCGGACAGGAATGCGTGGAGCGGATTATCCAGTAAGGTATCGTCCAGGTCAAGCAGCAGCGTGACTGTCACGGTCATTCTCCGGATTTCCCCTCGTCCAGGGTGAATGCAGGCGGCAGTGGATGACATTCGCCGCAGCCGATGTGCGGATCGAAACCTGAGCGGTCGGTCTTTACGCAGAACGCGGATACCTGCACCTGGGGTTTAAAGAAGGGCAAGCTGCGTTTTATCCCTGGAGTGAGGTGCAGGTGGTCACAGGCGTTGGCGAGCACTATCTCCGGCACGGGACAGCCCGTGCAAAGGGCTGGATTCCAGGCTAAAGGCGGCGAGGCGTCTGCCAGCAGCCGGCATTCCTCATTCTTGCGGCCGCGGTAGTAATCCCCATAGAAATATCGACATTCCTTGCCGGCTGGGGTTCGCATGCCTGGCTAAGCCCTGGTGAGGTAGCTGCCCGTGCGCGTATCTACCCGGATCGTATCGCCTTCTTCGACAAAATTTGGGACCTGGACCATCAGACCGGTCTCGGTGGTGACTTTTTTTGTAACGCCTGTGGCGGTATCGCCGCGCACTGCAACGCTGGCCTTGACAACTTTCAGGTCGACCGATGTGGGCAGCTCGATATCCAGCGGCTCTCCCTGATAGAAAGTGAGCTTGACTTCCAGACCTTCTTTCAGATAGCTGGCGCTGTCGCCAAGAATCTCAGCTGAGATTGCCGGCTGGTCGTAGGTTTCCAGATCCATAAAGTAGTAAAGATCCTGGTCGGAGTATAAGAACTGGACATTGTGGTAATCCAGGCGCACATCTTGCACCCTGTCACCCGAGATGAAGGATTTATCCAGGATGGTGCCTGTGCGCAGGTCACGGGCGCGCACGCGGATGGTAGCTTTTCCCCGGCCTGGCTTATGATGTTCGTAATCCAGGACTTTATAGAGAGCGTTATCCAGCTCGAAGGTGACACCTTTACGCAGGTCATTCACGTCGATCATATACCTTATCCTTATCAAATGATATGGTCATTGGCAGACAGCCTGGGGAGCGCAAACGTGCAAACCAAATTTGCGCTTAATGAAAAGTGAAACGTGGACAACCGCTGGTCGAATCACGTTTCACGTCTCGAACACTCAGTATGCGGCCTTGACTACATTATAGTCCAGCGGCAATGGCGTGGCAAGGGCGTTTCAAACCGCAGCCGACAGCGGGTGTATCAGGCGTTCTTACCTATGGTAAACTTGTGCTAATCGTTACTAGCGGCTATCTCAAAAACAGGAGGACACCCCAAATAACCATTTTTGAGATGACTTCTAACCAGGCTACTGCCCGGAGGGACGGATGGACGGGAAATCGAAAAAGATAGTCTACATCGAAGATGAGCAAGATATGATCGACCTGGTGCGCCTGATCTTGGGCCGTAAAGGCTACGAGGTGACGGGCGCGAACGGGGGTCGGGAGGGCCTGGATTTAATCAAGACGACATCCCCAAACCTGATTCTGCTAGATTTGATGATGCCAGACATGGATGGCTGGGAGGTCTACCAGCAGTTAAAAGCCAACGAACAGACCCGTACCATACCGGTGATAATCATCACTGCAAAAGCACAAAATATCGATAAGGTGTTGGGCATCCACATTGCTAAAGTCGATGATTATATCGCCAAGCCTTTTACCCCGGGACAGCTGATCGAAAGCGTGGAGCAGATTCTCGGAATGGGTAAATGATCCGTGCCCTTTCCGGTATCACGAATGCGCCAGATTACCATCCGCAACATAACCAACCCCATAATCCAGCCCGTTCGAGCGAAATATTGCACTTCTTTTTTCTGCCAGCTGCGCGGATGGACGTTCCGGCGTTCGATCGGCCCGCAGGAAGGGCTGTTGTTGGTTCAGGGCAGAGAGAGTAAAATTGATGCGGCGATCCACATGCTGGCAGTCTGGACTGACCTGGCGGTGATCTGGATGGACAACAGCCGGAAAGTCGTCGATGTGCGCCTGGCGCGTGCCTGGCGCCTGGTTTATTCCCCAGCCAAACCGGCCAGGTATGTGCTGGAGATAGCCCCATCCAGGTTGGGCGACTTCAGGATCGGCGACGAAGTAATCTTCGAAGAAATTATCGATGGATAGGTTGATTATCAAGCCTCTGATATTGATCTTGGCCGTCTTGATCGGGCTGGGCGGTGTGCACCCGGTGGGGGCACAAGAATCGCAGCCCGAAGGGCCGGTATACATCGTCCAGGAGGGCGATTCGCTGTGGAATATCGCCCAGCGCTTTGGCGTGTCGATGGACGACCTGGCGCAGACGAACGGAATCTCCGACATCAACCAGGTCTCAGCCGGCACCCGGTTGGTGATCCCGGGATTGGATGGCATCCAGGGTGTGCTGACCACCCGCCAGGTCTCCTTTGGGGAAAACATGCGCAGCCTGAGCCGGCTGTACCGCCTGCCGGAAGGCGCCCTGGCGCAGCTCAACCATATCTCGAGCCCGGCGGAGCTGTATGCCGGCTACAACCTGGTGCTCCCCGAAAGCAATGCGGTAATCAGCAGCACCCAACGCTCGCTGCTGCCTGCCGGACAATCGCTGTTAGAGCTAGCCATATTAAAGGGTGTGAGCCCCTGGGAGATCGCGGCGAGCAGCAACCTGACCAGCACCTGGCAGGTGGTTCCGGGCGATATCTTATTTACACCGGATGATTCTGCTCGCGGTCCATCGGGACTGCCGGGACAGATCGCGGCGGTGGAAATCAATCCGCTGCCGCTGCTGCAGGGTAAGACTGCGGTGATCCGGCTGACCGGCGAGCGGGGATTGAATCTGGGCGGCTCGCTGATGGGGCATGCGCTGAACTTCTTCCCGGACGGCGATGGCTATACAGCGCTGCAGGGAGTACACGCCATGACCGAGAGCGGCCTTTACCCGCTGACGATTACGGGCACCCTGCAAGAGAGCACCCCCTTCACCTTCACGCAGAAGGTTTTCGTCCAGGCGGTCGACTATCCATACGACCAGCCGCTGACGGTCAATCCCACGACCATCGATCCGGCAGTTACCCGCCCTGAAGACGCCCAGTGGACGGCGCTGGCAGAGCCGGTATCCACGCAGCGGTTGTGGTCATCCCGGTTCGGATTGCCGTCGCCGCTGGATGTGGAATACTGCCTGGAGACAAACGAGTGCTGGACTTCTCGTTTCGGTAACCGGCGCTCGTACAACGGCAGTCCTTATAATGCCTTCCATACAGGTTTGGATATCGCCGGCGGCACGGGCACGCAAATCTTTGCCCCCGCGCCAGGAGTAGTGGTGTTTGCCGGACCGCTGACGGTGCGCGGCAACGCCACCATGATCGATCATGGTCAGGGAGTGTACAGCGGTTATATGCACCAATCTGAGCTGTACGTGAAAGCCGGGGATAGAGTGGGGGCCGGAGATGTGATTGGTCTAGTTGGAGGGACGGGGCGGGTTGAGGGGCCGCACCTGCATTGGGAGATATGGGTGGGCGGAGTGCAGGTGGAGCCGCTAGATTGGCTGGCGAATGAATATCCCTAGGGATGTCGATGTGCTACCGGAGCGGTTTTTAGATCAAGCATCTTCGTCCAGTGTATCGGTATCGGCGGTTTCATCATCTTCAGAGGGGAACTCAAATTCCCCAGCATAGTACTTTCCCAACACCTGCAGGGCAAGCAGCTTGCTGCTGGTGGGGACCAGGATTTGAGATTCGCCAAGCATACCGACTGTCAGACCGTAGGCGCGCCCGGCGCCTTCTTTGGATATAATAGCCGGGATGCCTTGAGCCTCGAGTAAGCCCCTCAGCAGTTCAGCCTGGATGTCGCTGTTGACGGTCTCAACTTCTTCCCAATGCTCTTCACCCATGGTGATGTCCTCCAGGAAATTGACCGATAAACGGCAATGTGTACAGTAATATTCGGAGATGATTGGTCATGGCGCCAGATGGGCGGCGAATTTTCGAAATGGTTGGATAGAGTATAATACTACCGCTAGGAAACCGCAATGCAAGCGGTTGCGGGTAGCATATTTAATATTCATATTTGAGGCCTGAGAAATTATGGCAACACCTTCACTTTCGCTGCGCGAGGATTATTGGGAGACTTTTGATCTTCGCGAAGCAGATATTGAGTTTATTTACAACTATCTCCTCGAAACCGAGGAGCCAATGACGACCAATGAATTGGTAGAAATTCTGGTCCGGGAGCGCATCCAAAGCGAAAAGCAGCTGATCGAGCAGCAGCGCAGCTCTGGCGGTCAGCTGTATATGCCCAAGGATCATTTCAAACTGAACCAATCTCTGGTATTTCCGGCTATCGATTGGCGCCAAGGCAAAGTGGTCGGTAAGCGCCCTGGACGGAATCTGGATATCGGTGAGTTCGAGGTGATAGAGGTTGCTTTCGAGGATGGTGAGCTTCACGAGTATGCATCAGGTCTGGACAGCCATGCGCTGAACACGCCGCCTTCACTGGAGATCGAGGATAACGGCCTGGCCCCGGAATATGTCCTGGAGAACTACCTGGAAGATCTGGTGGAGAATATCGAAAAGGAATTAGAGACCAATCCGGATTTTGTGCGCATTGCCGGTCGCTGGTTCCCCAGGGCTTTGCTGGTGGATATCAATATCGGGCACCTTAACCTGGCGGAAGCTGTCCTGGATATAGCCAGCGGCGGTCCGCTGCCGACCTCGGCATTGCTGGAGCAGATCGAGTTAAACAGCAACGTCAACCCGAAGCTGCTCGCTTTTTCCATGGATCTGGCCCTTCAGGAGGACCAGCGCTTCGATGAAGTTGGCTCAGCCGGTAAAGTGCTCTGGTTCCTGCAGCGATTAGAACCCCCGGAGGTCCTGGAACCGCCGCTTTACCTGCGCTACAGCGGAATGGACTACGACCGGACACTGCTGACCGAGGAAATGCTGGCCCTGGAGCGAGAACTGGATGATGAGCTCTCGCCTCTGGAGGATAAATTCCGGGCTGCAAACGATGTGGAAGTGCGCCTGATCTTCCCCCACTGGAGGGCGGGGACGCTGCCGCTCTCCGCACGCCTGCGCCATCTCTTCCCTACCGCCTATGAGGCGCCGCGCATCCGCTTCACGCTGGTGGATGGCGATACCGGCAAGCAGGTTCCAGCCTGGGTGGTGCGGGCGAAACGCTATGTCTACGGTTTGCGAGAATGGTATCAAGAGCATGGCTTACAGCCAGGGAGTATTATTCGTGTACAAGCCGGTGAGCACCCGGGTGAAGTCATCATCAGGAGCGAGAACCGCCGCCCATCCCGTGAGTGGATCCGCACTGTGCTGGTCGGATCGGATGGAGGCATGGTGTTTGCCATGCTCAAGCAGGTGGTTACCACGAACTACGACGATCGCATGGTGATCGCTGTTCCGGATGTAGAAGCGGTCGACCAGATTTGGGAGCGCATGCAGAAAGAGCACCCACCATTCGAGCGGGTGGTGGTCAATACAGTCAAGGAGCTGGCTAAACTCAACCCGCAAGGTCACGTGCACGCCAGCGAGCTCTATGCAGCCGTCAACGTCGTGCGGCGTACGGCACCGGGACCCCTCCTAGCTTTGCTGGCTTCCCGGCCCTGGTTTGCCCACCTGGGCGATATGCATTATCGCTTTATCGAGTCGGACCGGTCTTCGTGATGCAGTTTCAGTGAGGAGGGGTAATTGATCGAGGTCAGACGTCTCAGTCTCATCAAGCCGACTTTGCAAACCCGCTTTCACATCGACTTCGACTGGTGGAGGAAAAGTGACAGGAGCTGGCGGGTGTATTTGCGCAGCAACCTGTGCCCTGATCACCAGAAAATGTTCGAAGATGAGAACGCTGAAGAAGAAGTCGATTGGGTCGATCCGGATACTGCTGAAGTGCAAGTAGTCGATGGATTGCAGCACATCCTGATCACTCACTGCGCCAAGCAGGATGGATTTATTACCGAGCATTCGACCTTGGTCGACGCTGCTTTCCGGGTCTTTCTGGCTAACGGGAATACACCGCTCACCCCGGTGGAATTAAGTGAAAGGCTCGGGCGGTCGGCAGATACGATCTTGAAGACAATTTCGGGGATTCGGGTGTATAAAGGTATACGCCCTTACGTGGAGTAAACGCCCCTGTAGCTCAACGGACAGAGCACCTGCCTTCTAAGCAGTAGGTTGTGGGTTCGAATCCCGCCAGGGGCGCTAGAACAGAATATATGGCGGTAAACCACCCTTACTGTCTACTCAGTATGAAGGGGGTATTATGAGCGAGGGCTTGGGCACGAACCGTGTGGCGAGACACCAAAGCCTGGATGGTCTTTTGTGAATCACGATGTAAGCGGCGGATGAATTGTTTGGGAAGCTCGGCAGTCGCCAAACGCATTCGATGTTTCTGGTAAGTTGGGAGGGGAATGAGTTGGATCTGATCAAGCAATTCTTGAAAGCTGGTGGCTGTGAACAGCAGCTGAGCCTGCCCGAAATCTAGCAACTCCCGTGTCGATTTGCGACCACTGATGCGCCGCTGGTGACAACGGAAACGACCGAACAAGCTCTCCAGTTTCAGATTATCTTGCGGCAACCCTGAGATCTCATAGCAGTAGAGCAGTTCCGAGCCATACAGCTTCCAACGCTTTCGCAAGGCACCCAGAAGCCGGATCTGGGCTCTCTGTACCCGTCCGCTCAGCTGGATTTGCTGAATGAGGCGATCCATCTCTTGAGCGACCTGCTGGCTACTGACCAGGTTGGTAAGCGGGACTTGTGGCTCTAAAACCGAAGTGGGGGGATAGCGTAGGCAGGTGGCTACCTGACAGAGAATCTGATGAGCCTTCTTGAGATCTTCAGCTACCGTGCGGTTCTTGGCCAATACAAAGTCAACTCTGTCTTTCAGCAACCACAGGTAAGCGCTATCGGGGTGAGGTGCCTGAGCCTGCTCCAATCCTTGGGCTATGGCCTGCAACTGCTCGTAGCCCCTCAGTCCTCCCCACACAAAGGGTTTGCGGCTGCCTTGGTAGACCGCATCTCGGATCGCTTGCCGAAGATAGGTTTCAATTTGGATCAATTCTGGATCTCGTTGGTGGACGGATCCATTCAAAAGGGGGACTGGGTCTCTTCGGCTGACCGGTGCGGCACTTTCGGCAGACCGCCTAAATCCTGGCGCATCTGCTTGCGCAGTTCATCGTCATAATCCAAAACTTCATCCACCAGGTTATTCATGAAATGCACCTGGCAGCGCTGGTGAGGAGCCTCCGGCCAACAGGTTTTGAGGGCGGCGATGATCGTTTTCTCGCCATCCGACAAGGTCGCTAGAACCGGCAGCCCAAGAGCCGCGTAGGGATGCAGCCATTCCACCAACTCATCTTCGTTGGCGTGCTCGCATTGGAAAGCGGCCACTGGCTTGCCGCTCAAGACTTCGTAGAGCATGTATAGCAGGCCGCTCGGCCCTTCCGGCTGGAGCGCATCCACCCCCCAGATGAGGCCCCCGTATTCTTGAGTAGTGTTGACCAGGCCGGCACGCACGTTCTCGCTGGTTGCACTTAGCAAGGCCAGAAACTGGCGGTAAAGCTTCCCGACATTCCGCTCGTTGACGGCAATCCCGCGTTGGTTGAGCATTCTTTGGATCTCGACCAACTGGCGGTGCTCGTGTTCATGTTGCCAGCCAATCCAGGCCAATACATCTAAGCCATACGTACTCCCGGGCAAACTGTACAGCCACACCCGGCCCGCATAATACCGCTTTTGATAATTGCGGCAGGTGATATTCACACATTCTTTAGTTTTTCCAGCGACAAAAAGGGGGCCGTTCAGGGTCTGGATGGTTTTCCGACTATGCCAGTTGCGGCGGGCCTTCAAAGCTTGCTTACAGATGGGGCAGGTTTCGAGATCAGGGTCGAGAACCAACCGCTTGGCGTCCGGATATTCCCGGTGCGGACGGTGGCGCGCTTGTTTTTCCATGCTTCCCTCGCTGCTTTAGTATGAGCCGAGTATACCCTACTCGGTTCATACCCGTAAGACAGTAAGGGTTTTCAACCCCCATATATGGGGGTTGAAAACCATGATTAAGTTCTTTGTGGACAGCCTGGGTTGCTTTACCCCTGAATAATGGTAGGGCTCACTTAATCTCAAAGGATTGGAACAGCGCGTCCAAAAGCGCCAGGCTGGGCAGATAGCTGGTATCGGGGAGCTCGTCCAGCAAGATTTTTGTGCTGTCGATATAGGCGGCATAATTGTCGAAGAAATCTGGATCTTCGAGTAAAGTTGTTGGATCTGGCAGGACCGAGTTGTTCACCGGTAAGACCGCAGAGATCATCCAATTCCGATCGCTGGTAATCGCTTGAAAGGTACTGATTACCGGACACTTTAAAATGACGACTGTCATCTGGGGTACACTATGTTATTTCCCGCCAAGGAAGAACAGGAGTGAACCCA
>Ga0209286_1000529_pt1 | contig 10677 bp, 10 predicted proteins | sample PPLLak1March2015_2_FD_187250 | JGI IMG/M metagenome (GOLD analysis project Ga0209286, IMG submission 187250) | Freshwater sediment microbial communities from Prairie Pothole Lake near Jamestown, North Dakota, USA - PPLs Lake P8 Core (3) Depth... | ecosystem: Environmental > Aquatic > Freshwater...
GCCGCGCACAATCCGAAGCTGAAGGCCGGCGTCGCCTGGTACGGGCGACTGGCGGGCGAGGCGACCGAGCTGCAGCCGAAGTATCCGCTGGACGTGGCGGCTTCGTTGCACGCGCCGGTGCTCGGCCTCTACGGTGAAAAGGACCAGGGCATCCCGCTCGAGGACGTCGAGAAGATGCGCGCGGCGCTCGAAGCAGCGAAGCAGCCGTCGCAGATCGTCGTGTTCCCGGAGGCGCCACACGGCTTCCACGCCGACTATCGGCCGAGCTTCCGTGCCGACGCCGCGCGGGACGCCTGGGGCCAGTGCCTGGCCTGGTTCCGCAAGAACGGCGTCGGCTAATAACGCCAGAGCACGCCGATCGAAGGCACCAGCGGCAGCCAGTGACGGTATTCGCGCTCGAGTTCGAGTCTGCCGTCGCCGGACGGCTCGAACGAGAAATCGATGCAGCACGGATTGCGCCGGTCAAACGCGTTGGTGACCTCGGCGAACACCGAAAGGTCGCCGCGCGGCAGCGCGAAGAGGCGGCTCACCCGCAGGTCCACGGCGGCGTAGTCCTTGAAGCGCGCGGAATTGCGCGGGCCGAACTCGATCGTCGCCGGCGGCGGCTCGTCCACCACGCGTACCGGCGTCATGGGCCAGCCGGTGTGATAGCTGCCCGCCAGCGTCGCCTGCCAGGCGCCGGCCGACCAGGTGACGCCGCCACCGACCGAGTGCGTCTGGTCCCAGCTGCGCGGCACGTCGTCGCCGTCCACTTCGTCACGCACTCGAGACCACGTGTAGCTGAGCCAGCCGCTCCACGGGTCGGCGCTCTTGCGCGTGGCCAGCCACTCGACACCCTCGGCACGGCTCGAGTCCGGCGCGATGCGCACCCGGTCCCAGCGCAGTTCCGGCACGAGGGACAGCGGGTCGAAGAGACTTTCGTAGCGCGGCATCAGGTCACGGTAGTCCTTGCGGTACGCTTCGATGCGCAATGACCAGCCGGCCGGCAGGCCCTGCTCGATGCCGACGATCGCGTGGTCCGACTTCTGTGCCGGCAGGAACTCGTCGATGCCGTCCTCCACCTGCAGCTCGTTGATGCCCTGGAACTGGTGGTAACGCCCCCAGCTCGCGCGCACGCGGGTCGCTTCGCCCGCCTCGTAGACCAGGTTGAGTCGTGGGCTCCACTGGTCGTGGGCGTCGTCGGCATAGGTCTGTTCGTCCCAGCGCAGGCCGATCTCGGCGGCCAGCCGGTCGGTGACCAGGACGCGGCTGGTGGCGTAGGCCGCCACATGATCCCCCGCCGGCTCGGGCGCCAGGTCCCGATCGACGGTGAGTCCGGGAAAGCCTGGATAGGGCCCACCGGGTTCGTAACGCAGGGTACTCGTGTATTCGTAGTCAGCCGACAGGCTGCGCAGTTCGACGCCGAACCGGTGCAACCAGCGTGGCGCCGCGTAGCGGCCGTCGAGCTTCAGGCCGAGCACGTCATAGTGGCGCTGGTCGTCCACGGAGCCCACGCGGATTCCGCCGTTGTTCACCTCGCCGGTTCGGTCGGCCGCCACGTCCGTGTACGAGAGGATCGCCCGCCCGCCGAGGGCCGCCGAGAAATCGTGCTCGAGCGTCCCCCAGACGTACGAATTACGGTACTCGACGTCCGCAAACTCGGTCTCGTCCGACTTGAGCACCTCTGCGCGATCGCTCGACAGGAGGACGTGCAGGCTGCCCCGGGTGTCCGGCGAGAACGCGTAGTCGATGCGGCCGAAGCCGTCGATGTAGCTCGGCTCGCCGATCTCCGATTCGACGAGGTCGGCGACCTCGTCGAGGTTGCTGCGGCGGACCGCGGCGAGCCACTGGCCCCGTTCCCCGTCGAAGCGCTGCGACGCGAGTGCGTTCGCGTGGAACAGGCTGAGGCCGAGTTCGTAGTACTGGTCCGCCGCGGGGCGTAGCGACGTCGCCTCGATGACCGCGCTCATGCGGTCGCCGAACTCGGCGGTGAAGCCGCCAGCATGCACGTCGAGCCCGCTCAGCACGCGCGGATCGAGCAGGCTGGCGGGACTCAGCAGCAGCCGCAGGTGGAACGGCTCGTAGAGCGGCAGCCCGTCGAACACGACCAGCGTCTCGTTGGCCTCGCCGCCGCGGATGTTCGCAAGTCCCGCGAGGCCGTTGCTCGCAGCGCCTGGCAGCCGGTGCACGGCCTTCAGGGAATCGTCTGCGAAACGCGGCAAGCCCTCGATCTCGTCCTGGGTCAGCAGCGTGTGGGCGTCGGGAACGTCGGCCGACAGCGAGTATCGGCTGGCCGCGACGACGATTTCTTCGAGCCGTGCGTTCGGGTCAGGCGCCGGTGCAGCCGGTGCCGCACGCGCCTCGCTTGCAGGTGCGCGGCGGACCACTGCATAGGTGTCCTTGCCAACGCGGTTGGCTTGCAGGCCATGTTGCGCGAGGATTTCGTCGAGTACCGCGGCCGGGGTGGCGCCGTTTGGGTCGCGCAGCACGAGCAGCGAATCGGGCACCGTCTCGCTGCTGTAGATCAGCCGCAGCCCCTGCAGCGTGAGTTCATGCAGCACGTCGGCGACGCGCCGCCCCGCGTAGCCCGTGCCCTGGGCCAGCGCCACCGCGGCCCAGAGCAATGCGCAGGCGACGGTCGTAGCACGCCGTGCCGCCTGGCGGAACAGGGAGGAAGTGAGGTGATCGGACGGCACGGGCCGCGAGATAGTAGCGGAGCGGGGCTCCGCAGCCTATCGCGGCCGGTCCGCGGGTTCAGCGCGTCGCGGCTTCGATCCTGAGCTGGTCGCCGTCGAGGGCCGCCTGCAGCGACGTCGTCGAGAGCACCGCGGCGACGGCCTCGTCCGGAGTCAGTCCCTCGAGCGTGCCGCTGAGGATCACCTCGCGCGCCTGCTGCTCGGCGTCGGGCGATCCGTACACGATGGCCCTTCCGGTTTCACGTCCAGCCCAGGCCAGGAACGCGTCCACGCTGCGACCCTCGAGGCTGAACGGCGGCGTGATCGTCGCGAGCCAGTCCCAATCCGGCGCATTCGCAGCGAGTTCGGAGCGCGCGACGCGACCGTTGCTGATCGTCAGTTGCTCGCCCGCAACGCCCTGCACGGTGCCGACCGCACTGCCGACCTGGACGCGGCCCTCCCGAACTGCGACGCGCAGGTCCCCATTGGCGATCCGCGCCTGGTACTGCGTACCGAGGTGACGGACGGTGCCCACCGGGGTCGCGAGCGTGAAATCGGACGGCGTCGTTCCGGGCTCGGCGTGGGAATCGACGTAAACCGCGCCGTGTGCCAGTCGCGCCTGCTGCGCATCCTCGAACGCGACCAGCGTGCGCGAGTCGAGCCGCAGTTCGACGCCGTGGTTCAATCGCAGTGCAACCTGCCCGCCGGTTCCGGTGCGCAACTGCGCGCCGGACTTGAGCGAGCCGGCGGATTCGAGCGGGACCCAGCGTCCGTCGCCTTCGTTCTGCTGTACGTCGCCGACGACGCGCGTCAACGAGGCCACGACCTCGCCGCCCGGCGCGCGCAATGGCTGTGCGACCCAGACTGCGAGCGCGGCCGCGGCGACTCCCGCCGCGGCGGCCCACGTCGTGAAGCGTCGCCGGCGCTGCCGGGCCGCCACCGTCGCGCGCCATTCCGCTGCGACCGCGGCCCGTACGCTGGCCATCGCCTCCGGCGAAGCCTGGCTGCGCGGTCCCACCGCGGCGAGCAGTGCCGCGAGGTCGGCGTCGTTCCGTTCGTCGGTGCGTGATTGTTCGCTCATTCGTGTTTCCCCCTCAGGCCTCCAGGCTCGCGAGCACGTCGGCCGCGGATGCGCCGAACACCGCTTCGAGGCCGTCCCGAAACGCCACCCGCGCGCGCGCCAGCAGCGACTGCGCGGCGGTGTGGCCGATCCCCAGCAGGTCGCCGATCTCCTCGACCGACCGCCCTTCGACGTATTTCCACTCCAGCGCCTCGCCGTAGCGACTCGGCAGCCGGTCCAGCACCGCGTGCACGAGCTGCTTGAGCTCCGCGTCGTCACAACGACGCAGCGGATCGTCGCCGGCCGGCGCCTCGATCGACTCGAGGGCGGCGCGCACCTCGGCGCTGTCTTCGATCAGCACCACCTTCTCTGAGTGACGCCGCTGCGTCCGCACGTGATCGGCGATCTCGCGGCGGCAGATCTGGCACAGCCAGGTGAAGAGCGCCGCCTCGCCTCGGAAATCGCCGAGTTTGCGCATCGCCTTGATCAGCGTGGCCTGGACGACGTCCTTGGCCGTGTCGGCGTTGCGGTCGAGGCGCGGCAGAGCGAACCGGTAGACGCGCGGGAAATACGTCTCGAAGAACACGACGAACGCGCGCTCCTCGCCCGCGAGCATCCGCTGCACCAATAACCGGTCGTCGTTCACGTTTTCACTCATGGTGTCCTGCGCAGTTAGACGATGGTTGGCCGCCAAATCAATCGCGGCCGCTCGTCGTCGCTGTTTCGTGCAGTTAAGTCGTTGAATAACAAAAGATTATTGAAGGATCGCCGCGCCGCGATTGATTTCCGCGCGGCGCACCGTCTAACGGGGCATGACGGGGGCACACGCCCTCGACGGTCCCTGTCGGCCCAGGAGTCGCATCTTGAGTGAGTCTTCCGCAGCAGCAGAACCCGCGACCCGTCGCCGCCCTTTGGGCAGCGGGCTGCACCTCGGGGTGGCCGGGACCGATGCGCCGGAACGCGCTGAGCTCGAGTCATTCGTCGGCGCGGCGTTCAAGCGCGGCCACGACGCGACGGTGACGAGCTTCATGCCGACCCTGCTTTCCTTCCGCGATCGCGGCGGCGAACTGCGCGGCGTGGTCGGCTTGCGTGCGGCCGTCCCAAAGCCGCTGTACCTCGAGCAGTATCTCGAGGAGCCGATCGAAACCGCGATCGCTACGGCGACCGGCCACGCGGTCCGGCGTGAGCAGATCGTCGAGGTCGGCAACCTCGCCGGCGCCAATTGCCGCGCGGCCGTGCGCATGGTCGCGCAGCTGCCGGCGTTCCTGCTCGCCCGCGACTATCGCTGGATCGTCTTCACGGCGACCAGCACCGTGCGCGGGATCCTGCAGGGCTTCGGCGCGCCGCTGGTCGAACTCGCCCGGGCCGACGGTGCGCGCGTCGCAAGCAGCCCGGACCGCTGGGGACGCTACTACGAAAAGGACCCGCGCGTGCTCGCCGGATTCCTCCCCGTGACCCGGCGCATCCCGGGCTTCAGCCACGTCGTGCATGAACGCTAGCTCGCTGGCATTCGCCACGCCTGCCGCGCCAAGCCGGATCGCTCTCGACGACGGTCGTCAGAGAGTCGATTACGAGCGGCTCGATGAGCTCGTTGCGGAGGAGGCCGACTGGCTGGCCGCAAGCGGCGAGCGCTTTGCGCTGCTGGCCGACAACGGACTCGGCTGGGCCATCGCGGATCTCGCGCTGCATCGCCAACAGCTGCCGAGCGTGCCGCTGCCGGGGTTCTTCACGCCGGCGCAGATCCGTCACGCGCTGGACGATGCCGGAATCGACGGCCTGCTCACCGACGATCCGTCGCGCATGCGCGGCATGCTGCCCGGCTGGCGTACCGCCGGCGTCTCCGGGCGCACGGGGCTGGCGCTGTTTCGCCGTCAGCTGGACGCATCGACACGGCCCTCGCTGCCGCCCGGCACGGCCAAGGTGACCTATACGTCGGGCAGCACCGGCGCCCCGAAGGGCGTCTGCCTCGGCGCGGCGCAACTCGACGCGATTGCCAGCTCGCTGGCGCGCGCGACCGAGTCGCTCGGCATCGAGCGCCATCTCTGCCTGTTGCCGCTCGCGACGCTGCTGGAGAACATTGCCGGCATCCATGCGCCGCTGCTGGCGGGTGCGACTTGCCTGCTGCCGTCTGCGGACGTCACCGGCATGAGCTACGCCGGACCCGACGTCGGCCGCCTGCTGGCCTGCATCTCGAGCAGTCGTCCCGACAGCGTCGTGCTCGTGCCGGAACTGCTGCGCTTGCTGGTGACAGCCGCGGAGCGCGGCTGGAAAGTGCCGGACGCACTGCGCTTCGTGGCCGTCGGCGGCGCCCCGGTGTCGGTCGACCTGCTGGCGCGCGCCGAGTCGCTCGGCTTGCCGGTATTCGAGGGCTACGGCCTGAGCGAGTGCGCATCGGTGGTCTGCCTGAACACGCCCGACGCGCGGCGCCGGGGCAGTGTCGGCCGGCCCTTGCCGCACGCACGCGTCCGCGTGGCCGACGACGGCCAGATCATGGTCTCCGGCGTGACGCTGCACGGTTACCTGGGCGAGCCGCCGCGCCGTCCCGGCGAGGAGTGGGCGACCGGCGACCTCGGCGAGATCGACGCGGACGGCTACGTGTACGTTCGTGGCCGCATCCGCAACATGTTCATCACCAGCTTTGGCCGCAACGTCGCACCGGAGTGGGTCGAGCGGGAAATCGCGCAGCACCCCGGCGTGCGCCACGTGATGGTGCATGGCGAGGCGCGCCCGTACGCAGTCGCGATCGTGAGCGCGCCGCGCGAATCAGCCGACGACGCGACGATCGATCGCGCGATCGCGGCGGCCAATGCCGCGCTGCCCGAGTATGCCCAGGTGCGTCGCTGGCTGCGCGCGCCCGAGCCTTTCTCCTTTGACAACGGGTTGCTGACGTCGAACGGCCGGCTGCGCCGCCCCGAGATCGTGCAGCGCCACGGCGACCTGCTCGACGCGATGTATCGCGCCGGGATCGATTCCTGAACGAGGTGAACGATGACATTTCACGAGCAACTGGCTCGCGCGACTGCGGTCGACCGCGATTTCCTGTTGGCCGCGCCGGTGATCCAGCGCTGCCTGGCCGGCGACGTCACGCGTGAGATTTACGTGGCTTTCCTGACGCAGGCCTATCACCACGTGCGCCATACGGTGCCGCTGTTGATGGCGGTCGGCGCTCGGCTGCCGGATCGACATCGCTGGCTGCAGCAGGCGGTGCTGCACTACCTCGAGGAGGAGGCCGGCCACGACGAATGGATCCTGAACGACATCGCGCAGGCCGGCGGCGACCGTGCGGCGGCGGCCGCCTCTGAACCCGACATTGCGACGGAGGCGATGATCGCCTACGCCTACGACACCGTGACGCGCCGCAATCCGCTCGGATTCTTCGGCATGGTGCACGTGCTCGAGGGCACCAGCGTCGCGCTCGCACTGACGGCGGCTGATCGGATCCAGCAGACCCTCGACCTGCCGACGCGTGCGTTCACCTACCTGCGCAGCCACGGCGAACTCGACAAGGAACACGTCAATGACCTTGCCGCGATCCTCGTACGCCTCACGGAGACCGAGGATCGCGAGGCCGTGATCCGTTGTGCACGCGGCATCTACTGGCTGTACGGGCAGGTCTTCCGCGGCCTCGACGACCAGGCCACGGCGGCCGCGCCGACACTGCCGCAGAGGCGAACCGCATGAAGCCCAGCTCCATCCGTGCATTGGTGACCGGCGGCGGCGGCGGCATCGGCGGTGCGATCGCTGACGAGCTCCTCGCGCGAGGCGCGGCCGTGCTGCTCGTCGACCGCGACGCGACAGCCCTCGAGCGTGCAGCCTCGCGGCTGTCGAAGTACGGCGACCGCGTCGATACTCTGGCGGCGGACCTGACCAGCGGGGCAGATCGGCAGCGCATCCGAGCTGGGGCCGCGGCCTGGCGCGGCGGCATCAACGTGCTGATCAATAACGCCGGCGTCAATCACTTCCACATGTTTGCCGACCAGCCGCCCGCCCAACTCGACCTCGCAATCGCGGTCAACCTGCTGGCGCCGATGCACCTGTGCCAGGAGCTGCTGCCCCACCTGCAGAAGCAGCCCGAGGCTTGCATCCTCAACACCGGCTCCGTGTTCGGCGCGATCGGCTATCCGGGCTACGTCGTCTACTCGGCGACCAAGTTTGCCGTGCGTGGATTCACCGAGGCGCTCCGCCGCGAGTTGGCCGACACGAACGTCACCGTCCGCTACGTGGCGCCGCGCGCGACCCGCACCAGCATCAACACGTCCGCCGTCGAGCGCATGAACGACGAGCTCGGCGTTGCGATGGATCCGCCCGAGCTAGTCGCGAGAGCGGTCTGCGACATGCTGGCGGGCAGCCGCGTCGAGGCGGTGCTCGGCTGGCCCGAGAAGTTCTTTGCACGCGTGAACGGCCTGCTGCCGCGCGTCGTGGACGGCGCGCTGCGCAAGCAGTTGCCCGTGATCCGGCGCTATGCCGGCGAATCTGCGGCGGCTGCCGCCAAACCCTGATGAGGTACGTACCGATGAAGCACCCCAGAATCCTCCTTGCCACGGCCGCACTGCTGGCGCTTGGCACGAGCCAGGCGGGCACCGCAAGCGACCCTGCCTTCGACGCCCAATTGCTGTCGATCCAGCAGGCCTGGGCGAAGGTCAACTACGAGACGCCCACCGGCGATGCGCGCGCGCAGGCGTTCGATGCGCTCGAGAAGCGCGCCGAAGCCTTTACGCAGCAGCACCCGGCTCGCGCCGAAGCGCTGATCTGGGAGGGCATCATCGAGAGCAGCTACGCCGGAGCCAAGGGCGGGCTCGGCGCGCTGGGCCTGGCCAAGGAGGCTCGCGGCAATCTCGAGAAGGCGCTCGAGATCGATCCGGGTGCGCTCGATGGCTCCGCCTATACCAGCCTCGGTACGCTCTATGCCCGGGTTCCCGGCTTTCCCGTGGGATTCGGCGACGACGACAAGGCGCGCAAACTGCTGCTCAAGGCGCTCGAGCTGAACCCGAACGGCATCGACCCGAACTACTTCTACGCAGACTTCCTCTACGCGGAAGGCCAGTACGCCGAGGCCCTCAAGTACCTGCAGAAGGCCGCGAAAGCGCCGGCGCGTCCGGGCCGCGAAACCGCCGACAAGGGCCGTCACGGCGAGATCGACGCGCTTGCGGCCAAGGTCAAGGCGAAACTGGGCTGATGCCGCGATCGGCGGCCAGTGCCTCCGGCTGCCAGTCGAGCTGCTCGAGCAACGTCGCAAACCCGTGGCCCGGGTCTGCGTCGATCACCAGCGGCTCTGTCGTGACGGGATGCGCGAACTGGAGCTTCACGCAAGCGAGCAGCAGGCGGCTGACGCCGAACAACTCCGCGAACAGCCGGTTATGCCGGCCCTTGCCGTATGTCGAGTCGCCGATGATCGGATGCGAGACGTGGGCCAGGTGCCGGCGAAGCTGGTGTCTCCGCCCGGTATCTGGCTGGAGTTCGAGCAGCGCGTAGCGTGCCGTTGGGTACCGGTCCACGCGGCGGGGCAGTTCCACGGTCGCGAGCGTGCGGAAATCGGTCCGTGCGGGCTTCGCGCCCGCATCGTCCGCCGGCGCATACGCGTCCCTCACCGCTTCCAGTGCGTGCTCGATCGTGCCGGACTCGGCGGGCCAGCCACGTACGATCGCGAGATAAGACTTGCGAACCTGCTGGGTCGCGAAGGCTGCGGCCAGCGTCCCGGCGACCGTCCGGTCGAGCGCAAAGACGAGCGCGCCCGAGGTGCCCTTGTCGAGACGGTGCACCGGGTGCACGCGCCGGCCGAGCTGGTTGCGCAGCAGCTGCACCGCGAAGCGCGTCTCGTGCCGGTCGATCGGGGAGCGGTGAACCAGCAGGCCCGAGGGCTTGTTGACGACGACCAGTGCGTCGTCCGCGTACAGGATCGGCAGCGTCTCAGCCGCGCCGGCGCCTGTGTTCACCAGGGGATCTCGGCGCCGTCCCAGCCGAGGAACCGGCCCGTATCCTCGGGCTGCAACGCATCGATGACGGCCAGCAACTGCCGCACGGTGCGCTCGCTGGAGAACAGCTTTTCCGGTGCCACATTGGCCTGGAACGGGCGTGAAAGATCCGTGTCCGTGGTGCCCGGATGCAGCGCGACGCAGATCAAGTTGCGTCGCGAGCGTGCCCACTCGATCGACATCGTCTTCGTGAACATGTTCTGCGCTGCCTTGGCGCCGCGGTACGCATACCAGCCGCCGAGACGGTTGTCGCCGATGCTGCCGACGCGCGCCGAGATGCTTGCAAAGACGGCACGCTCCTTGTGTGCAAGCAGTCCCTCGAAGTGTTTCGCGACCAGCAGCGGTGCGAAGGCGTTGACTGCAAAGCTGGCGGTCAGCGATTCCGGCCGGACGTCGGCGAGCCGTTTCTCAGGCGCGATGCCGCTGGCGACGTCGTGCAGAACGCCCGCGCAGTTGATCACCAGATTCAGCCGTGATGTCGCCGACGCCACCGTCGCAGCCGCCGCACGGATGCTTTCCTCGTCGGTGACCTCGAGCGCCAGGACCTGCAGTCGCGAGTCCCGGGCCGCAAGGCTGGTGAGGGCGGCCGCACCCTCTGGCGAACGGCAAGCTGCGAAGACACGTCCGATCGAGGCTTCGGCGAGCAGCTGCCGCACGAACTCCAGGCCGATGCCGCGGCTGGCGCCCTGGATCAGGGCGGCCATGCCTGCGGGAAAGGAGTTCAGCATGGCGCTCAGCCGAACACGAAGACCTTGACCAGGATGTCGCCAATGCCGATTAAGGCAGCGCCGGCAATCAGTCCCGCGCAGATCGGCTCCTGCGCGTCGACCCAGAGCTTGTAGCCCCGCGTATCCTTGCGCTCGCTATAGACGCGCGCCGCATACCAGAAGAACAGCGAGCCGAGGAACATCATCAGCGTCGAGTCCGGCGGCACGACCACGCCGAGCCCGATCGCGAGCGGCGAGAGCGGGAAGCGGTTCTTGGTGCGGAT
>Ga0209286_1000531_pt1 | contig 10662 bp, 11 predicted proteins | sample PPLLak1March2015_2_FD_187250 | JGI IMG/M metagenome (GOLD analysis project Ga0209286, IMG submission 187250) | Freshwater sediment microbial communities from Prairie Pothole Lake near Jamestown, North Dakota, USA - PPLs Lake P8 Core (3) Depth... | ecosystem: Environmental > Aquatic > Freshwater...
CCAAGACGCAGCACCTTGTTACCACTGCTTGTTCCCGGAAGGCGGCGAAGCGGATGAAATGCGCTGCGCGGAAAACGGCGTGTTCGCGCCGCTGGTCGGCATCATCGGCTGCACTCAGGCAGCGGAGGCGATCAAGCTGATCGTCGGCTGTGGTACATCTCTGAGCGGAAAACTACTATTGCTGGAAAGTCTGGAAATGAGCTGGCGCAAGCTGCGCCTGAAACGCGATCCGGCCTGCACGGTTTGCGCCGGCCGGTCCTGATGCAACTTATCCCAGCTTGAATTGGCCGACCATGCCTTGCAGTTCGGCGGCGGTCTCGGCCAACTGACTGGCCGAATTGTTGACCTGATGGATGCTGGCCGAATTTTCCTCGGTGAGCGTGGAAATTTTTTCCAGGCTGACCGCGATATCGGTGCTGGCAGCCTTCTGCTCGATGGTGGCATTGGCAATCGATTGCGCCAGGTCGTTCACTTCGTTGGCGGCGCTGACGATGTTCACCAGGATTTCCTGCGTCTGCTTGCTGGTGGCGGCGCCATCCTGCACTTCCCTTTGCACCTGCTGCATGGAATCCACCGCGGCCACGGTCTTGCTGCTGATGCTGTCGACCATTTGCGAGATATCGGTGGTGCTGGTCGCGGTGCGTTCCGCCAGCTTGCGCACTTCATCCGCCACCACGGCAAAGCCGCGCCCTTGCTCGCCGGCGCGCGCGGCCTCGATGGCCGCATTCAAGGCCAACAAATTGGTCTGATCGGCGATTTCCTTGATCACGCGCGTCACTTCGCTGATCTTGTGGATCGCTTGCGACAGCTCTTGAATGGTGTTGCTGGAATTTTCCACGCTAGTCACGATGCGCTGGGTATTTTGCGCGCCGCGCGTAATATTGGCATTGCCCTCGGCCGCGGTCTTTTGCGTCTTGGAGGCCGCATTGGCAACGCTGTCCGCGCCGCTCGCCACCTCGGAAATCGATACCGTGACCTGCTCCATCGCCGCGGACACCTGCATCACGCGCTCGGTTTCCATCTCGGCGCGCGCGGTGACCGAACCGGCCTCGCTCGACATCTGCTGCGCCGAGTGGGCCACGGAGTTGGCCGCCTCGGTCACACCGGCGATGATCTGCGATAGCGTCTGGTTCATGTCCTTCAAGGCGTGCAGCAGGTTCGCCAGCTCGTCGTTTCCAGTGACCTTGACCTCGCTGGTCAGATCGCCTTGCTGGATATTCCTGGCGACGCGCACCGCCTCATTCAAGCGCCCCACGATGCTGCGCGTGATGAACAGCGCAATGCCGACGCCGATCAGCACCGCCACCAGGCTCAGGCCGATCATCAGGCCGCGCGCCGTCTTATAAGCGCTGGTCGCTTGCGCGGCGGAAGCGCTCGAGCTTTTTTCCAGCACTGCCAGCATTTCATCCAAGTGCTTCACCAGTTCGACCTGCTGCGGGCGCAGTTTGTCGCGCACCGCATTGCCCGCCTCCAGGTGATTATCGGAGAGCGTGAAATCCATCACCGCTTCCACCGCCGTTTGCACGCCGGCTTCCGCCATCTTCAGGTTGGCCAGGGCTTCCTTGCCGGCGCCGTCCGTGACCAGTTTTTCCAGTTGCTCTTCGGCGGCCTGGTAATTCTTGCGCGCCTGCTTCATCAGCTTGAGCTCTTTTTTCTTGAAGGCGAGATCTTCCTGCATCACCACGTCCCGCATCGCGACCGACTGGAAGCGCACTGCATCGCGCATGGTGTTCACCAGGGTCACTTTCGCATAGTCGGAAGTGACGATGCGATCCAGGTTGTTTTGCAGCAGGCTCATGCGCGACAGCCCGATCACCCCGACCACCAGCAGCAGCGCGAGCAGAATGCCAAAACCCAGCGCCAGGCGCGCACCGACTTTGAGAGAACAGAGATATCTCATTTTTCGTGCCCCTTTATTATTTGAGTACTACAGGTCTGGGCCGGTAAGCGCCGGCCGCCTGTTTCTTGTTAGTCCACCAGTACAGCGGTTTGCAATACGCCAATCGGCTTGCCGCCGTCCATGATCGGCACGCCAAGCTGCACGCTCTTCTTCTGCGTGGTCGGATCGGGCTTCGCTTCGCCCGCGGCCCAAGGTTGGCCTTTGAACGGGTTGGCGAAGGGCGGACGGTTGGCGTTGTTGTACAGTATGGGTTTGTTGCTGCCTGCCACCAAGTTGCCTTTTTCATCGCGCACATACAGTTTATCCAGGGTCTTGTCGGATTCCCATTGCGCCATCAGCTTGCCGGCCGCGCTGGTTTGAAAACTCTTCACCACCGGGTCGGTCTCGGCCAGATCATCCCATTTGGCATTGCTCATGCCGGCCGCCAAGCCGCCTTTGCCATTGGATTCCTTGACTGCAGCAACGATCGCCGGATTGGCCGCCCATTCCACCAACTTCTTCTTGTAGCCGTCGACTTTCGCCTTCACATCGGGCGCCAATTCGGCGTGCGCCGCCGACATCCCACCCATGGCCAAGGCCATGCCCAGCAGCAATCCAGAAAACGTCTTTGCGGTACTGTTCAACACAATGCGAGCATTCATTTTTATTCTCCTAGGAAAAATTGAAAATCAATAAACCTCGGATCCGATGCCGATTTCTACTCTTGCATTGAGCATCTTTCCGGTCTGCCAATACCTTATCGGACAAGTCATTTAATTCTTTAATCCCCCGCGCTCGACTGACCCGCTAGACCATATTGACTAGCGGGTCATAGCGCGGATTCAGTTATTGCTGCGCATCGACCGCAGCATTGATCAAGCCGATCACTTTGCCGCCATCTTTAATCGGCGCAGAGATATTCACGCTCTTCTTTTGCGTCGAGGGGTCTGGCTTCACATCGGGCGCCTGCCAGACATTGCCCTTCAAAGCGCCGGCAATGGCGGGACGGTTGGCTGCGTTGTACAGCAGGGTTTTGGTGCTGGACGCAACCAGGTTGCCCTTCTCGTCGAATATGGTGACCTTGTTGACGCCGGCTGCCTCGTCTTCCCATTTCTTGCATTGCTTGCCGGCGGCGCTGTTCTGCATCCCTTTGACGATCGGGTCGTTCTCATTCAATTCGTCCCACTTGGCGTTGGTCATGCCGGCGATGCCGCCCTTGGCATTGGATTCCTTGGCCGCCGCGACCGCCACCGCACTGCTCGCCCACTCTCCCAGCTTTTTCTTGGCCTTATCCACTTTCGCCTGAAGCTCCGGGGTGATGGGATCGGCGCGCACCGTGCTGGCCGAGCTGAAGGCAATCACCGCGCCCACCAGCAGGGCGGACACTATCGTTGAGCGCTTGATTAATACGGTTTTAACTTTCATCTAAAGCTCCAATTCGTTTTAAAGAAATGATCAGACGCACGATGCCGCGCCCTGGTGGGCAAAATGCATCCATGCAATGGAGTTATCGGAAAGGAAAGAAAAAACTTAACTGCAATTCGCGCCGCAACTGTGGGCGCGCTAACAATCTGTTTTTATGGGGGATTAATAGACTACTTGAAGTGCAGGAGCGCGGCTTTTTGGGTATCCAGCATGTCCATCGGCGAACGCTTGAAGCCACTCTTGGCGAACTGATGCCAGCGTCCCACCACGAAGGCCAGCAGCAGGTTGGCCGTGGCATTCGTGTCCAGTTGGGCCGGGGCTTCCTGTTGCGTGACGGCGATCCGCAAGGCTTGGCGCAAGGTGGCTTCGATGCGGTCATGCAATTGGTTGATGCGGGTTTGCAGGCGCTCGTTCTCATGCACCAAGGCGTCGCCGATCAGCACCCGGGTCATGCCCGGGTTTTTCTGGGCAAAGCCCAACAGCAGGGAAAGGATAGCGTCCAATTGGCGCATGCCGTCGGGTTCTTCGGCGGTGATTTTGTTGATCAGGCTGAACAAGGTCTGTTCGATGAATTCGATCAGGCCTTCGAACATTTGCGCCTTGCTGGCGAAGTGGCGATACAGCGCCGCTTCCGATACGTCGAGCCTGGCCGCCAGCGCGGCGGTGGTGATTTTTTCCGCCTGCGGTTTCTCCAGCATTTCGGCCAGGACTTGCAGGATCTGGTTTTTACGTTCGCCGCTCTTGCCCGCCATGATTGCCTCCTCCCTTATATTTGGTATTCGCCGCTTATAAGCGATAGCCGCTACGGCGTAATTGCAGCACGGATTTTACCCTGAGGTCCACAAAAGGTGGGGACTTACTCGCGCCTGTCACCCAGACGGTACGCATGCCCAGGCGCTTGGCGGTACGCAGGTTATCCAGGTCGTCCTCGACCATGACGGCTTGTCGCGGGCGGATGGCATGGGCGCGCAACAGGTGGCGAAAGCCATGCGCTGCGGGCTTGGGGCGAAAACCCGTGCCTTCGACGCACAGCACATCGGCGAACAAATCCTGCAAGCCCATGGCTTGCAGCACGCCGCGCGCATAGTGTTCCGGGGCATTGGAGAACAGCACCTTCTTGCCCGGCAGCCGGCGCAGCAGGCCGCGCAGGCCGCGTTCGTACACCAGCATGGCATGTAGTTGCGGAAACTGGTGGGTGTGCCACAAAAAGTGATGCGGATCGATGTGCGGATGGTGCCGCCGTATGCCCAGCAAAGTGGCGCCATAGCGCCGCCAATAGTGAATGCGCAGACGATTGGCTTCCGCCTCGCTCAACGCCAGATGGGTTTGCAAATAGCCGGTCATGGCGCGGCTGATATGCGGAAAGATGTGCGGCACGGCATCGTGCAGAGTGTTGTCGAGATCGAACACCCAGACCTTGGCGCGGCTCAAGTGCTTATAAAACTAAAATCTGGAACCACGGATGCACACGGATGCACACGGATGGAAAAACAAACCCAAATTATCTTTCCGCTTTTATCGGTGTTCATCCGTGTTCATCCGTGGCTGATGGTGTTTTAAGACCTTTTAATCAAGGTGCCCACACCTTCGCTGGTCAGGATTTCCAGCAATAGCGCATGCGGCACCCGGCCATCGATGATGTGGCTGGTCTTCACGCCGTTGTGCACCGCGTCCAGCGCGCAATTGATTTTCGGCAGCATGCCGCCGGCGATGGTGCCGTCGGCGATCAAGTCCTTAACGCGCTCCGAGGTCAGGCCAGTCAGCAGGTTGCCTGCCTTGTCCAGCACGCCCGGGGTATTGGTCATGAGGATCAGCTTCTCCGCGTGCAGCGTCTCCGCCAGCTTGCCAGCCACCACATCGGCATTGATGTTGTAGGCCTCGCCCTGTTCGCCCACGCCCAAGGGCGCGATCACCGGAATGAAGTCGCGCGAGTCCAGCAAGTGAATCAGCTCGGGGTCGATGCCGACCACTTCGCCGACCTGGCCGATGTCCAGCATCTTGGCGGCCTCTTCCTTGCTCGGCACCAGCATTTTGCGCGCATGGATGAAATTGCCGTCCTTGCCGGTCAAGCCCACCGCCTTGCCGCCGTGCAGATTGATGAGGGTGACGATTTCCTGGTTCACCAGGCCGCCCAACACCATTTCCACCACATCCAGCGTTTCCTCGTCGGTCACGCGCATACCCTGGATGAACTCGCTTTGCTTGCCGATGCGCTTCAACAACTCGCCGATCTGCGGCCCGCCGCCGTGCACCACCACCGGGTTCATGCCGACCAGTTTCAGCAGCACCACGTCGCGCGCGAAGCCTTCCTTCAGGCGCGGCTCGGTCATGGCGTTGCCGCCATACTTGATGACGATGGTTTTATCGAAAAAACGCTGGATGAAGGGCAGCGCTTCCGACAACAGCGCGACTTTTTCGGCGGCAAGCGAAGGGGAGATGGGCATAGGAGGTCTTTATCGGAGTTGGCTAAAGTGCCGCCATTTTAATGCCCCGGCCAGCACGATGAAAACAAATTAATCGTCATTTGCCTTGCCGAAAAGAAACCAACTGACGTATACCTGGTCTAGCAAATAAGCAAAAAAGCAAAAAACCAGAAAAACATACCCAGCCACCCAGCGCATGTCCCAAGCTATTCCGCCCTACGACCCTGCCGCCTGGCTCACCGAGCACGGCGATTACCTGTATCGCTACGCCCTGCTGCAACTGCGGGACGAATCTGCGGCCGAGGATGCGGTGCAGGAAACCTTGCTGGCCGCGCTCGGTGCTTGGGAGCGTTTTTCCGGGCAATCCACGATCCGAACCTGGCTCACCGGCATTCTCAAGCACAAAATCCTCGACCTGTTCCGCAAGCGTGCCAAGGAACCGCAATACACGCCGAGCAGCGACGACCCGGAGGCCGAATTGGCGCACTTGGAGCAAAGCTTGTTCGATGCCAGCGGGCATTGGATGCAACAGCCGGGCGCGTGGAATGAACCCGAGTCAGAACTGGACCGGCAACGCTTTTGGGCCGCATTCGTGGCGTGCCTGGAACAACTGGCGCCCAGCCACGCACGCGTATTTCACTTGCGCGAACTGGATGGGCTCAGCACCGAGGACATTTGTAAGGAACTGCAGATCACCACGACCAATTGCTGGGTCATGCTGTACCGCGCGCGCCTGGGCTTGCAGCAGTGCCTGGAAACCCGCTGGTGCGACCGCCATTTGAATTAACAGTTTTTTGAAAAGCGTCGCGAGCGATGGCAGGTTGGGCGCGGACGGAGCGCAGAAACCGGAATGTATGTGGATATACATGAGGATTTCGAGCACCGCCCGCGCCCAAGATGCCGAGCGTAGTAGCTTTTCAACAAACTGTTCAGGAGATTACCGTGTTGTCATGCCAAGAAGCGAGCCGCTTAGCATCACAGGCACTCGATCAAGCGCTCACGCTGAGAGAGCGCCTTGGCCTGCGATTGCATCAAACGATTTGTTCCGGTTGCCGGGGATTTGCCCGGCAATTGCAGCACATCCGCCGCGCTTGCCGGCGGATCGAGGAATCCGAAGGGGTCAACGTCAAGACCGAGGCGCTTTCCGCCACGGCCAAGGCGCGCATCCTGCAGGAAATAACGGTCAAGCACCGGGCGCGCGAGTAAGACCAAACCCATTGTCTTGTACCGTATTTTGTAGCACAATCCGGGCGGCTTTTGCCCTTTAATAAACCCTAAATATGGAGTCATAAATGAACGCAAAACTCTCTACGCTCTCCCTCGCAATCGGTTCCGCTTTTGCCGTTTCCCTGGTCGCTGCGCCGATCGCCAACGCCGCCAACAACCCCTTCGCCATGCAACAACTGAGCAGCGGCTATGTGGTTGCCGACGCTAAAGCCAAGGACGGCAAGTGTGGCGAAGGCAAGTGCGGCGGCAAGAAAGATGCCAAAGCAGCCGAAGGCAAGTGCGGCGACAAGAAAGCTGCCGACGGCAAGTGTGGCGACAAGAAAGCCAAGGACGGCAAATGCGGCGATAAAAAAGCTGCTGACGGCAAGTGTGGCGACAAAAAGGCTGCCGATGGCAAGTGCGGCGACAAGAAAGCCAAGGACGCCAAGTGCGGCACCAAGAAGTAATGACGGCCGTACGCCCGCAACGTGAATCGCTTTAACCTTCACGGCGCGGGCCTGGGCTTTCGGCGCGAGTTGCTGGATGCGCTGAAAGCCCAGGTGCCGAGCACCATCGATTTTTTCGAGATCGCCCCGGAAAACTGGATCGATTTCGGCGGACTGCGCGCCCGCGAACTGCGCGCCTTTACCGAGCGTTACCCCTTCGTCTGCCATGGCCTGTCGCTGTCCATCGGCGGCCCCGGCCCCTTGGACGAGATGCTGGTCAAGCGCATCAAGTCCTTCATGCAAACGCATGGCATCCAGCTCTATACCGAACACTTATCGTATTGCAGCGACGACGGTCATCTATACGACCTGCTGCCGATCCCTTTCACCGCAGAAGCGGTGCACTATGTCGCGGCGCGCATCAAGCGCGTGCAGGACATCCTGGAAACACGCATCGCCATGGAGAACGCCTCGTTCTATGTCATGGCGCCGATCGCCGAAATGAGCGAAGTCGAATTCATCCGCGCCGTGGTGGAAGAAGCCGACTGCCTGCTGCATCTCGACGTCAACAATGTGTACGTGAACAGCGTCAACCACCGTTTCGATCCGCTCGACTTCCTGCGCCAGATGCCGACCGAGCGCATCGTCTACATGCACATGGCGGGGCATTACAACGAGGCGGAGAATTTGATCGTCGACACCCATGCCGCGGACGTGATCGAGCCGGTGTGGGACTTGCTCGATCAGGCCTATGCCCTGCACGGCGTGCACCCCACCCTGCTCGAACGCGATTTCAATATTCCGCCGCTGGATGAATTGGCCCGGGAAGTTGCGCACATCGCCCGCATCCAGGCCGGCCACCGCCATGCCCAACGCGCCCAGCACGGCTAAGCTGCCCGCCTTCCAGGCGTTCCAGTTCGCGTTCGCGCGCCACATCCGCAATCCCAAGGCGCATCCGCGGCCGGCCGGGGTCAGCGCGCAGCGCATGGGCGTGTACAACGAACTGCTGTACAACAATCTCGAAGGTTTTTTGCTCACCTGCTTTCCGGTGCTGCGCCAAGTATTGGGCACGCGCAAATGGGGCAAGCTGGTGCGCGACTTTTTTACCGAGCATCGCTGCCACACCCCCTTCTTCCGCCAGATCCCGGACGAATTCATCCAATATTTACAGTCCGGGCGCGGCCTGCGCGAGATCGACCCGCCCTACCTGCAGGAGCTGGCGCATTACGAGTGGATCGAGCTGGTGCTGGGCATCTCGAACAAGGAAACACCGCTGCATCAAATCGATACGGACGGCGACTTGGCCGTGGGCTATCCCGCGCTGAATCCGGTGCTGGCCTTGCTGCAATACCAATACCCGGTACAGCGCATCGGCCCGAAATTCAAGCCGCTCGCGCCGCCGCCCCAGCCCACCTATCTGCTGGTATTCCGCAACCCGGAATACCAGGTCGAATTCATCGAACTCAATCCGGTCGCGGCGCGCCTGGTCGATTTATTGCAGCACAGTGCGCCCGGGGATAGCGCCAGCGCACCACTATTGCAACAAATCGCGCAGGAGCTGAATCACCCGGAGCCGCAGGTCGTCGTACAAGGCGGCTTGGATATTTTGCGGGAGTTGCATGCGGCCGGGGCCATTCTCGGCACCTGGCGGCGCTGATTTTTTACAGCCCCGTGCATTTCCTAACAGGGTATAAACTCGGGCTTTATGCTGTCCTTTAACCGCAAAATTTTCACCATCTTCCTGCTGACGCTGCTGGCGGGAATCACGCTTTCCATCCTCACTTATGTGCGCGGGCAGTCGGTGCTCCAGGCCGGCGCGGCCTTGACGGATAACAGCCTGCCGCGCTTCGACGCCATCGCCCATCTGCAGCGTTCCATCTTCGCGCAAAAGCCGATCCTGTATGAGTACTACGCCACACTGGATCGCCGGGGCTACGCCACCGATTTCATCGCCGCCCAGCAAGAAAGCCGGCGCCTTATGCGCAAGCTGGAAACGCTGTATCAAGCCTCGCCGGAAATGGCGCGGATCGAAATGGCGGTCGCGCGCATCCAGCAGTTGGGCAGCCAATTGGATGGGGTCATGGGCAACAGTCCCATCGATTGGGACTTGGCGCGCGAAATCCTGGCCGAGGTCAGCGCGCAAGAAGCACGCATCAGTCCGGAAATAGAGGCCTTGGTGCGCATCAATCGCGAACAGGTTTCGCGCTATGGCAAGGCCACCCACGACAATACGCTGGCCATGATCCAATTGGTGGCGGGCTTTACCGTGGCCAGCCTGGTCCTGACCCTGTTCGCCGCCTATTTCGTGCGCGCCCATTTGCGCGAAAGCGCCGACCGCAGAATGCTCTCCATCTTCCCCGAGCGCAGTCCGAATCCCATGTTGCGTTTATCGGAGGATGGCACCGTTATTTACGCCAACGCCGCCAGTATCCAACTCGCCCTGCAGCTCGGGTTTGAACATGTGGCCGAGATCCTGCCGGCGGACTTGCCGGCATGGCTTGCGACCATGCAGCGCCAGGGCATTCCGCGCGAGCAGCGCGAATACAGCGTGAGCAATCGAATCCTGGACTGCACCGCGCATCGCCTGCCGGACTTGCATGTGTGCCACATGTATCTGGCGGATATCAGCGAGCGCAAGGATGCGGAGCGGCGTCTGCTGCGCCAGGCCCAGGTGGACGAGGTCACCGGCCTGCCGAATCGCCACCAATTTCGCGCCCGGCTGGAACAGGCGCTGCAACAACACACGCCCGGCTGCGCCGTGGCCTTGATCCGCCCGGACCGCATCAAGCTGATCCTGGAATCGCAAGGCTACGCCACCAGCGACAATCTGATCGGCGCCATGGCGGAACGCGTCAAGAGCGCCATTCAAGCAGCGGATACGCAGGGCCTGGACGTGGAACTATTCCGCTTCGAAGGCGCGACCTTCGGCCTGCTAGTCACGCAACTGGCCGACGCGACGGCACTCGATCCCTTGTTGCAGCACTTGCTGGCGGCGACGCAGGAACCGCTGAAAGTCGAGGAACGCGAATTCTTTTTCACGCTCAGCATCGGCATCGCCAGCAGCCCGGAACATGGCACGGACGCCGAAACCCTGTTCAAGAACGCGGAAGCTGCGGTCAACCGCATGCGCAGCGCGGGCGGCAATGGCGCGCGGCATTACACCCAGGACTTGTCCTTGTATGCCGAGCAATGGCTGGCACTGGAACATGGCTTGCGCCGCGCGGTGGAACGCGACGAACTGGTGCTGCACTTCCAGCCGCAGGTGAATTTGCTCACCAAGAAA
>Ga0209286_1000535_pt1 | contig 10645 bp, 10 predicted proteins | sample PPLLak1March2015_2_FD_187250 | JGI IMG/M metagenome (GOLD analysis project Ga0209286, IMG submission 187250) | Freshwater sediment microbial communities from Prairie Pothole Lake near Jamestown, North Dakota, USA - PPLs Lake P8 Core (3) Depth... | ecosystem: Environmental > Aquatic > Freshwater...
GTAGTCGGCATCAGTGGTAATTTCCATGCCTTTAAAATTATTGGCTTTCAGCAAGGCCATGCCCTGCGGGTTTTGATCCATTTCATCCATGGCCTTCTGTACCTTGGCGACGACGTCCTTGGGTACTCGGGGATGCGCTGCGAAGGTAAAGGGTGGCAATCCTTCAGAGGTCCACAAAATGCGTAGATGATTTTTCACTTCAGGATCGATCGTCCCAAGCGTACGCAATTCGCCGCCCCCGGCTGGGAATAAACCTTTTGCCACCGAGCGATACACCGAGTCCATAGAATTCACATACTGTGGTGTTACCTGCACGCCTTTATCTTTAAGCATACCGAGCGGTAGCCAGGTAGCGGCCAAAGCAGCCGCGGTAGGAAAAGCCACGGTCTGCCCGTTCAATTGTGCGACATCCTGAATCGGCCCATCTTTTTTTACCACCAGCACGCCGAATAGTTTGCTGTCCTTTTCCCGTGCGAACGCAGAATAACCTGTCCTCTTGTGGTCCTGAAGATAGTTATAGGGGTTGATGTAGACAAAATCGTAAACGCCCTCGCGCACTTGTTGCTGAAAAGTCGGAATATCCTTGCCTGTTTTGAACTGCAAGGGCACACCGCTTTTTTCGCTCAAATACTGCATCACTGGCGTCCAACGCTTGGCGAGTTCGATTGCCGATTGCGTCGGCCCGATACCGAAGCTGTAGCCGCCGGTAGGGGCTTGTGCGACCGCAACTTGATTGAAGAGCGAGAAAATCAATGCCAGCCATATTAATTTTATGCGCAACATTTTTTCCCCTGGATGCGAAGTGAAATTGAGGTAGCTAGATTCATTGGGTTAAACCGACGGTTATGCTTTTGATATCGGCCAGCGCGAGGAGCTTCTTTAGTCGAGCCAACTTGGATTGTGGCCAATTTAGCCATAGCGTCACGGGTGTCCGGCGTGCATACCCCTTTGCGAGATGGCTTTGCGCTAGTGCGCAGGAATTCGCTTGGCTTGATGCCCCCAGCGCAACATCTTCACACCCTATGATATAATTTTTAATTAATTGTTTAATAAAGACTTTTGTTTAAATTCTGGTTTGCTTTATGAACTTTTAACGACTATTGGCACTCTTTAGATGAGAGTGCTAATATTAGATTATTCATTTAAGCATTTAAGAGGGAAGCACATGACCACGGCAATAGCTTTACCCAATCCGGCGATCGGCAGTTTGGAGAGTTATATCCAAGCGGTGCGCGCATTTCCGATTCTCACGCCGGAAGAAGAGACCGACTTCGCACGTCGCCTGCGCGATGAAAATGATGTCGAGGCAGCGAGCAAACTGGTGTTGTCCCACTTGCGAGTCGTGGTGCACATCGCCCGCGGCTATTTGGGCTATGGCCTGCCGCAGGCCGATCTGATTCAAGAAGGCAATGTCGGCCTGATGAAGGCGGTCAAGCGCTTCGATCCGGAGCGTGGGGTGCGCTTGGTTTCGTTCGCCATCCACTGGATCAAAGCCGAAATGCACGAATACATCCTGCGCAACTGGCGCATGGTGAAAATCGCCACCACCAAGGCGCAGCGCAAGCTGTTCTTCAATCTGCGCAGCATGAAGCAAGGCTTGGGCACGCTTAGTCCTGACGAGATCAAACGCATCGCCAAGGACCTCGGTGTGAAGCCAGAAGAAGTCAGCGAAATGGAAACCCGGATCAATGGCGGCGATGTCGCGCTGGAGCCCGTTGGCAGCGATGAAGAAGATAGTTACGGCCCGCTTGCCTATCTAGCCGATCCTGCCGACGAACCGGTGCTGGCGCTGGAAAACAAGCAAAGCGAAAGCTTACGCGAACAAGGGCTGGAAAAAGCCTTGGAGACCTTGGATGAACGCAGCCGCCGGATTATTCAAGCGCGCTGGCTCACCGAAGATGATGCGCGCACGCTGCATGATTTGGCCGCCGAATACGGCGTCTCTGCCGAACGTATTCGTCAGATCGAAGCGCGCGCACTGCAAAAAATGAAAGGTATTATCACGGCGGAAGCTGCATAAACTCGCGTAGTCCGCCTCAAACAAAAAAGCGTAGCCTGGTCAGCCCGGGCTACGCTTTTTGCATTTTGATTCCCGCTTAGATATTCGCGATCAGCACTGAGAACAACGACAGCCACGCCAAAACGATCAGCGCCACCACCAGCGTCATCGGTAAATTATCTTTGGACAGAATCGTCTTGAACATGACCAGCTCCTAATAAATATTAGCGAATAATTATATATACTTAGGGCGCTTTTTTCAAGGCGACCGCCTCCGCCTGCCTGCGCGGTAGCAGCGGGTCGTCGTCGTCCATCAGGATACGCTGTGAGGGGCCTTCCATATCCTCAAACTGCCCGCTTTTAATTGCCCAAAATATTCCCAGCCCAATCAGCAGCAGGAAAACACCAGTGAGGCCCAATAGAAAAATTAAGGTTGAAGTCATCTTTTTTGCCTTACCTTAAGCGCAACGCATTCACCACCACAATCAAAGAACTCGCCGACATGCCGATCGATGCCAACCAAGGGGAAACGAACCCCAGCGCCGCGACCGGCACTGCGATTAAATTATAGGCGATCGCCCAGGCAAAGTTCTGGTGCATGATGCTCATGGTTTGACGCGACACATCCTGCGCATGCGCCACCTCCGGCAAGCGCTCGGACAGCAGCACGATGTCACTGGTCGCGCGCGCCACTTGGGTGCCGCCACCCATCGCCAGCGATACCTGGGCCGCAGCTAACACCGGCGCATCATTCACGCCATCGCCCAGCATCATTACTACCTCGCCCGCCGCTTGCATCGCCTGCAAAGCCGCGAGCTTGTCTGCCGGCTTCAGGCCGCCACGGCAATCTTCAATGCCGAGCTGATCGCCGATGTGCCGCACTGTAGCAAGATCATCGCCACTGAGAATGCTGAGTTGCATCCCGCGCGCCTTGAGCGTATCGATCAAGGTCTTGGCGTCGGCGCGCAAGGCGTCCGCCAACTCGAAGCGCGCGAGCAGCCGCGATTCATCCGCCAGCCACACTTGGGTCATGCCAGAATCGGTAGATGCTTGCGTAGCATGGCCCGCCAGCTCCGTGCGACCAATGTAGTAACGTCGGCCATCAACCATGCCGCTCACGCCGCGCCCTGGCTCGTTGCGCGCATCGCTCACCGTCAAAAATTCCGTCGGCTTGACACAGGCCAGAAACGGCTGCGCCAAAGGATGCTCCGAAGCTTGTTCCAAGCTCGCGGCCAATTGCAGGCAGCGCGCCGCATCGAGCTCGGTGAGCGCGTATGTCGCCTGTAGTACCGGTTTGCCGACAGTGAGTGTGCCGGTCTTGTCGAATACCACGCGCGTCACTTGCGCCATCGTCTCCAGCGCATGGCCGCGCGTGATCAATACTCCGCGCCGCAACAGATGCGAGCCTGCCGCCGCCAGCGCCGCCGGCGCGGCCAAGGACAAGGCGCAAGGACAAGTCACGACCAGCAGCGCCAGCACGATTTCGAAGGCTCGATCCGGCGCCACCACCCACCAAGTGAGCCCGACCAGCAGCGTGATACCGAGCAAAGCCCAAGTGAAATATCCGCTTACCCGATCGGCGATTTGCGCCAGCCGCGGTTTTTCCGCCAGCGCGTGATCCAGCATGCGCACAATGCCCGCCAGCACCGTCTGTTCGCCGATACCGGTAACGATGAGGGTGAGCGGACTATCGAGGTTGATGCTGCCGGCGATCACATCGCTTCCCGCCAGCTTCGATACCGGTCTGCTTTCGCCCGTGAGCAGCGCTTCATCCACCGCGCTCACACCCGATTCCACTGTGCCGTCCGCCGGGAACGCCTCGCCCGGTTTAACCAGCAGCCGGTCGCCCGGAATCAATTCCAGCACCGGCACGAATTGCTGCCCCGCATCGCTCACGCGCGTAGCCATCGCCGGTGCAAGCTTGAGCAGATTCTCCGCCGCCTCCACCGAGCGCTCGCGCGCATTTTGCTCCAGCAGACGCGTGCCGAGCAGGAACAAAGTAAACATACTGATTGCGTCGTAATACACATGCCCCGCGCCGAACAAGGTGTTATAGACGCTGCCGACGAAGGCCGACACCAGCGCGATCACCACCGGCACATCCATATTCAGATGGCGGCTCCTGAGTGCCGACCAAGCAGCGCTGTAAAAAGGTTGCGCGGCATAGAGCATCACGGGCAAGGTCAGTGTCAGGCTGGCCCAGCGCAGCAAACCGGCGGTGCCCGTCTCCATGCCATACCAAGCACCGGCATACAGTGCGACCGCGAACATCATCACCTGCGCGGCGGAAATGCCGGCGATAGCCAGGCGGCGCAAATCTTTTTTATGGCGCTTTTCGCGCAAGGCTGCGGCGCTTTGTGCGTTATACGGGTGTGCCTGGTACCCGAGCAGTTGAATCTCGGCCAGGATTTGCGAGAGGTTGATCTCGCGCTCATCCCAAGTGACGCGCGCGCGGTGGCTACCGTAGTTCACCTGCACCGATTTCACGCCGGGCAATTGTAGTAAATGCCGCTCGTTCAGCCATACGCAGGCGGCACAGGTAATGCCTTCGAGAATCAGCACCGCTTGTTTGATATGCGGGCCGGATTCCAACACAAAACTTTTTTGGATTTGCGGGTGGTCATACAAGCGCAACTGCTCCAACTCCGCCGGCAGCACCTCATGCCCGCGCTGCGGCAGCTTGGTGCGATTTTTGTAGTAGTCAGCCAGGCCGTTATCGACGATGGCTTGCGCCACGGCTTGGCAGCCGCGGCAACAGAGGGCATGCGGTGTGTTTTCAATGCGAATGGAAAAATCGATGCCACGCGGGATGGGCTCGCCGCAATGAAAACATGCCGCGTCACTCATCGTGTAAGTGGCTGCTGAAGCTCGAGCACGTCTTGGCCATGCGTGATACGGATGACCACGATCCAGTCACCCGCCTCGGTCACGCGCAGCATCCCGCGATAAATACCCGACGTGCTCGGCGCCAAGGTGATGACCGCGTGGGGTTCGCGCTGTGCCGGACGATGCAAAGCGAGACTAACTTGTGCATCCGTCAACGGCATCCCCGCCCTATCCTGCGCGCGTACCTTGACCTCGGTCGCTTGATTCAGCATGACCCGTCCCAATCCCTCGATTTGGATTTGCCAGCCCAAGCGGCTCAGTTGTGCCTGTTGTTTCAAATGCGCGCTGATTCCCTTGGCGGCATCTTCTCCATGCGGCATCACGCCGGGAAAAGCGGTGTGCGCACCGCCCTTATCCGCTTGCGGCAGAAAGCGCTTAGCCATGAACTCAGGCAAGCCGTGACTGGCCACATAGATAAACACACCATCGATCGCGAACAGCAAGAGAAAAAAACCAATAATGACTTTCGGTGCCCAATGCAGCTTTTTGGAAGGATCAGCACGCCGCGTATTGAGCAAGCTTAAGATCACTGCGGCCGCGATGAATACCGCCACGTGCATCGCAACCACATCCAGCCCGGGCCAGTTGCGCGCGGCGAACACGAAGTAGCCAAGCAATACCGCACCGCCGCTCATCACGGCACGCCAGTAATTCGGCAAACGCAGGGCGCCAAGTACGAAATACAGCGCCACAATCAGCAACGCGCCGCCGAACAGGGTCGCCAACATACTCATAACACATCCTTTGCGTAGAAGCGTGCTTGACCCAGGTGTTGCTCTGACGGACGCGAGCGCGGCGTAAGGGTAAATTCGAATTGCGACACCTTGGCTGCTTGCTCCGGCGTGAGTTTGACGCTGACTTGCACCATCAGACTCTTGCCGCTTTTCACCGTCACTTCGTGAAAATTACCGAAATCTGCCGCCGCTTCCGGAATGCCGCGCACTCCAATGCGATAAATTTCATCATGGCTTGAACGGTTGGTAATACGTACTTCATAACGATTGCGGATCGAGCCGTCAGAGAGCAGCACATACAACGGTGAGCGCACCTGATTTACCGTTTGATCGAAATCGCTGCGGCTGGCTATATTGACCATCAAAAAGCTCGCCATCACCAACAGTGCTGCGCCGTAACCCAGCACCTTGAGCCGCTTCCAATGCAGTTTTGGCTTGGCTGGCTGTGCCTGTTTCAAATTCACTTCGGAATCATAGCGGATCAAGCCGGGCGGGAACCCGACCGAACGCATGATGCTATTGCATGCATCGATGCACAAGCCGCAGGAAATGCACGAATACTGCAAGCCATTGCGGATATCGATGCCGACGGGGCATACCTGCACGCACAAGGTGCAGTCGATGCAATCGCCGTGTTGTTGAGCGTGGCGTTCCGCCAAGGTCTTCATCCCAGTCCGCAGCGCAGCGCGCCCCAGCTTGCCCTCACCGCGCTTCTCGTCATACGCCACGGCCAGCGTTTCCTGGTCGTACATCACGCTCTGGAAGCGCGCATAGGGGCACATGTAAGTGCAGATCTGCTCGCGCGCCAGTCCGGCCGCCACATAGGTCGATGCGGTCAAAATTGCCACCGTCAAATACGCCGTGGGGTGCGCCTGGCCCGTGAAAAAATCGACGAAGAGTTGTGGTGCGTAGGTGAAATACGCGGTGAAGGTGAATGCGGTCCAAAACGCGGCCACTATCCAAATCAAATGCGTGGCGCCGAGCTTGAGTAATTTTTCGCTATTCCACGGCTGCTTATACAGCCGAATGCGCGCCGGACGCTCACCTTGGATCAGATGTTCGATCCAAACGAAAAAATCGGTCCATAGCGTCTGAAAACAGAAGTAACCGCAAAAGGCCCGACCTACCAGGCTGGTGACGAAGAACAGCAAGGTCGCCGCGATAAACAGCAACACCGACAGCAAAATCAAATCTTGGGGATAAAAAACGAAATCGAATATATAGAATTTGCGCGCCGCGATGTCGAGCAGCAAGGCTTGAGCCGGCTCGGTGCCGCGCGGCCAAGGTAGCCACACCATGCCGAAGAACACGCTATAGGCAAGCGCCAGCACCGCCCATTTGAAGCGGCGAAAGCTGCCATGAATCGAACGCTGAAAGATCGGAATGCGCTTTTGATACAAGGCACTCTGTTCTTCGATACCCGCTTGCATTCCGCTTTTCCCAGATAAAAAAACCTCGCAGCTGGGCGAGGTTTTTAGGTGTCATCTTCTACACAAATTTATGGGCAGGATTATTTCCCGCCACCCAACTCATGTACGTAGACCGTTAAAACCTTAATCTGTTCCGGCTTCAGGCGTTGGCCCCAGGCCGGCATCACGCCTTTATTCAAACCGTGCTTGATCACATTTTGTACGGCAGCGAGCTTTTTCTCCTGCGCAGTTTCACCTGGCACATTCGCCCATAACCAGATTTTGTCAGTCAGGTTCGGCGCGCCGATCACTTGACGGCCGCGCGCATCGTCGCCGTGGCAATAGAAGCAACCGGCGGTTTCAGAATGGAATAATGCCTTGCCAGCGTCAGCTTTAGCCGTGTCCATTTTCTCGCCCGAGAGCGACAACACATAATGCGCCAATTGATCGATTTGCTCGGTAGCAAGTGCCTCGCCAAACGGCGGCATGTAGCCACGACGACCCGCCATCAGGGTTTCTTGGATCTTTTCATAACTCCCGCCATACAACCAATCGTCGTCTGCCAGATTGGGAAAGAAACCGATCTTGCCCTGTCCGCCTGCCTGGTGACAGGTTGCACAGTTGTCCGCAAACAACTGCTTACCGGCGGAGGCGATGAAATTGTTGAGTTCAGGGTCTTTGGCGATCGTCGCATAGGGTTGTGCTGCGACTTTATCGAAGAAAGGTTTTTGAATCGCTGTGAGCTCATTCATATCGCGCATCAGATCGGCGCGGGTATTCCAGCCAGTGGTTTTCGTCACGCCTTTTGCATCGACATAGGTGATTTTGCCCACGCCGGGGGTAAAGCTCTTTGCTACTGGCCAAGCAGGAAACCAAATCCAATACAGCACGGCGAACACAATGGTTGCATAAAATGTCCACACCCACCAACGCGGCAGCGGGTTGTTGTATTCCTGCAAATCGCCATCCCAGGCATGGCCGGTGGTTTGTACCGCTTGCGATTGCATTTTGTCCTTGCTCATAACTTAACCTTTAGTATCCGATTCGTCATCCAAAAACGGGATGTTCTTATACGATTCCAGTTTCTTGCCGCGCTTCTTGCTGCCGTAAACCCACAGCACGATCGCGACAAAGGTCACGAAAAATATCACCAGTGCGAGCGACTTGGCATTCGAGGGATTGGAGAGCCACTCAATCATCACACCGCTCGCTTAGCGAAACTTCACAAAGTGATCGTTATCGTATTGGCTGAAATCGACCATGGTGCCCAGCACTTGCAAGTAAGCGACCAGCGCATCGATCTCGGTGATATTGGTACGGTCGCCGTCGAAGTTACCTTCTTCGGCTTGTTTCACCAGATTTTGCTGCGCATTGGGAATATGCAATTGCTGCGCCGCGGCTTCGCCAAAGCGCTTCACGTTTTTTTGATATTCGACTTCTGTAAGCGAATACGGCACGCCCACCGCGCGCTGTGCGCGTAAGCGATCGACCAGATCGGATGTATCGAGCGGCGTGTTGAGCAACCACGGATAGTTCGGCATCACCGATTCCGGCACCATCGAGCGCGGTGCAATCAAGTGCTGCACCTGCCACTCGTTGGAATACTTTTTGCCGACACGCGCCAAATCCGGGCCCGTGCGCTTAGAGCCCCACTGGAAGGGGTGGTCGTATTGCGATTCCGCCGCCAACGAGTAATGGCCATAGCGCACCGCTTCGTCCTTCAGCGGGCGAACCATTTGCGAGTGGCAGGTATAGCAACCTTCGCGCACATAGATGTCGCGTCCGCGCGATTCGAGCGCGGTGTAGGGGCGAATGGTTTCCAGACCGGTTTTTGGATCCTTGGTGTTTTCAAGGGTGCTTTTGATCAAGAACAGCGGTGCAATTTCCACCAGGCCGCCGATGCTGATCGCGATCATGGTCAACACCAGCAACAGGCCGACGTTGGTTTCGATCCACTCATGTTTGAAATTGAAGTTCATGCCGATTCCTTATTTCAATCTTATTTACGCACCCGCGCGCGCCAGCTTCGCGGCGAGCTTGGCATCCAGTTCAGCCGCCTCGCGCTTGGCTTGGCCGATGGTCATCCACACGTTGTACACCATGATGAATACGCCGCTGAGGAAGAACATGCCGCCAATCGCACGCATGGCGTAAAACGGCTTCACCATCTCAACCGTCTCGGCAAACGAATATTTCAGGTTGCCGAAGTCATCGAACGTGCGCCACATCACACCTTGGCCGATGCCCGAGATCCACATCGCGACGATGTAGAGCAGGATGCCGATGGTGGCCAGCCAGAAATGCCAATACACCAAGCGCTGACTATAAAGTTTGGTATCCCAGAGCTTGGGGATCATGTGATAGAAGGAGCCGAAGGTGATCATCGCCACCCAACCCAGCGCGCCGGAGTGAACATGGCCGATGGTCCAGTCGGTGTAGTGCGACAGCGCATTCACGTCTTTCAGCGACATGATCGGGCCTTCGAACGTGGACATGCCATAGAAAGACAAGGCCACTGCCAGGAAGCGCATGATCGGATCGGTGCGCAATTTATCCCACGCGCCGGACAGCGTCATGATGCCGTTGATCATGCCGCCCCACGAGGGCAGCAGCAGCATGATGGAGAAAGTTGCGGCGAGGGTGGAGGACCAATCGGGAATCGCGGTCCAGTGCAAATGGTGCGTACCGACCCACATATACAGAAAGGATAGCGCCCAGAAATGCACGATGGACAAGCGATAGGAATAGATCGGACGGCCCGCTTGCTTGGGCACGAAGTAATACATCATGCCGAGGAAAGCCGCGGTGAGGAAAAAGCCAACCGCGTTGTGCCCATACCACCACTGCGTCATCGCATCCTGCGCGCCGGAGAACAGGCTGTAGGATTTCATCGAAAACAGATTGACCGGCATCGCCAGATTATTGAAGGTATGCAGCAAGGCGGTCGCGAGAATGAAAGCGATATAGAACCAGTTGGCGACATAGATGTGCGGTTGCTTGCGGCGCATCACGGTGCCGAAGAACACATACATGTATGCGAGCCACACCACTTCGATCAGGATGTCGATCGGCCACTCCATTTCCGCGTACTCGCGGCCTTGGGAAAAGCCCAGGATGTAACTGGTTGCGGCCAACACGATCACAGCTTGCCAGCCCCAGAAGGTGAAATTGGCCAGCGCATCGGAAATCAGCCGGGTTTGGCAGGTGCGCTGCACCACATAATAAGACGTCGCGAACAGCGCCGAACCGCCGAAGCCGAAAATCACGCCGCCGGTATGCACCGGGCGCAAGCGGCCAAAGCTGATATAGGGGCTATCGAAATTCAGAAACGGCCAGGCCAATTCCGAGGCGATATACACGCCTGCCAACATGCCCACCACGCCCCAAACCAGGGTCATTATCGCGAATTTGCGAACTACGTCGAAATTGTATTGTTCTTTGCTTGAGATGCTTACCGACGCCATGCTTCACTCCTGAGCACGCCCTCAACGGGCAGACATTTTGGATAAACCTGTCTTGTTTCTTGTGGATCTTAAAACATATAAGTATATACTTAAATGCTATTTACGGACAAGCCAGACCGTACTGCAAAACAGTAATCCGCCTATTTTCCAGAC
>Ga0209286_1000536_pt1 | contig 10642 bp, 10 predicted proteins | sample PPLLak1March2015_2_FD_187250 | JGI IMG/M metagenome (GOLD analysis project Ga0209286, IMG submission 187250) | Freshwater sediment microbial communities from Prairie Pothole Lake near Jamestown, North Dakota, USA - PPLs Lake P8 Core (3) Depth... | ecosystem: Environmental > Aquatic > Freshwater...
TCGGCCGCATGGCCGTGCTGCAATCGTGGCGCGGCAAGGGGGTGGGAAGGGCGCTGTTGCAGAAGGCGCTCGAATTGGCCCGAGCGCAGGGACACGCCATCGTCCGGCTCAGCGCACAGACCCATGCTTCCGGTTTCTATCGGCGCCATCGCTTTATCGCGGAAGGCGAAGAGTACCTCGAGGCAGGCATTCCTCACCTCGCCATGAAAATTTCATTCAACTAGGCAGAACTGCGTCTATTTGCCGCACTCCATCGAAAGATTTAGCAATTAATAATGTACTTATCTAAACTTGATAAAAGGGCCTTTGCTTGAGGAAGGCCCATGCAATGCGCATGGCAGGCGACCGCGCCTGCCATCCCATGGAACGGTAAACCGATGAAGAAACTCAGGGCAGGAATCGTTGGCGCAGGCATTTCCGGCGCAAGTTGCGCAGGTGCGCTGGTCAACGCCGGCTGGGATGTGGAACTATTCGAAAAGTCTCGCGGCCCGGGTGGGCGACTGGCCACGCATCGCCTCGAGGATGGCTGGGCCACGCTGGCCAGTCCGTTCTTTTCCGCGAAGCGCGATCCATTCCGCAGCCAGTTGCGTGAATGGGTGCGCCAGGGCTGGCTGATGCCGGTACGCGGCAACGTGATGCAGGGACGCGCCGCCGTTTCCTGGGCGCAAGCACAGATGCAGAACCATTACCTGCCGATCACCCGGCCCTCACAGCTGGTGCGTGAACTGCTGGGCGGCGCGAAGCTGCATACCGCAACACGGGTGAAGTCCCTGCGACCCCGCGCGATCATCCTTGAAAGCGGTGAAGTGAAGCAGGGATACGACTGCGTCATCTGCAGCGTGCCGACGCCGCAGGCGATTCCCATGCTCGATGACTTGCCGCTGTTGCGTGCACGCCTTAGCGAGGTTCACTATCGACCGATATGGTCCTTCCTGATGCGCTGGGAAGGCGGTCCCGATGCTGAGGTCATCAAGTTCGACGATCATCTGCTGCATCTGGCGGTGCGCCAGGTCGCTGGCGGCCCGGGCCTGTGGGCGGTCTACGCCACCCATGAATTCAGTGAAACCTATCTCCAGGCTTCGGTCGAGGAAGCCAGCACCCGCGCGGCCTCGGCATTGATGGGGCTACTCGGCCTGCCCTGGCCGGTCGATGTCGTGGCCTCGCACCGCTGGCTCTACGCCTTGCCGGAGAACCCCGTCGGCGGATTCTGGCTCAGCGACCCGGAAAACCGCGTTGCGCTCATCGGTGACGGCATCGCCGGCGCCGGTGTCGAGCGGGCCTGGGAAAGCGGTCAGCGCCTGGCGCAGGCGCTGATCCAGAACCAGCAGGCCCTGGCCGCCTGAGATCTTTCCTGGTTGCGCCCGGGTTATCTTGCAAACTCGTAGTCGATCCGGGTGATGCGGCCGCGCCAGTAGGGCAGCGGGCCCTGCGGCAGCAGCCAGGCCACTTCGCCTTCGAGCGGTATCAGCATGCCGTCGCGCTCGACGTAGTTCCACATCCGCGCCTGCCACGGCGTCGCGACCACCTTGCCGCCGACGGTTCGTCCACGCGATTGCGCAGCGATGCGCTCTATCAGTCCATCGTCGCCGAAAGTGAAAAGCAGGGACAGGGTCAGTGCGCCGTCGCTGAAGGTCGCGCGCGCCGAGCGCTCGTCCACCCCCTCCCAGCGCACCCCCTGACTCGGCAGCAGGGCAGTGGGGTACCAGGCGGCTTCCGCCAGGAATCGCATCAGTTCGCCTTCGGCAATCTCGCCGCTGCCGCGCAGCTCGGCCAGGTCGAACAAGCCGGCGAGGGTGGCGTGGAGGAGGCCCTCGCCGCCGACGTAGGCATCGTGCACCTTGACCGTCATCCCTGGCATTACCCTGATCCGGGCATCCCAGTCGAAGCCGGGTCGCCGGGTGACGACGCGCTGGGTCGAGGTGAATGATTTCCAGTTGGCCTCGGTTTCGCCCAGGTTGAAGCTGCCCTGATGCTCGACGCTGACAGCCGCCAGCATCGGCTGGCCCTGCTTCAGCACCGTGCGGAGATGACGCTGCACCACCGGCGGCAGGCCATCTAGCTCGGCAAAGTCGACGGTCTTCGGCACGACCGGTACGCGCCCCGCTTCCAGCCGTTGGCGCAGTTCAAGGGTACCGGCCTTCCAGCGCGACGAACCCCAGGCCAGGGCCGCGGCAACGGCGATGACAACAAGCAGGCAAATGACGAGGAGCGACTTCAGCAGCATCGTGGCAATCAACCGATGCGCTCGAAGATGTCCTCGAGTGGCCGACGCGGCGCGGCGGGGATCTTGTCCGCGGGATAGCCGAGGCGCATCAGGATCTGCGGGAAGCCTTCGCCGACCAGGCGTTGCACGCGAGAGCGCAGCAGCGGCACCTCGATCGGCTGATTCAGGTAGGAAGCCTGCAGCCCATGGCGGCATGCGGTCAGCAACACCCGCTGCAGACCCTGTCCGGCCTCTAGCCAGTCCGGCACAGTGTCGCCGCGGGTGGCGATCACCGCCAGCAGCGGCGAGGCCTCTGCCAGCTGACGGTCTTTCGCCCCGACACCGCCGCCCATGTCGAAGGTGCGGACGATGAACTGGGCGACCGGACCGACCAGATCCGGCACCGTCAGCCCGTCACCCTCGCGGCGCGGATGCATCCACATGGCCAGTTCGCGCCGCCAGCTGGGATTGGCCCACTGCATGTCGTCGCCTTCCGCGACCAGGCCCGCGACTTCCAGCCGCGCCTGCTCCTCCTCGAACAGACGCAGCCCGACATTTTCGGCGGCAGCCGCTTCGATCAGGCGGGCTATCGTGTCCTGCTCGACGCTGAGGGTTGTGAAGCGACGGCGATAGGTGCGGCGATGTTCGATGAAGGCCGCGAGTTCGCTATCAGGCGAGGGCGCAGCGATTGGACCCTCCAGCGTGACACGTGCCAGCCAGTCGGGGTCGTCGGGATCGGGAAAAAGCTGCACCGCGACATCGAGTCGGCGGCTGGCCGCGGAAACACGCAGATTCAGCAGGGCCGCGCCGCAACTGATGACCAGCTCGCGGTCGTCGGGGTCGTTGACCGGCAGGGCACGGGTACGATCGGCGAGCAGGTCGATGGCGGTGGCGGAGACGCGGAATCGCCAGGGCTGGGTGTTATGGCTCGAGGGCGCGAGCACGGCGTGGCGCAGCAAGCTCAGCGCGGGCTCTTGCAAGGCAGTGTCGTCGCTCATGATCCCTCCGGGTAGCGGGCCAGCTTCGAGGTCTGGAAGCACGGAAGTATAGGACAGCAAAAAGTCCCTGCGATGACGCAATCAGTATTGCTTCAGCAGGCTTTCATAGAGCGCCAGGTCGGCCGCGGAGTGGCAGCAGAAAACGACCTCGCGGATAGCGGGAAACCGCAGGACGGTTTCGCCAACGGTGGCGACGGCGATCGGCGCAGCGAGTTCGATCGGGTAGCCGTAGACGCCGGTGCTGATGGCGGGAAAGGCGAGGGACTGCAGGTCGGCTGCGGCGGCGACCTCGATCGATCGCCGGTAGCAGGAGGCCAGCAGCTCGGGTTCACCGTGGCTGCCGCCATGCCAGACCGGGCCGACGGTATGGATGACGAAGCGGGCGGGGAGGCCATAGCCGTGTGTGAGCTTGGCATCGCCGCTGCGGCATCCGCCGAGCAGACGACATTCCTCGAGTAGTTGCGGCCCGGCGGCGCGGTGGATCGCGCCGTCGACTCCGCCGCCGCCGAGCAGGGAAGAGTTGGCGGCATTGACGATGGCATCGACCGCCAGCGTGGTGATGTCGGCCTTAACGGCGCGCAGGCTTGCGCTCATCGTCGGCCGCCGCTCGGCCTTACTTGTGCGCGATCGGCTTGTCGGTAAAGAGGTAGTCCTTCAGCTCGTGGGAGAAGGTCGGGTCCTTGCGGCGGATCCACTCCAGAACCATCGCCGCGTGCTCCTTTTCCTCGTCGCGGTTGTGAACGAGGATGGCCTTCAGATCCGGGTCCTTGCAGGCGTCCGCACGCTGGTTGTACCAGTCGACCGCCTCCAGTTCCTCCATCAGCGAGACGATGGCCCGGTGCATGTCGCAGGTTTCGTTCGACAATTCATCTACGGGCTCGTGGTAACCGGTGCTGGACATTGCTCTCTCCTTTTAATGGTAATGGGTGGTCGATATCAGTTGCTGAATGATGTGCTGCACATTGCAGATTCCTTGCCCCGCGCGACTTACATGCGCCTGCCCCTGATGCTGCGCTGATCCTCGCTCATCAGCAGCAGTGCACCATCGGCAGCCAGTTCGAAACGCCGGATGGTTTCGAGCCGGGCAAGGAAGGCTTGTTCCTGCTGCATCAGTCGCGGTTCGCAGGCCATCATTGTCGCTGCGGTCGGGCCAATGCGCAGACCCTCGCCGCTCAGAACAATTTTCCCGTGTAGCTGTTGCAGGACGCCTTGCCGGAAACCCTGCCCTCGGCGCTGAAATTCAGGGTCGGCTGCGACCCCTCGATTATGCCGGTGCTGTCGATTTCTTCAACCACCCAGGCGCCGTGCAGCAGCCAGCCCGGCTCGTTGCCGCGCGCTCTGAAGACTTCCTCGGCGGCCGGGCTGCATTCGGGATAGGCCTTGCCGCGCACGACGACCCTGCTCGATGCGCCCTTGTTCCACAGGGTGGTGGAAGGATCGCCGCTCGCCTCGTATTTCGCCCCGGATGCGGCGGGGACGGCACGCAATTCGAAAGCTTCGCCGCCGACGATCATCCTCACCGGATCGCGCGAATAGTCGACGGAAACCAATTGCTCACCGCAGCGCAGGCGGACGGGTGAAACGTAATGTCTGGCCTGGACCAGAACCAGCGTGCCGAGATCGATGCTCGTGGCCGCCGTATCGACCGATATCTGCTGGCTGGTCCAGTTGGGGCCAGCTTTGGCGACGATCTGGCCAAGCAGGCTGTATTGCCGACCCGCGACGAGCCTGTCGCGGCTGACGGCCAGCGCGAACGGGATCGGAACCTGACGTCCACCGAATTCGATCGTTTGTTCGGCGACGACGGCCCCTTCGCCCGTCGCGCCTTCCCGCAACTCGATCTGCGCCCGGCTTTGCGGCGGCAGCGCGATGCGCTCGCGATACGTCAGCGCGCCCTTGATGCGCAGCGGCTCCGCCTGCCTGGTTTCAGGCGAGGTGACAGTGGTGTCGGGCTTACTGGCACAGCCAGCCAACATGGCAAAGCTTGCCGCGACGATCACGCCGGCGATCAAGAAACGCGTCATGTCCAATCTTTCTCCCATGGGGTCTGGCCATCATTCATTCAACAGCGTCACCGCCGCTTCAGCTGTCGAAGTGTCGATATCGAGCCGCACCACGCAGTATTCGTTCAATTCGTCGATCGGGGTGGGATCGTCGGCGCAACTGCAGCCGGCGATGATCCCGGTGTAAAAAATGCCGGCCTTGACCCGCAGGAAACCGTTTTCCTCGCGGGTGGAAATGATCCTTGCCTGGAAGGGGCGATCGGTCACATGGCTGCTGAAGGACAGGCCCTGCTGCAGCGGCAGCTGTTGGGCGTCCAGCTGTTCGATCTCCTGTCTGAGAATGTCGCCGAATTCGGGCGTTCCCCTGGCACGCAGGACGTTGGGCAGACGGATCATGAGCGCAGTTTACGGGCTGAACGGCGTGGTATTCAACATGCACCAGCCTACCTTGCATCAGCCCGCCGCGAACTTATCGGCGCACGTGCGGCGACCGACGACCGTGCCGCACTTGGGTCTGGGCCTTTCTGACCGGTTTTCTCGGGACGACGTCAAGAAGCTGGTGTGCGGGCCATGCCGCCCGTTTGCAACGCTTTGCGCATGTCGCTGAAGCGCTTGCGGTACTGCGCCGGCGTCAGATTGACGTTGCGCCGGAACAGGCGGCTGAAGAAACCGGCATCCTCGTAGCCGACCTCGTTGGCGATGGCCTCGATCGGCTCATCGGTCGCTTCGAGCATCTGCTTGGCTTCCTCCAGACGCAGGGTGTGCACGTACTCCAGCGGCGACATGCCGGTGGCCTGCTGGAAGCGGCGCTTGAACGAACGCTCGGCCAGGCCGCTGAGCCGCACCATCGCCGTGACCGGTGCAGGTTCGGCGTAGTGATCGGCGATCCAGGTCTGGCAGCGGGCGATCACCGCGTCCTCGGACTGACGGGTCCGCGCCAGCCGGGCGAAGGGCTGCTGGCCGATCTCATGCCAGTCGATCAGATTGATACGGGCGACCTGCATCGCATGCTCGATTCCGGCGTGGCGCGCGATCAGATAGAGCGCGAGATCGAGCCACGAGGCTCCGCCGCCGGCCATCACCAGACGCTGGCCGTCGCCCGATACCACCAGCGTGCGCTGCGGATGGACCTTCACCCCGGGATAGCGCCGGGCGAGGATGTCGCAATAGGCCCAGTGGGTGGTGGCGTCCTGACCCTCGAGCAGGCCGGCTTCCGCCAGCAGCAGTGCGCCCGAGCAGGCGGTGGCGAGCGTCGAGCCGGACGCATGGCAGCGCTGCAGCCAGGCGACCTCGGCGTCGAAGCGGCCCGCCAGCGGCTCACCGGGGGCGACCGCAACCTCGGGAACGCAGGCATCTGCGGCACTTCGTAATCGGCGAAGGCGGATCCGGCGATGATCGTCACCCCGTTCGAGGCCTGGATAGGTCCGGCCTGTCTCGCCACCACGCTCGGCTGCAGCAGGCAGGGGCCGGGCTGGCCGTCGACGATCAGCCCCCAGTCGCGGCCGGCGGACTTGAACAGGTCGTACATGCCGTAGACGACCGAGGCCGTCGCCTCGGGAAACGCAAGGATCGCGATGCTGACCGGCTGCGTGGATTCTTTCATGGCCGATTCGTCCAGTTGCTTGCCTGAATGGCTTTAGTGCCCGGAATGACCGGGGCATACAGTGGACTCCTCATTCAAGCAAAGGAGAGCCGTCATGCCAACCCTGTCCAGCCAAGCTTGCAGTATCGGTTGTGCGATGACGGCGGTTCCCTTTTCACGATCCATCATTTGAGGAGACAAGCATGAGCCAATATCGCAAACACCTGCCGCAACTCGACGACGACCTGTTCATGACCGACGGCGGCATGGAAACCACCCTGATATTCCACGACGGGGTCGACCTGCCGTATTTCGCCGCCTTCGACCTGTTGAAGGACGACGCCGGAATTCGCTGGCTGAGGGACTACTACGACCGCTATGTGGCCATCGCACGCGAACACGGCCTTGGCATCGTCCTCGAAAGTCCGACCTGGCGTGCCAGTGCCGACTGGGGCGAGAAGCTCGGCTACGACGCTATCGCTCTGGCCGACGCCAACCGCAATGCCATCGCGCTGCTGCTGGAAATCCGCGCGGCCTGGGAGACGCCGCTTACCCGCGTAGTGATCAGCGGCAACCTCGGACCGCGTGGTGACGGCTATCGCCCAGATGGGCGCATGAATACGAGCGAGGCGCAGGACTACCACGCCACGCAGATCGGGACTTTCGCGTTGACCGACGTCGACATGGTTTCCGCGTTCACCCTCAATTACGTCGAGGAAGCCATCGGCATCGCCAGCGCCGCGAGGGCTTGCGCCATGCCGGTGGCGATCTCGTTCACCCTGGAAACCGACGGTCGCCTGCCCTCGGGCGACAGCCTGCAGCGCGCCATCGAAGCAACGGACGATGCGACCGGCGGCTACCCGGTCTACTTCATGATCAACTGCGCCCATCCCAGCCACTTCGAACACGTGCTGGAAGGGAAGGGAAGATGGCGCGAGCGCATCCGCGGCCTGCGCGCCAACGCCTCGAAACGCAGCCATGCCGAGCTCGACGAATGCACCGACCTCGACGACGGCGATCCCCACGAGCTTGGCGCACGATATCGGGAAGTGCGCGAGTTGCTGCCGCGGCTGTCGGTCGTCGGCGGTTGCTGCGGTACCGACCACAGGCATGTCGAGCAGATCTGCCGGGCGCTGGCGGCTTGATCAGGAGAAGTCAGAAACAAGCCGGCTCCCGCACAATTCCCCGATCTCTGCGACAAACTTTATTCGGGTAGACCGTGAAGCGCTTGTGGCAACAACGCGATCAGCTTGCAGAGGAAAATCGATTCGTCCTGCCCGCAATCATGGCGACAGGAGGGGGCCGGGGCCCTATATCAGGGCCCTTACTGCAACCGCTCGACGAACTCCGAGATGCGCAAGCCGTTTCGGTTGTGGTCGTGTTCCCAGCGAACGGTTTGCTCGATCGAGGGGGCGTAAAAGAATGTGCGCTTGCCGTTGTGCTCGGAACATTGCGTCTTGTATGCGGGGTATTGCTTGCCGGCTGCCTCGATCATCACCTTCTCGGTGACTTCGCAGGAACGAAACGCTCGGGGATTCGACCCGCCCGCTGAATTTACGACCTTGAACTGGTAGTGCACGACATTGCCGACTTTCAGCGGCCACAATCCGCCCTTGATCTTCATGTCGACCGCCTTGCCGGTTCCCCAGGGAGCCGGGCCACAATTCTCCCAAGTCAGGTTCGGCGCGTAGATGTCCTTGGTCGGTGCTGTGACGGTGCAACCGTCGCCGAAGGATCGCTCTATCGTGTTCTCGTCGATCAACCGGCTGGTCTGAATGCGCTCCTGCCCATCGACGAGGCGTCGCGATTTTCGCTCCTCGCCAAGCTGAATGGTGAATGGTTGCCCGCTGACCTCGGGCACCTCGACGGATGAGCTGGCCGAGACGGCGGCAGGTGCCGCTGCAGCCAGGGCCAGCAATGCAAGACATATGGAATTGTTCATAGTGCGATCCTCCCCGGTAGTGTTGAATGGCCAGCAAACAACTCGGCCTTATGCGTAGTCGTCACTGAGCGCGACCCAGCAGATGCCGCATTTCATCCAATTTAGTCTTGCGGCAAAAAACCTGAATAATCCTTTTTATCTAGGCAATCCGGCCTAGTTCGGCCCGCTTAAGCGGTCGCCCCCTTATCCGCCGGATTGATATAGTCCGGTTTTCCGCTGCTTGGCGCCCCGAATCCACGATGAGTCTCCGCCCACGCCAGGCCCGCTGGTTTGAAACCTACACGCCCCGCGACCAGACCGTGCATGCCACGGAGGTATTGGCGCGCACCGGGCTGGTGGAACTCGAAGCTGATACGCCGGTGCTCGAGCGGGTCGACGAGGGCAGGCTACGCTACTTTGTCGAGCGGTTTCGCACGCTTGCCGCAGAGCACGCGCGCGATCTGCCGGCGGTAGGTCAGCAGGCTTCCACCCTCGAAGGGGACCCGGTCCATCTCGCCAACCAGGCACTGCATCGCCTGCGCACCTGGAGCGCCCGTCTCGACTTCGTCAAGGCGCATCTTGAACATGTGCAGGCCGAGTTGCAGCATTTGCAGTTGTTGGCTGAATGCGTCGAGGCGACGCAGCGAGCCGGGCTGGATCTCGACGGCATGTTCCGCAAGACCAGTTTCCTGTGTAAATGCCTGTTCGCCTGCCCCAAGGGGCAAGTCTGTTCTCCCGAGTTTCTTCCCAGTGTCGAGCAGGTGGTGGAAGGCGAGCTGCACGACTTCATCTACGTCGCCGGCCTGCACGAAAAGCGCGAATTGATCAGTGCCTTCGTGGTGGAGCACGGCTGCGTCCATATGGATATTCCGGCCTGGCTGACTGGTGACCTTGCGCAGCAGAGGCTGTCCTTGAGCGAACACCTCGACGATACCTACGCCGAAATCGCCGAGATGCAGGCGGAACTCAGGGAACTGCGCGCCGATACCGGCATCGCCGAGGACAAGGCCAACGTCGATACCCTGCACTGGTACCTGCAGCATGCTGCCGGCACGCTCGGCGCGGGAGGCTATTGCCATATCACCGGCTGGACCACGGCGAAGGAGGTGCGCAAGCTGCAGCAGGCCCTGGAGGCAGCGGGCATCCATGCGGTGATGCGCTTTCCGTCGCCGCCCGCCGATGCGCAGGCGCCGGTGGCCAGTGTCGAGGGCTGGTGGGCGCAGCCTTTCCAGTCCTTCACCGCGATGTGGGGCACGCCCGGGAGGCGTGAGGTCGATCCGACCGGGTTGCTGGCCCTGGTGGTGCCGCTGCTGTTCGGCTACATGTTCCCCGACGTCGGCCATGGACTGGTGCTGGTGCTGTTCGCCGCCTTCAACTATCGGCGCTGGCCGCGCATCCGCTTTCTCATCCCCTGCGGCGTGGCCGCCATGCTTTTCGGCCTGCTGTTTGGCGAGGTGTTCGGCTTTCCCCTGCTGACACCCATCTGGCAGCATCCGCTGGATGATCCGCTGCCAGTCCTCGTGGTGCCCCTTCTTTTCGGGGTCGGGCTGATGCTGCTGGGCATGGTGTTCGCCGGGATCGAGGCCCGCTGGCGCGGCGAATTGCGCCGCTGGCTGCAGGTGGACCTGGCCGTGCTGCTGATCTACGTCACTGTTCTGATCGGCCTGCTGTGGCCGCAGGCGTTCTGGCTCACCGGTCTGGCGGTCATCCACTATCTCGGCGGCAGCGCGCTGCTCGCCAACGGTGGCGCGAGGCTGAAGGCCTTGCCGCTGGCCGTCGGCGATCTGCTGATGAGCGTGTTCGAACTAATCATGAACACCCTGTCGTTTCTGCGGGTGGGAGCTTTCGCCCTGGCTCACGCGGCTCTGTCCAGCGCGGTGATGACCTTGGCGGATGCGGCGGAATCCCTCTGGCTGATCGGGCTGATCATCGTCG
>Ga0209286_1000538_pt1 | contig 10628 bp, 7 predicted proteins | sample PPLLak1March2015_2_FD_187250 | JGI IMG/M metagenome (GOLD analysis project Ga0209286, IMG submission 187250) | Freshwater sediment microbial communities from Prairie Pothole Lake near Jamestown, North Dakota, USA - PPLs Lake P8 Core (3) Depth... | ecosystem: Environmental > Aquatic > Freshwater >...
CCGGGGTTCAGCATCGACGTCCAGGACGCCTTGCGTGCCCTGGGCCACGTCGGCCTGGATGAGATTGGAACGGATGGCTGTCAGGAAACGATCGGCTCGGTGCAGGCCGTGGTCATCGATCGCGAGACCGCAAACCACCACGGCGCGGCCGACCGGCGCCGCGAAGGCACGGTGGTCAGGGTCAGGCCCTGAACGGGGGGTTCGCCGCCTGGCCGAGGCGCTCCGCTTGAAGTGCGCGGAGCGTCAAGTGACGCCGATGTCTTCGTTCCACAGTATGGGATGCTTGGCAATGAAACTGCGCATCAGCTCCACGCAAGCCGCCTCCTGCAGAACCTCCACCTCTACCCCGCGCGATCGCAGCAAGGCCTCTTCGCCGAGGAAGGTCTGGTTCTCGCCAATGATCACCTTGGGGATGCCATACAAAAGGATGGCGCCGCTGCACATCGCGCACGGCGACAGGGTGGTATAGAGAACCGACTCGCGATAGACGCTGGCGGGTTGACGACCCGCGTTCTCGAGGGCGTCCATCTCAGCATGCAGGATTGCACTGCCGCGCTGTACGCGACGATTGTGGCCGCGGCCGATGATGCGTCCCTGGCACACCAGAACCGATCCAATGGGAATCCCGCCCTCGCCCTGGCTGATCCTCGCTTCTTCAATCGCCGCCTGAATGAACTTGTCCATCATGGGTCCTTGCAACGAGTGAGCCTTCCCCGCAGTCTATCGCGTGGCAGGCCGCCTGGCATGCCCGCGTTCGATTCGCCTCAGGGCGTGCTGAACTGGAACCAGTCAACAAACCCCGTCCTCCTCGAGGGGGACGTGATAAGCAGTTGCGGAGCTTCAACGTGAAGCATGATTTAAGAAAGCCCATCTCCGCAGCCCTGATGGAACTACTAGCCGCTCGGCTAAGCGTGGAGCGGTCGAGTCGCCGCCCGTCTCCCAAAAGGGGAGAGGGAATCACAGGTCGTGGACTTCGCCTGTAAGCAGAAGGTCCGAGATGAGGGATTTTTTAATCCAAGGTCGGGCAATGACTGAATCAACTGCCGTGCTTGAATTGCTGCAAAGATTCGAATGACATCAGGGTCGATCTGGCCAATGTGACCGGCCAGGAACCCGTAATACCGATATGAGCCGGATTCAAACTCGGGATTCGAGACTACTTGGTTTTGATCTTTTTCTTGATTGCGTCCCACCTCTCGCGCCACTCGTTGAGATCCTCATCCTCGATCTCGAGCTGGATCGCCACCACTTCCTGCGGCGTCAGCTTCTGGTCTTCAAGCCTGCGCGTAAGCTTGCCGCGCGCTCTCGACAGCAGGCGCTCGGTTTCTTCCTTGTTCAGCTGCTTGGCTTTCTCGAGATATTCTTCATTCGGGGTTCTTTTCATCGCGACGATTCCTCGGTTTTGTGAGAAAAAACAAAAACAATCCTACCTCTAACTTTAATTGGCGCGCTACCTCGGCAATATGAATGGCCGACATTCCTGTACCTTAACCAAACTGAAAAAAACAGACATTGGTCTTTGGTCCCAGTGAGCAGGACGGCAACCAGCCGCATCGCCCCAGCTATCCCCTTTCAGCCCTTGACCGACACCGGCTGGACGCGCCAGATATTCCCCGCATATTCCCGTATGGCACGGTCGGACGAGAAGCGGCCGATGCGCGCCACATTGTGGATGGACATCCTCGTCCAGCCCTCGATGTCGCGATAACGGGCGTCGACCTTCTCCTGGCAATCCATGTAGGCACGATAATCGGCGCACACCAGATAGGGGTCCTTGTCGCGCAGCTTGGCGGTCAGCGGGGCGAACAGTTGCCGGTCGCCATGCGAAAACAGCCCCGAGTCGATCAGATCGAGGGCGTGCTGCAACTCTGGATCGGCCTCGATCACCTGCCTCGGCTCATAGCCCTTATCCAGTCTCTCCCTCACCTCCCCGGTCGTCAGGCCGAAGAGGAAGAAGTTTTCCTCTCCGACCGCTTCGCGGATCTCGACGTTGGCGCCATCCAGGGTACCGATGGTCAGTGCGCCATTCATCGAAAATTTCATGTTGCCGGTTCCCGAGGCTTCCATGCCGGCGGTGGAAATCTGCTCGGAGAGGTCGGCTGCGGGATAGATGCGCTGGGCGTTCTTGACGTTGAAGTCGGGGATGAACACCACCTTCATCATCCGCTCGACCTGCGGATCGCGATTGACCACCTCGGCCACCGAGTTGATCAGCTTGATGATCAGCTTGGCCATGCGGTAGCCGGCCGCGGCCTTGCCGCCGAAGATGAAGGTGCGCGGCTGGACCTGCAGATGCGGATTGGCTTTCAGGCGGCAATAGTGGCTGACGAGGTGCAGCAGGTTGAGGTGCTGGCGCTTGTACTCGTGGATGCGCTTGACCTGGATGTCGAACAGGGACGCCGGATCGACCTCGATTCCGGTCACTTCGCGGATATAGCCCGACAGTTGCTGCTTGGCGGCCATCTTGACCTCGCGCCAGCGCGCGCGGAATGAAGGGTCGTCGGCCCAGGGTTCGAGGCGCTTCAGGGAATCCAGGTTGCGCAGCCAGTCGCCGTCGATGGTGTCCTCGATCAGCCGGGTCAGCGGCGGGTTGGCCAGGGCGATGAAGCGGCGCGGCGTGACGCCATTGGTCACGCTGCTGAATTTCTCCGGCCACAACTCGTGGAAATCGCGCAACACCGTGGTTTTCAGCAGCTCGGAGTGCAGCGTGGCGACGCCGTTGATGGCGAAACTGCCGACCGCCGCGAGATGCGCCATGCGCACCTTGGGCACCGTCTCCTCGGAAATCAGCGCCATGCGCCTGACGCGTGCCTCGTCCTCCATGAAGCGCATGCGCACCTCGTCGAGAAAGCGCCGGTTGATCTCGTGGATGATCTCGAGATGGCGCGGCAGGATGCGCCGGAACAACTCGAGCGGCCAGGTTTCGAGGGCTTCCGGCAACAGGGTGTGGTTGGTGTAGGCGAAGATATTGCGAGTGATGTCCCAGGCCGCCTCCCAGGAGAAATCGTGCTCGTCCACCAGCAGGCGCATCAGTTCCGGAATCGCGATGGCGGGGTGGGTGTCGTTCAGCTGGACGACGAATTTCTCGGCAAAGCGGCCGAGATCGCCGACATCGCGCAAGTTGATGCGGACCATGTCCTGCAGCGAGCAGGAAACGAAGAAATACTGCTGCTTGAGGCGCAACTCCTTGCCCACTTCGGGCTCGTCGTTGGGATAGAGCACCTTGGTCAGGTTCTCGGCCGCCACCATTTCCTCGACCGCGCCGTAGTAATTCCCCATGTTGAAGGCCTGGAAGTCGAAGGAATCCTGCGCCTCGGCCTTCCACAGCCGCAACAGGTTCACGTTGATGACGCCGTAGCCGAGGATGGGCGTGTCGTAGGCGACGCCGTAGACCGTGCAGCCGGTCACCCATCTGACCCGCAGGCGGCCCTGGTCGTCGCGGAATTGCTCGGTATGTCCGCCGAGCTTGACCGGGTAGCGCCGCTCGCGGCGGGAGATTTCCCAGGGATTGCCGTCGCGCAGCCAGGCATCGGTCACTTCCACCTGCCAGCCATCCTTGATCACCTGGTCGAACAGGCCGAACTCGTAGCGGATGCCGTAGCCGATCGCAGGCATTTCCAGGGTCGCGAGGGAATCGAGGTAACAGGCGGCGAGGCGGCCGAGGCCACCGTTGCCGAGGCCGGGCTCCTGTTCCTGCTGCAGCAGGCTTTCCAGGTCCAGCCCCAGTCCGCGCAGGGCCTCTTCCAGACTGTCGCGCAGGCCAAGATTGAGGATGTTGTTGCCGAGGTGCGGCCCGAGCAGGAATTCCGCCGAGAAATAACAGACCGCCCGGGCGTCGCTGCGCTTGTAGCTCTCGCCGGTGATGATGAATCGCTCCAGCATGCGGTCGCGCACCGTGTAGGCGAGTGCCGTATACAGATCGGCGGGCGTCGCCTTCTGAAAGGATCGTCCGGTGAGATAGAACAGGTTGTCGCTGAACGAGCGGCGCAAGGCCTCGATCGAGCGCGCGGCCCGGGTGCGCAGGGATCTTTCGGCGATGTCGGACATACAGGTGCTTCCCTTCGATACTGCCGCTCACGGCCAGTGGCAGGTTTGCCTGGCCAGCCGGGGAGTCGACAAATGGAACAGCATTCTAAGGCGGGATTGTCGCAGGCGATCGAGGGTCGCGCCGACAACAGGCGACCGAGCCGCGCTGGTTCTGCCGTCTAATTCGGACGGGGACAGGAGGCATCCAGCCTTCATCAAGCCGTCATTTTGAAGGCACAGAATATCCTCCCCCTCTGATCCTCTTAGGAGACTTTCTCATGGTGCACAGCATGATGACTCCCAGCCAGACTCCCCAACCGAACAAGCCGCGATTCGATACCCCCCCTTCCCCCGCCCGGCGAGCGTTCGCCACAAACGATCTTGCCGTCATTGCCCTCAACGACCACGGCGTCATCCGCAACGGCAACGAGATGTGCGAGTCTATGTTCGGCTACCGTCAGGATGAACTGCCCGGGCGCCATGTCTCCACCCTGCTGCCGCAGCTGCAGGACACCGAACTGGTGCAGGGTGAGCGGGTCAATTCCCACCTGGCTTTCCTTTGCCACTCCGGCATTCCGTTCAAGGCGCGGCGACGCGACGGCGGGCAATTCACCATCGAACTCTTCATCAACCGGCTCGGCAGCCACAACGTGGTTGTCCTGGTGCGCAGCCTCGAGAAATCCAGTTGAGTTATAGCGGGGCAACCCCGCCATGTCGTTGTTGGACGATGGTCCAATCTGGATGACCTCGTCGCCATCTTCCATTCAGTTAATTTCTGCTGTTTCATTAGGTCCTGCCCTTTCAGCTTGACCCTCCGTATCAGAAGCAGATGGGCCCTGCCCTCGCTCCGTGCGCATAGCGCCAGTTCCCGACCCATGTCTAGCTCGATCCCCTTTGCCGTGGGTGGAGTCAGGCTGACGAACAATCCAGACCATGGTGTCGATAACGCGACACTTCAACTCCGCCGGCTCGCCGCAAAGCACGCATTTTCAAGGGATCACGCGAGGCACGCTATTTGCTGAATGAAAAACAACACCACCCCAAGGGGCTGCAAGATGTTCAGCAAATTCATGAAATCCACCAGCCTGGCAAAGGAAGCCAGCAATCACTCGGGCCACATGCACGGCGCCGCCTGCTCGCTGCTGACGCGCCTCGATTGGGCGGCGATCATCACCGATGCCAATGGCGTGATCCAGTACCTGAACGAGCCGGCGACTCAATTCCTTGGCTGTGCGGAGGAGACGGTCATCGGCAAGTCCATTGCAACCGTGGTGAAACTCGCCGCCAATTCAAACAGCAGGCGCATCGACTTCCACGTCACCCAGGCACTGGCCAAGGGCATGGCGATTCCCCTTGCCACCGATTCGGTCCTGATTCGGGCGAACGGCAGCCAGATCGCGGTGGAAGGCAGCGTGGCCCCGGTCCAGGGAGTCGACCAGCGCATCGTCGGGGTGATGGTGCTGCTGCAGGACGTCAGCCGGCTGCGCAAGATCAACGACAGCCTGGCCCATGAGGCCCGCCACGATGCACTCACCGGGCTGGTGAACCGGCGCGAATTCCAGTCACGGCTCGAAGTGGCCTTCGAGGGATCGCGCAAGCGCGGCGAAAATCACGCCCTGTGCTATCTCGATCTCGACCAGTTCAAGGTGATCAACGACAGTTGCGGCCATGCTGCCGGAGACCAGCTGCTGCGCAAGGTCACCGAACTGCTGAAGTCGCAATTGCCATCGGATCAAACCCTGGCGCGTCTGGGCGGCGATGAATTCGGCCTGTTGATCCAGAACGCCGGAGTGGAAGAAGCCTCGCGCATCGCGGAAAACATGCTTGCCGCCATCAAGTCCTTCCGTTTCTACTGGGAAGGCCGCACCTTCAGCATCGGCGTCAGCATCGGTGTCACCGTCATCACCCGCAAGTCGATCGACTTGAAAACGGTCATGAGCATCGCCGATTCGGCCTGTTATGCCGCCAAGGAAAAAGGCCGAAATCGCATCCAGGTCTACAACCCGGACGACATCGAACTCGACCAGCGCCAACAGGAAATGCGGGTCTTGTCGCGCATCACCTCGGCACTCGACGAAAACCGCTACGTCCTCTATTTCCAGCCCATCATCCCGGTATGCGCCAAGCCCGACAACAGCCAGCATTGTGAAATCCTGGTGCGCATGATCAATGCCGACGGCACGCTCGTGCAGCCGGGCCAGTTCATTCCCGCTGCCGAACGCTACAACCTGATGCCGGCGCTGGACCGCTGGATCATCAAGCGCGTGTTCGAGGTGTTCCACAAGCGCTATCCGACGCCGGAGCTCAAGCGCCAGCACCAGTGGTCGGTCAACATCTCCGGCACGTCGCTTGGCGTCGAGGGCTTCGTGGAATACATCCGCGAATTGGCGGAACGTTATGAAATCGTTCCGCAATCGATCTGCTTCGAGATCACCGAGACCGCCGCCATTGCCGATATCGATCGCGTCAGCAACTTTCTCTGGGGACTGCGCATGGATGGCTTCAAGTTCGCACTCGACGATTTCGGCATCGGCATGAGCTCGTTTTCCTACCTCAAGAGCCTGCCGGTCGACTATGTCAAGATCGACGGCGAGTTCATCAAGAACATCCTCGACGAGAAAGTCAGCCTGGCGATGACCGAGGCCATCACCCGGGTGGTGAGCGTGATGGGCATCGAGGTCGTGGCCGAGTATGTCGAGAGCATCGCCATCCTCGACAAGCTGCGGGAAATCGGCGTCGACTACGCCCAGGGTTACGGCGTCAGCGAACCCATTTTCCTGGAAGACCGCAGCAACGTCTCTTCCCTGGCGGAACAGCGCATGCACAAGTGGGCGGCCTAACGACGCTAGTCTCGCTCAAACAGGACCGCGTCTGCCTGATCCTCGCCTCCAACCGGCTCACAGCGGCCACGCCCACATCAGTACAGGCAAACCCACACTGACGACGATCAGGTCCACCGGCAGCCCCATGCGCCAGTAATCACCAAAACGAAAGCCCCCCGGCCCGAGGATCAGGATGTTGTTCTGGTGCCCGATCGGCGTCATGAAGGCGCAGGAGGCGCCGACCGCCACCGCCATCAGGAAGGTATCCGGATTGACACCCAGCTGGCCCGCGGCGCCGAGCGCGATCGGGCACATCACCGCTGCCGTGGCAGCGTTGTTCATCAGGTCGGTCAGCACCATGGTGACGATGAGAATGGTCGCCAGGCCAATGACGGCATCACCCTGCGCAATGTTGTCCAGCAGAAAGCGCGCGATCAGATCTGCCGTGCCTGTGGCCTGCATCGCCCCCGCCACCGGAATCAGCGCGCCGAGCAGGACGACGACCGGCCAGTCGATGGCCTCGTAGACTTCGCGCGGCGGCACCGTGCGCAGCGCCATCGAGGCCAGAACAGCGGCGGCAAAGGCAAAAGCGATCGGCAGCAGCCCGAACGCTGCGACGGCCACAGCCACGCCCATGATGACACTGGCAGTGATGGCCTTGCGCTTGTCGGGAATATAGAGAGCGCGTTCGGCCAGCGGCACGCAGCTGGCGGCGCTGGCGAATTCGGCGATGGCATCCGGCGCCCCCTGCATCATCAGCACGTCGCCCGCCTTGAAGCGATAGGTGCGCAGCCGGGCCCGACTGCGACGGCCCTGGCTCGATACGGCGAGCAGGTTGATGCCGTAACGGCTGCGCAACTGGATCTCGGTGGGGGTGTGCTCGAGCAGGCCGGAGGTCGGCAGGATCGCCAGTTCCACCAGCACGATCTCGTCTGACGACGGCACCTTCTCTTTGTCTTTCTCTTTGTCTTTCTCTTTGTCTTCCTGTTTGTCTTCCGTCGCGGCCGCGTCTCCGGCTTCTTCCTCCCCCTCCTTTTCTGCCTTGTGGCGGGCTTCCTCCAGCACCAGGCCCAGGCTGGACAGGGCGGTCGCGAGCGTTTCCGCTTCGGCTTCGATGATCAGGATGTCGCCGGCACGTACATAGCGACCGGCATTCGGCGTCGACACCCGCACGTCGTTGCGCACCAGGCCGATGATCTGGGCCTCCGCTTCCTCCAGCGCCGCCTCGATCTCGCGCAATTTCATGCCGGCCGCCTTGCTGCCTTCGGGTACCAGCGCCTCGGTCAGATAGGTGCCGGTATCGAAACCTTCGGCGCCGGCCCGCGTGCGTGCAGGCACCAGACGCCAGCCGGCGAGGCCGATGAAGACCACGCCCAGCACCGTGATCGCGAGCCCGACCGGGGTGAAGTCGAACATGCCGAAACCGCCGAGCCCGGCCTCGGCGCGCAGCCCGGAGACGATGAGGTTGGGCGGGGTGCCGATCAGGGTGGTGGTGCCGCCGAGGATGGAACCGAAGGCGAGCGGCATCAGCACCTTGCCGGGCGGCAGATTCAGCCGCCCGGCGATCTGCATGGCCACCGGAATCAACAGCGCCAGCGCGCCGACGTTGTTCATGAACGCCGAGAGCAGCGCTCCCAGCGCAGTGAGCGCGAAGATGGACAGCGTCGGCCCGGCCTTGGCGGGCAGCATGCGGTGCGTCAGCGCATCGACCGCGCCCGAGGTTTGCAGGCCGTGGCTGAGTATCAGCACGCAGGCCACGGTGATCACGGCCGGATGGGCGAAGCCGGCGAAGGCGTCGGCATACGGCACCAGACCGACAAACACGCAGGCCAGCAGCGCGCCCGCCGCCACCATGTCGTGACGCCAGCGTCCCCACAGGAACATGGCGATGGTCGCGATGAGAATGCCGACGATGAGCAGTTGTTCGAAGCTGATGAGATTTCTCCCGAGGAACCGGACCCTGCCGCTATTCCACCACAGAGTTCGAAGCGCATCCACGGGGCGGCCTCGAGCAGGCAGCACGGATCAGCTGGACGATCGCGGCAGCACGGCAGCTTGCATCACTTAAGGATCAGTTAATACAGATCGCCGAGACTCGGCTCCGTGTCTTCAAGCGATGTCCATATGAAACCCAGAAATGCCTGCTGTCATAACGTCCTGGCGCGGATCGGCCGCGATCCCGCGTTGACCCTGCGGGTGCCGGGTCCGGGCGAGTTGACCGTGGACCGTGCGGCCGTCGAGGCCTTCATCCATGAGCGCTTCGCAACCCGCTATGGCGCGCGGGTGCACCATTTTATGCCGACCCTGCTGCAGCTCGAGGATGATGCCGGAATACGGCACGGAGCGATCGGGGTACGCAGTGCGGCCGATGAATCGCTGTTCCTCGAGCGCTACCTCGACCAGCCGGTGGAAACGGAAATTGCCCGTCATTGCGGCCTGATTCCCGGGCGCGAGCGCATCGTCGAGGTCGGCAACCTGGCCGCACGCGGTGCCGGGCACGCGCGCCTGCTGATCGTCGCCCTCACCGCGATGCTGGTGTCGCAGGGTTTCGACTGGGTGGTCTTTACCGGCACGCCCGAGGTGCTGAACAGTTTCCGTCGCCTCGATCTGCGGCCGCTGCCGCTCGGCAAGGCCGATCCGGCCCGCATGGGAGACGAACTCGCCGACTGGGGCAGCTACTACGACACCCAGCCCAGGGTGATGGCCGGCAACATCCGCAGCGGCCACGAGCGTCTGGTGAGCATGGGGGTGTATCAGCAGCTGGCGTACCGACCTTTTTTTTCGGTAGAGGGGGATCTGGACGTTGCTGTCGCCTGAGTCCTTGTTCGAAGCCATGCGCGCCTACGACGCGCGTCCTGCCCTGCAACAGAACGATCATGTCCTGAGCTACCGCGAGGTGCTGCAGGAGATGGCTTTGCGCGCCGAACGCCTGCGCGCGGCGGACTGCCGGCGCGTTGCCATCACGCTCGACAACGACCTGGACTGGGCCTTGTGGGATCTCGCCGTGCTGCAGGCCGGCCTCGTCTGCGTGCCGCTGCCGGCGTTCTTTTCCCCTGAGCAACGGGCGCATGTGCTCGACAGCTCCGGAATCGACACGCTGATCGTCGACGACAGCCAGGTCTTCATGCCCCTAGGCTTCGGCGCTGCCAGCGCGCAACTGGCACGGCGTGTCGTCGACGCTCCCCCTGCCCTGCCCGCCGGCACTCTCAAGATCACCTTCACCTCCGGTACCACCGGCCAGCCCAAGGGCGTCTGCCTGGATGCGGCGAGCATGCTGGCGGTGGCGCACAGCCTGCGGCAGGCGAGCCAACCGTGCTCGATCGAGCGCCATCTCTGCGTGTTGCCACTGGCGACCCTGCTGGAGAACATCGCCGGCGTGTATGCCCCGCTGCTGGCCGGCGCTGTCGTGGAAATGCTGCCGATGGAAGAAATCGGCTTCTCCGGCGCCAGCCAGTTCGACGTGCAGCGCTTTCTGGGTTCGCTGCAGCGCAGCCAGCCGCACAGCCTGATCCTGGTGCCGCAACTGCTGCTGATGCTGGTGACTGCAGCCGAGCATGGTGCTGCCCTGCCGACTTCGCTGCGCTTCATCGCGGTCGGCGGCGGCAGGGTTGCGCCCGCCCTGCTGCGCCGGGCCGAACGCCTCGGCCTGCCGGTTTACGAGGGCTATGGACTGTCCGAGTGTGCCTCGGTGGTCTGCCTCAACACGCCGGGCGAGACGCGGATCGGAAGCGTCGGCCGGCCGCTGCCGCATGTCGAAGTACGCATCGGTGCGGCCGGCGC